>Ga0056128_1003594_pt1 | contig 19126 bp, 20 predicted proteins | sample WorMetLIZISLAND2_FD_71113 | JGI IMG/M metagenome (GOLD analysis project Ga0056128, IMG submission 71113) | Marine gutless worms symbiont microbial communities from Max Planck institute for Marine Microbiology, Germany - Olavius geniculatus... ... | reverse complement strand
TGACTGCCTGCGGGCAGGTAAACCATCTCGGTGCGAAGCCTGCCAGCTAGGTCGACTCAGCCTTCCTACCCTCCGCGGGACGGTAAAATGAGTAGTAACTCATTCATATGGGTTACGGAGATGGGGACCTTTGTACAGCTGACTGGGGTTGTCTAGCCGGCCGCTGCGCCAACCTGTGTTTGCAGGCTGTGCACGGTGGTCGTGCGGCAGGCGGCTCTAGTTAGTGACAAGACCAAGCGCGTTAGAGGCGATTACGCGAGACGCGCTATACAAATTGACGACCTTTACCTTTACCTTTACCTTTTACCTTAACTTTTACGGCCGTCATAATGTAATACTGCGACGTAAATTGTACGCGCTTTAGCGAACTAAATGACGACTACGACAACGACGACAATGATGAAAGTTTTGCTAGATTAAACCGATAGCTTGTTTTGTCAGTTTTCGAGCGCGAATTCATATTGTATTGTATTGTACTGAGTTTGACAATGGTACAGTGATATAGTGAAAGATGGCGAGGAAGCCGGGACAAGTGAATCGTGGAGGGACGAGGACTGCTGGCACGCGGTCAGCACGCGGCGTCAGAGTAACGCCAACAGCAGCAACTCATATGTCCAGCTCCAGCCGGTCCTCATCATCACCCCCGCCCATGTTACGACCAGGTACTCAGTGGCGTAGCCAGATAGGTGAAATGGGCGGCCTCCCCAAACTTTCTAACTTTTTCCCTTTTTCGTTTCTTTTTCTTACTTTCCTCTCTCTTTTTCCCCTTTCTCTTTTTTTCCTTTTATAAATAAAACTCTTTAAAATCCAGCTACAGAGTCTGGGGAAAAAGCTGACGACATTTGATGCAGTTTATCTGCAAGCGACTGACTCCGAATTTTTTTAAATATTATGGGTGCTCAGAATTTCAATTACAACTTAGGTGCTCTCAAAAGAAAATTTTTTAGCCCCAAATTTGGTATTTTCTAAAAACAATTTCCGAAAATTTATCTAAAATTTAGAGCGGGCCAGTGCTAATAGCCATCCTCTGCTTTTCTCCCGTGCCACGACGCCACTGCTCACATTTGTGCGAAAAGTGAAATTTCGTTGCGACGTGATTCGATTTATTTATGATTTTTTGGCTTAAAACGATTTAGATTCGAGGGTATGATTTGATCTGTGATTTGGCCGCTACTGCGACTGCAGGTACGATGGAACTGCCAGAACCCCCTGACTCAGGCGTGACGCTGGCCGCCGTGGCGCACTCAGTACAGACCGACATACGTCGAAAGTTCGCCGCCACGCACGAAGACATCCTCCAGTACATCGACAAGTGCGAGTACCTCTTCGAGCACGACGAATTCTACGACAAATCCTACAAGGCGCTCGCCCGCACCGTCACCGAGCTTAACAGGCAAATAAGCAACTTTTTACCACTTGAACTAGTCTGTTAAAATGTGTGCAAGACTAAATCGGTTCGCGGTACCGCAGCGGCATGCTACGATATTTATGGCAGTGATGCATTAGCCAATTATAGCTAGATCGCTTAGCAGCAGCTGAAGCACTAACTCAGCCGGCAAGTAATACAACACACGGAAAATAGATAATTTTAGTATTTTTACGACGAAATCGTTAGCAAAAGAACTCAATTTTCATGTGTCTCAAGATGCGCTAAAGCTCACCTACAGATCATAGACAATTTCAAACATTTTCTCGAGATGACACTCCAAACCTTGCTTCAAGGCGAAAAAAGGGCCAGGCGAAAAAAGAAAATGAAAATGAAAATGAAAAAAGAGGGCAGTAATAAGGGAAGAAAAAGTTAGGAAAAAAGAAAGGGAATTGCCCACTCACTAGTTGCACTGTGAACAGGATTGGAACGGATGCCCAGCAGAGTGAAAGGGAACAGGTGTACAACGCTTTGCTCGACTGGCTTTCAACGTCATCATTTACCTTAGAGGTCAAAAACCAATCATCGCACTATATCGTTTTAATACCAGTTGAAAACACAACCGCGACATAAAAATACGTTTCAAAATGAACGTCTCATCTCATGTCCATCTGTAAGTTACCCAGTATGAATTTATTGCAGTAAACGGCCAACTATACGACTTTTACATTTTGCAAGGTAATGTAGCGTCAGTATAAAGATGATGTGGCTTAAATTACAGTCACTTAGGTCAAGTTGCTTTTGCGATGTTGCGTACCACAAATTAATGAAATCGGCCAATGTTTCACATAGCCGTCGATTATAAAAACTCAAGTTGCTTCATATTTTGAAACACGGTGCAAAGGTATAGTCAATAACTTCAAGGTCATTCATAATCTTTATGACCTCAATTAAACCACATCGCAATTTTTGTTTTGATAGGCGCCAACGTCTGGAGCGATCAACGAGCATCAGTTGATAGAGTCTGGTCAGACGGCACGTGATGTTCTGCTCAGAATGATGATGAGCGCTGAGAGACTACGAGCTTTACATATGACCATTATAGACAAGGCGCGCGCCGCCGCAGAGCAACTCGCCAAGGTGACTTTAATAGTTTCCACGTGTTTTTAATTTGTTTCTTAATGTTTAGTGTATTTTTATCTTACTATTTTATATGCATGTGTGCATTAATTATAAAACTTAAAAGTAAACGTAACGTACGTAAAGTCATTCCCGAGCCTGAAGACCTCAGGTCCGCGCTGATCTCCGTTCCCTTAGCCATCAGCCAGACACCAGTTTTTACTGCGGGACCACGGATACGGAGCTAGTGCATCGCGCGCTGTGCCTGTTTACGTCCCAGCTATTGCTGGTACTCATTGCAACTACCCACGAAAGGATGGCCAGGCTGAGTTGACCTGGATGTACATTAATTATAGTCCGATTATATTACGTTTTAGGGCAGCTGTTAATGCAGTTTTTCTGCTTTGATATTCTCGCTGTTTGATTTTCGAGACGAAGTTCTGTCGTTACAAAATGTCTTTTTATGTGGCAAATTTAATGATGATGATGGTGATGATGAAGACGGACAAGACGGACGAGAAGAAGAAGCTGCTCAAGATGGTGGACGAATCGTCGTTTGTCTGGAAGACAGCAGCCGCCGAGATCGTGCAACTGCTGCACGAGGAACGCAGCAAGGGAGGAGAACTGGTCGAAATCTATGCCGACAAGGTACGTACTAGATACTGTGCTGCTGGGCGAACACAGAGCACAAGTTTATAACACTCCAGACAGTGCGGTATCGTATTAAACCAAACTCAGATCTGTATACTACACCGTCGTTAGATTTGTGACGCACGATTGCAACCGAAAATAGTAAGAGATTAGCAGTGCGAGCTAAGTGAGATTTAATTAATTAATTAATTAAGTAAGTAAGTAAACAAAACGTAAATTTATATATTTATATATTCAGATTTTTCCCTCCGATTTCACATCAACCCTGCAGTGACACAATCCCTCAGATCAAATCCGTATTAGCAACTTTCACTAACATGTTGGACTTACTCCGCACCAAGTAGTATGTAGAGGTTTTTCCCTTTTTGGTCGTTCATTAGGTCGAGCCTTGGGTACGGCGTTTCGTCTCTATGTCGTCTGTTTGCAATACACGCTGTGGCTAAACCTTACGTCGTACAGGATCGGCGACAATGCTGTTGAATAGAGCGATGACGAGTTTTTATAGACTGTCAATAGTAACCATGTCTCTACCTGCAGCGGTTTAGCCGCATCACCCACGTGCGCCGAATTACCGTATCGTATCCTAGTGTTCATTGTAGCGTTCGATACCATAGCGTGCATGGGACTGTAGTCACTCTGGGAAATCGCTTTATTTCCGCGACCGGAAGTCGGACGATGAACTTCGGATATAGGCTGTACGGTCGGTCCACCATAGTGACAGTTGGGCTTTTATGTTTAGTGTTTATGCGTGTTTTAACAGTTCTTCTGTACGATTTTATAACACACATATATAGATTCGCTATCTGATGGGCGAGTTGGAGGCGCAGTCGAACATGATATCGGAGCTACGTCTACAGCTGGACCAGCAGATCAGCACTCCAGTCAAGTTCCATGACATGGAATTGAAGGCGAAGCAGGCGAAGCTACACGAAGTGGCGGCAGCACGACAAGCCAAGATGGCGAAAGGCCAAAAGCAGGTCTGTCTGACTTAGGTCTCAACTCAACTCAACTCGGGTTTAATAACTGAGTATTCACACTACGGACGTTCTACGCGCGTAATACGTCCGTAGTACGTCCGTAGTCACGAATGCTGCTTCATTGCACGAAGCGGATGTGCGTCTGTTCCGGAAAATGACCAACAATTAGGCCCTATTAAAAACATTGTACTCATCATTCATTACTACCCGCAAAAACGCACCTCCCCATGTAACTTTGCCATTCTCAGTCATTGTCGTTTTGCCTTACCACAATGCCATTTTAATTTTTAACCTCTACAAGCGTTCATCTGTACTGCGATATTCATTTGATGATGTTTTTCGAATGACTGTAGGCTAGTGCATTCACCATAACTGTTATCTATTTATCGGTTTAAACTCTAAGGCTAAAATATTCTGTAAACTACGGAGATTGTGTCTAAAATGGGCACAGTGCGGACTCAAAAATTGGGAACATTTTAGCTAAGCAAGCCGCGTTGAGGCGTTGGACAGCGACCAACAAGCGTTGGAATAAAAACATTTTTTGTTTTTTTTTTCCTGTGTTATTTCTACATTGTATCAACTTGTAATTATGCAATTTGCTGAGTTGTAATTTTTTCGTTTATTGTCCTAGGCGTTTAACAGTTGAGAAACATAGAAATTCTTGCGTGTATGCTTACTTACTTACTTACTTACAGGTGAGCAGCGACGAGACAGACGACGACGAGGACCTGCGTGCTGCTGCAGCTGCAGTTTCAGCGCTTCCAGACTTCAACAAGCAACTCCTTGCCACGTTGCAGAAAGAACTCGAAGAGTGCCGACGACAGAACGCCAGCGTGGTCGCTCGCGGCCACGAAGCCGCCGCCAAGATACGATTCCTCACCGACGAGAGTAATCGAAAGGACAAACAGATCGCACAGGTTGAAAAAGAATATTAATATTCTGAAAAGGGTGCAACTGCATACCTGTGCAACTGTTGCAAAATTGGTTCGCAACAGTAACGTCTAACGGCGTCGGTCGGCGATTACGTCACTACGCGCACGTACGCGTAAACGTCGCAGCGACCGCCACCTACCCGCGCTTAAATAGTGCCTATGCTGTTGCGCAACAATTGTGCATCTTCGAAGCGTCCATTCAAGTGTGGGTCCTCTGAGGAGTTGTTCACAGTAACTTGTTAAACAGCTGTTACATAGTTCAGTCACCGGTCTCTTCAATAAAATCAATAACCCTTTGCACTGTTTCCACCATCTCTTAAGTCCCCTGACAATTCTCTTCCTAACAGCCAACAGCTAGCTTGTATTCAATGTAAACATGAACTGTTCAAAGCCTGCAGCTAACGATAACGACAACGAAAATTGTATGAATGTGCTCAACAAACGTGCACCGAAAGCCTTACAGATTATTAAAGTTTCAAACTCGTAACGCCGGATTGTATTCTTATACAATCCAGTGCTGCCTTTTAAATGACGTGTGATCTGTTTAGTCTCAGCTTATTTCGTTATTATTATTTTTTTTCTACACTCGAGTTTGAAACTTTAATAATCTGTAAGGCTTTCGGTGCACGTTTGTTGAGCACATTCATACAATTTTCGTTGTCGTTATCGTTAGCTGCAGGCAAACGTCGTGAAGCTGAGAACGGGAATTCCGCCGCCGCCTGAGGCAGACGCAGACGACGACACTCAGCCGGGACGTAAGGACTCTGGCCAGCCACAGCGAGGCAGAAGATCTACAGGTAGGCTACCAGTGCAACTTTTAAGGCGCGTACCGAGCGACGTGATTGAACTGACCTGAACTGATACGGCTTACTTTTTGACGAACTGGCCCTGCTCGCCCATTGGTCATAGGCTGATGCGTAAAATGGTGCCTACTATAATGCATTTCTGCTTGCTCATTGGTCAGTTCGACAAAAAGTAAGCCGTGTCAGTTCAGTTCAGTTTAGTTACGTCGCTCCGTATGCACCTTTAGGCCGAAATTAGTGGCTGGGCGATCCCCGTTCTCTTTTCGTTTCTTCCCATTTTGCCTTATCCTTTTTTCCTTTCTCCCTTTTCTTCTCCTTTTTCTTCTAGCCCCTTTTTCTTGCCCTTGAAGCGGGATCCGAGATGCCACTCCCGGGATAATTTTTGAAATTGCCCACATTGCTGTAGCCTACATGAATTTTGGCGCATTTTGATTTTTTTGCCGACGGTTTTGTCGTAAATGCTTTTTCCAAAATAACGTTTTTAGCTCTAAATTTTGCAATTATTGAATTATTGAATTATTCAACAAAAGGGAATTTTTTCGGCGGATTGCCTCCCTTTCTGATGTTCTAACCTCCCGGCCTTGACGCCACTGGCTGCTTTGATGTCAGGTAAAGGAAAACGTCGCAGACATGGAGTGGACAGCATAACCGAGACGGGCGACGACGACGATGACGATTCCACGAGTGCGAAGACTACGATGAGACAGATCATAGCCGCAGCCAAGCGCCAGAAACAACCGACGCCGGGAACAACGCCCCAAATTGCAGCGTCATCAGCAACATCAGCAGCAGCTGCACCAACAGCCGGAGCAGCCGGAAAGACGGGTCAGTCGACCGCATCGTTGTAATAAACGTTTGAACAAACGCTATTTTTCCATTTATTTATTTTTATAGAAAGGCGTTTATAAACGTTTTTAATTAAATTTTTTCCAACATTTTTTTTTATCTGAAAAAACGTGGGAAAGACAGTGTGTAAATAAAAATGAACTAAATTACGTTCAGAAACGTCATTTATGTTTTTTAAAAGGCTCTTTTACAACGAATGTTTTTTTGGATTTTTTTCCAGCGCTTTAATATTTAAAAAAACTTTGAAAGGCTAGTGTAAAACAACAGTAAATTAAATAAACGTTTGCGAACGACATTAATTTAATTTTTTTGACAGAAAGCGCGTTTGCAATAAACGTTTTTTTTCCAGCGTTTTTTGTATTTAAACAAAACGCTAAACGATCGGTGTAAAAAAGGAAAACAAAAATAATTATTACAAAAATCAAAGTGTTGCCAATAAAATAATAGAGTATTCTGTACTCAAAACAGCATAATAATGGCCGATTGCTATTTTAAAATGTCGATACGTCAAAACAAATAAAACGCAGCTGACGTTTTTTTCATCTTGCATATAAGTTTTTAAAAAATTTTTCTGTCACAAAAACTCGTTTGCAAACGCTTTTTATGTTGTTTTTTGTGGTCGACAGGTCAAAACAAGTAAAACTGGGCTAACGTTAATCACGTTTGCAAAAGTTTTTTTATTTTTATTACTTTTATTACTTTTAAACAAAAACAACTCGTCTACAAACTTTTAAAAATTATTTTAGGTTTTTTTACAACCTTGGTCGACAGGTATTGCGCTATCAGAGGGTACAGCCACCACGTCAGCAACTCGTACTACTACCGGCGAGGCAATTAGTCGAAGTAGCCCGGCACAGGCTAAACGTGAAAAACTAACCCGTGCCGGACAACGCGCTGCTGCTCGAAGTAAACTGACTGCAGCAGACCGCGGCGCCACTACAACAGCTACTTCAACAACTACGACTACAACTACAACTACAGGTTCGGATATATTGGCTGCCATTATCTTTTAATGACATGATTAAAATCTGCTAAAAATTTTGTACGCAGGTTGTCTTGGTCAATCTCCAGTCATTTTAGCGCAGTTCACTCTTGAAATGTGCGCATCAATGCAAGTCACCGAAAAATCACCAAAACTCCTTATTCTGGAGGTTCAAGTTCGTTCAAAATCATCAACGTTGTTGCCCCCAGAAAGTTCGTCAGCAACGCAAGTCTGTGCCTATCGGCAATCGTTTTCACGCTAGACGAGTCGATAGCAGTAAAGTAACGACTTGTTTGGGGGTACCCTCTTTGACGTCCTCGCTCGAGAAAAATTTTCTTATCCGGCGGCATTGTGTCACAGAACAAAACCTTGAGTCCTTGTGGAAGCCCGCAGTGGAGATTTTTACGCGCGATAGCAGAATGCTTCGCACGTCTTGGCCATCGTCTAGGCGTCTGTCCGTCTGTCCATCTGCCTGTCCGTCTGTCTGTCACACTCGTAGACTGTATCAAAAATGTGCAAGCTAGGATCACGAAATCTTTACTGCGGGCTGCCCCAAGGACTCTAGTTTATCGTGACAAAATGTCGTGTTGTGGGTGTGGGGTTCCCCTCGAACGAGGGCGTCAAATAGGGGTACCCCTCTAAAAAGACAGCTATTCTGCCGTTATTGGCTCGTATAGTGTGAAAACGGTTGCAGATAGATACAAACATGCTGTTTATCATAACAAGCAATGGTGACAGGCTTTTCAAATTTATCAACATCGATGACCTTGAACGTTCCTAAACCCCCAAGAAGACGCTTTTAGTGAATTTTTCACAATTTTTGGGTGCAGCGCACATTTCAACACTGAACTGCGACGAAATGGCTGGAGATAGAGCAAGACAACCTGCATATAAAATTTTTAGCATAAAACATAAATATTTGCAATATTTGCAATCCAAGTCTCAACCCTTTAGGTTCAAGGAGGCCGGTGCAGGCAGAAGTCAAAGACAGCTACCCCCTAAAAGTGGTTATTTTACTGCAATTATCTCGTGTAGCGTGAAAACGGTTGCAGATAGGCACAGACATGCTGTTTATCATAACAATCAATAGTGACATACTTTTTATTGCTGTCGACGTCGATGACCTTGAATTACCTTGAACCTTTCCCCCTTAGGGAATTTTTTTGCGATTTCCGGCTGCGACACACATTGTAAGAGTGAATTGCGCCGAAATGGCTGCAGATGGACCTGGACAACATGCGTATGACATTTTAGCAGTAAACGCACATTTTTAAAAATCTAAGTTTCAGTATTTTAAATTCAAGGAGTCTTCCGTACGGTGGCCTCAAATTAAGTACTTTTTCAGGATGCATTAATGTCTTATTGCTCTAGGCCTACACTGATTGCCAAAGTGGCAGGACCGCTGCTATCGCGCGTCACGTGAGCTTTGCTCAAATCAATTGTTTGATCTTAGTCTGTACTGAATCGATACAATCGCATGGTGTGACAGACAGACAGACAGACAGACAGACAGACCACTCTACGATAACTATGACGCGCTTAGCATATGTGACGAGTGTAAAAATACCGTTTTATTGCCGTAACAGGCGCTACAACAGCGACAGGAAAGTCAGATCAGGCTGCTGCAACAGGCGGAGCGCCAGACGCACCAAACTTCGACCAGCTGGGAAGCTTCTGGCAGCGGACTGCCGTCAAAGAGTGGGCACCCGTGGATACGGGTGATGCAGCAGATGCTGCTAGTAGATCAGCTGCCGCAGCGGCCTCGCAACAGAAGCAGGTACGCTTTACATCTTCTGTACACTACTGTCTTTTACATTTCTCCTCCATTACCCCGTGGTTTTGTCTCATTCATTTCCGTGTATTGTATTATAAGTTATTGTATTTTGTCACAAATTTGTATATTAAGTAATTATGCTGCATAAATATAGCATCATATGAACGGCATTGCATTGTTTATTTCCGGACTGGACTCTATATGTTGCATTTTATATGTTAACGTTGTAACTTATGCCTAATTAACAGGGATGAGTTTAAAGCCAGCATTTTCAAGGTCAAGGCCAGTGATCTTTAAGGCGAGAAAAAAGGCCAAGGCCAAAGTCAGTGGTCCTCAAAGCCAAGGCCAGGCAAGTGGCCTTTGAGGTCAAGGTCAAAGCCAAGACTATTACGTAAGTACATGTAAATATGACAATGCTATACTGTGCACCAAAAAACAGCTTAATCGTATGCTAAACGGCAATGAATCTCCTAAAATGCTTAGACAAACATAATATATACGTTTCAGTAAATAAATTATACAAATACCAAAACTTCATTGTGTACACTGTACAGCACATTCATTACTAGTGACTAAAGGCCAGAACCTCGAGGGCAAGGTTAAGGTCACGATTTTTTGTCCTTGAGCTGTCCTCGAAGTCGAGATCAGTCTTCGAGGACACCAACCCTGGTAATTTAGCGGTAATCTCGCCACTAGAATGGTAAACCCCACTCACTTACTTTCTTACTTGCTAGGTACATAACGTGGATATGAACGAAGCGATCGAGATGACGAAGCTGTTCATGGAAGGACCGAAGACCACACAGCAGCAGCAGCAGCAGCAGCAGCAGGGCACGCCAGCGAAGACGAAACAACAACAGCAGCAGAAACAGCAGCGTGAATCGGTTCAACAACAGCGCGCAGATGTAGGCCTAATTCTACGTTTTCTACATTTTTTTTATTCCTGCCACGTATTTAGTGGCTTTTTTCTGAACGTTTTTTTTATTTAGGCCAATAAAAACGTTCATTAAAAATTCCATCAAGAACTTCGACGAACACTTTTAAAACCACAGAAAAGAGTTAATAAATCCTAGTGACGGCAGTTTATTCAGTTAGTCTACTAGTGATATTTGGTCTTATGAGCACACGGTTAAATTGACATTAAACGAAGTTCTTGCACTGCTAATTTCCTATACTGCACCTGCAGCATTTGGCATCAGGCAAAATGTTGAACGACTTAGGGCGAACGTTTTTTATTGAACACTTTTAAACGTTTTTTTAATAAAAATTCCTGCTCTTTTTTTGCGTTTTTCAACGTTTTAAATTTTTTGTGGAACGTTTTTACAACATTTTGCATTAGGCAAGATGCTACATATGAACAAGTTATGGCTAACGTTTTATGTTCAATTTTTTAAAACGTTTTTTTTTACATTTTGCCACATGTTTTTAACGTTATTTTGACGTAAAAATTATTTCTGGAAGGTTTTTTACATTAATTTTGTGCGACAGCGCAAACCGGCGGGACCAGCGAAGCCAGTGACCGTTGCACCGATCACTCCACAGTTGTTCACCGGCGACACCAAACCAGCACCGACACCCATTCGACAGCATCAGCAGCAGACGGCGCCAGGTATAGTCGTTAACATGGAATACCTGAAAATGTCAGAATTTTTCCCCAATGTTCTTTTCTTATCCGTCTGTATTCACTCTTGTGTGCACCGCTCTGTCTGTCTTATATGCGTTATAAATGAGCCGTGTAGCCTGAAATTAAACTGATTGATTCATTGATTGATTTTACAGATGTCAGAAAAATGTCACTTTTTATATAATTGCATCAAAAAGCTTTTTTTAATATCACACACTTAATGAATTATTTTATGCTGTTTCATGCTGAATGTTGCTTGCTTATGTTTTAGCTTCTAATAATATTTACACTGTGTCTCAAAAAACGGACACCTGATACATCGGAAAATTGTACTGACATTTTTGTGGAGACAATTGTCTGCAGAGTCTATCAATGAAAGGAATTTTGACAAAAAAGCCCAGCTGTCACTATAGGAAAGACGCGCTACAGCTTAGCCTATACAGTTTCCTATTAGTGATTAATAGTAGCCTTAGCAATATCTCTTACCGTTTCCGAGATATGATTAGTTTGCAAATGTTTTACTTGCACTAGATCGCTGAAATTTTGCATGCCTAGGTTTAAGACACAGGGTTAAATATTCGTTTAAAACTTTTCCATAAGCCTCAACGGTTAGCCGAAATACATCCGTTACAAACAGACGACAGACGGACGACAACCTGTGCCATAGACGCCTACAGCAAAGCTGTAGCGCGTCAAAAATCGATCACAGTTTGGCGAAGATATTATAAACAGTGTAAGTGCTTAGTAGTTTTTTTCATCGCGATGTATATATTTCCAGGAGCCGCAGCGAAGCCAGCCGCATCGCGACCACCAGCAGCAGTAGCGGCGGACAGTTCCGAGTGGCGGACGCCGCAATCGTCTCAGCAGCAACAGCCGCGTGCCAGGACAGCGGCAGAGGCTGCCAAACAGAGGGCCGCCCGACTGTCCGTCGTTCTGTTCCACTCCACCCCAGACCAACCAGCCACGGCAGTACCAGCCGGTCTCTTCAAGCCGCCAGCCGCCCAGCAGCCATCCCAGCAACAGACCAGGAGCAAGACGTCAGCAGAGCCAGCAGCTAAGACTACGGGAGGTGGAGGAAAAGGGGGTTACAATCTGGTCGGCGTCAACATGCAGAACTTGGCGCAGCAGGCCAAACTCCTCGAACACGACTCACTCCCGACTAATACACGCCGATTTTAGACACGATTTCCCGAGTATTTTTCTTAACATGTGTTCACAGCGACAGAAGTAAAATAAACTGAAATGAAACAATGATGCAGTCAGAATGTGGATATAAAGTGGGTGGGGAGCACTTGAGGGTCGAAGTGTGAGAAGGGGTGTCCACTTCGCAAGAAATGAGGGGGCTGTGCCCCCTCCCGTGATATTTGTAGAATTTCTTGTGTGTGAAAATGAACTGCTTTGATGCATTTTGGCACTATTTTAAGTGAATCTGTCACTAGATGCTTATCATTTGCGGTGTGCTAGGGGCACGTGCTTCCAATGCCCCTCACCCCACGGCTACGGCAGTGAAATGGAACGAAATGAAATGAGCTGACATAAAATTCGACGTCACTGTTTCATTTATGTTTCGTTTTTTTCGTACGCTCCTTTAGACACATTGCTGTGCGCCCGTCCTAATAGGCTGCATTACAGGTCTTGCCCGTCCGTCCGTCCGTCTGTCTCTCCGTCAACGTACGCGCTCCTAACTGGAAAACAAAGAGCGGAGAAAAACAAAAATCGCAGCAGCAGGGCACTCCAGCGTAGACAAAACAACAGGGCAGGAGTTACCAGTTTTCGGCTCCGCAAAGGTCAAATGTCAAAGTTACGGTTACTGTTGCTTAGTTCTAAGCAGATGGCCGCAAAATGATTTATGTCGGCACTGGGCAGATGTATTTTTCTAGTTAATAAAAAAACGAAAGACGATGAAGTCAAAGATAGGCATATGATATTGACCGACTCTGTACTTCAGTGCAACAAACTCAGACTGTTACTTGACTGCAAAAGCGATGTAATATATTATTACAGACTACGTTGTTGAAAAAAAAGGGAAATGCTAAATGTTGGACGCTTCGTAACCAAAACCATTTATTTTCACCACCGAATTGGCACTATTGGTTATACGTGCGCGTAGCAATTGCTGTAGGCCTATTAGCTTTGAAAGTTCAACGAAAATAGTGTTTTAGACTGGACTACGTTGTGCGTGACTGACTGAAAAGACTACTTATTTGATGTAAGCAGTTATGAACAGCCGTTTAGAATATATTGATGTGCTGAGAGTTTCTGTAGATTTGGTCTGTGTAGCGGAGTGCTCGGACATTAAAGGGAGTTCTTTCACTGCCAGCCACGAAATCTGTGTCGACTGAGTGTAATCTATATTTTCTGTAATAGATGAAACATTCACATTTTTAATTTTTTACAAATTTTATACAGCATTTTTTATAAAACGCACAAATCTTTACAAGTAGCTGGCTAGCCGAATATTTTTCGGGCGGCGGCGGTTCCAAAAAAAATCGGCGGTTACGGCTGACAGCCGAAAATTGCACTGCCAACTAGAGCAATGTACATTCAATGACCATGCGTAATAACTTGAATGAATAGTCTGCAAATGGCTTATTAAGCCGTATATAGTTTACTGTGCAGGAAATAATTTAATTATTGTTAATTATATTTTAACGGATTATAACGAAGTTTAAAAATTAGGCTGATTTGCTGAATTCTTACGAATTTCAAAATGGCAAATCACGAATTCTCAATCGCTGCATGCTGACCGCTCTTATCCTTTCTGTAACGATGACGATGATAACTATAAGTAAGTAAGTTCGTCATCCGTTATTTTAAAATGGTCACACGCCATTGGCTATAAACAGAGTATTACAACACAGCGAATCAGCGACGTTGCGGATCAAAAAGTAGGCGGAGCAAAAGTTGCAATTTTCCGACAAACAGACAGGGGAGATTTTGGGGGATCGAAATTTTAATTCCGGCCCTAAATTTTTTAAAAATGGGCGTTTTAAAATAACAAGTCACGATGATAATGACGCTGAAACTTACCGCCCTCAGCGGTGGTGAACTGGACACTCTCACTCGGCGGACCTTCATACTTGGCGTTGAGCACACGGATCTGAGCGGTGATGTTAGCGTACGGCCACAGGTTGTAGACATGACCGGAGTTCACATCCCGCCTGCTAGCCCCACGTCAACTCAGCCTCCTACCCTCAGCGAAATGAAAAACGAGTTGCACCCGATCACACGCCGGAGTTCACGTCTCGCCTGTGCCGCTGCCTCTGCTGACTACTGGAAGCTGCCGTGGACCAACACGCGCCCGGCGGCTCATGGTAATCAGAGTGTGATCTCATATGGCAGATGGCGCTCCGCCGCGCCCGGCGGCTCACGATAGATTATGCTATGTTCCTTCATCGTCTGCTTGCCTTCAGCAGTCTTCCAGAACTGTATCTGTGTATACCAGCCATCCACGCTAGGAACATACGCCAGTCCTAAGCCCAGTCATCGGCATCATCATTTATTCACCAAAAGTTCAAGTACAGAACAGTGGTCAAAGGAAAAAAAGAAGAGGTGGGGTGCCTCCCTTTTTTCTTGTCCTTTTTTCCAGCTCTTTCGTTCTTCCCTTTTGCCATACTTTTCCACTTGCCTTCCTTTTTTCCTCCTCCTCGTAGAAGTAGACCCTTACTGCTTTGCTGATGCAGGTCCTAGGCTGTGGAACAGTCTGCCAGCTCATCTGAGACAAACTGACATTAACTTTAAACAGTTTAAACGGCAGTTGAAAACATTTTTGTTTGGGCATTTAGAGCGTGGCGCATTGTGGCTATTGTTAAATCGCGCCTTCTAAATAATCTTACTTACTTACTTACTTATTTACTTACTAGAAAACAGTTAGTTTCTCTGAAAGAGCTTTTCAGCGGCGTCTAAAGCTCCCCCAGTGGGAAATCAAATTTGGTGCATTTTAAGTCTAACATCTGGTAACACCGATTTTACTAATTTTCTTGAAAGTAACTTGACCAGGGGTGGGAGAGCCATAAAAATAAAAATAGATGGCGGGAAACGCAGTGCCTCGGCGTTCCCCTTACCACTTCTCATGAAAACAACTGGCAAGACTCATAACAGCATTTACGGTAACCTTAACAATCTACATCACGTAAAATAACAATAGTTCATGCAAATTTAAATTGTATCAAGATGAAGCAAAATCGCATCATACACATATGCAGACGATACAATACTGTTCAATGAATATCTAAAAGTTAGCAGAGAATTAAAATTAAGTGTAAGTGGGAACGTATTTCATGCATTAACAACGTGAAATGGATAAGACCGCACACGTCAGTAACTGACCTTGTATCCTCGGAAGAAGCCTTGCATTCGCCAAGGTCCGGTGTTGACGGCGTCCCACAGAAAGTCGGCAGTTTTGTCGGTCACTGGCTTGGTCGGATCGACTCGGAAATTCTGCGGCACCTCCAGCGGCACTGAACAAAACACAGCAGTTCGGCGAAGCAGCTCAAAGTTCAGAGTGGCAGGTATAGCACCGCCTGATCCCATACGGCAAATGACGCTCCGTAGCTCTGCGATGGGTGGGTTTCCCACAAAAAAAACCTACACACCGAACTTAACCTGACCTAACTTTTTTAACTCAATGTTTAACTTGATCGTGCTTTAGTGGCGACGTGCAAAATGAACCAGCGATCGAAGACGTCGGCACAGTGCAGACATAACACGTGACCGTCGTTTTAAAAATTCCTAGTCGTAAATGTGAAACACCCTGTATAGCCACCAATGGAAATTCCGGCATTTATTTTCTGTAGCGCGCTTCCAGCCGTTGTTATATAATGTAGCTCGGCGCTTTCGCAGATAGGCTACAGCATACCGATAGTCCCTGTTAAAGGCCCATTGCATGAGATAGTAAAATGAATCATTTCCTGGAGGTTTTTGATCTCTGGTGACTTAAACTATTGAACTTTTGAGTTAAACTTTTCGCATTGAAAATGTTTAGCCTACAGGTTTTTCATGCTTTTTTTGTTTTTGATTTAGAAAACCGTGCAGAATTTAGCCTACGTGGCCAAACAGTGAGGACATGTCTTTTTCCTAGAAAAAGTGCGGGGAAGAACGACCATTATGTCCCCCATTACACCCCGCCAGATAAACATAGTGAGCACGTGACGTAACGAGTAGTAGTAGTAATAGTACAGTAGTTACTGAGTAGTGGAGTACCGTCTTCGGAGGAGTAGCCAATAAGCATGCGAGGAGGCGACACGGCATCCCCGGCGTCGTTCACAGCCAGAACATAGATCTCGTAGGGCTTGTAGACTGACTGGCCGTCAACCACGAGTACATTAGACTCCCTGTCTACCGGTCGTTCCTCGAACTTGGCGGTTGGCGCCAGGTCGTGTCTACGCCAGCGCACCACGTAGTAGAACCCGGGACCATTGTGATCCTCTGCACTCATCAACTACACACACACACACAACAAAAAGTCTAGCTGTCGCTAAGGAAAGCCAACCGTATGCCGCGGTGTCCAGAGATGAGCAAATGCGAATGAGGGGCCAGTTTAGTACCCTTGTCTGGAGAAAAGGCGAGGATCGGAAATGGAGGCATTTTCAAGTGTCTGTGGCCTGTTAATAGTAACCACTGCGCTGATACAGTTTGGCCGTAATGAAAGTCAGAAGTATCCACATTTTGGAAGAACAGGTGTCAGTAAGGAGTCGGAAATAGTACCGCCGTATAAGACATTGACAATTATTATCGCCTGTCAATAGTAACCACGCTGCTAATTGAAGTTGCAAATTTTAGACAGGTGAAATTATACGTGCTCGACATTTCACGTTTGATCAGAAATTTTCAAGAATAAAAGTTTTTAGCTTAACATTTTGAATTTCTAGACGAAAATTTTTCGACAAAAAGATTTCCCGACAATTTTTCGAATATACATCGCTATCAATCAACTGCTAGTCATTAACTAAGTAAGTAAGTCAACTCAGAAAAAAAAATCTCCAATCTGCTCGGTGCATATTGTCGTCAGTATTTCTCGAAAAAAGCTATTATGTTTTCAGGTGACGTCTGAAAGTGTTGAGACTCGGTTCTGGGTCACGAAGACTGTCAGGTAGCGAATTCCAAGTCGACAGGCACGCAACGGCAAAACGCCGATGACCGAAATTGTTACGACAACTTACGCTAAAATAACAGAATTTGCTTAACCGAACAATAGCAAATAAAAATAAGTTAACGCGAAACAACTGTCAACACAACAATGATGACATAATCTTCATAATGTTTTTTGGTTCAACGATCGATGTGCGATGGACAATTTGGTAGTTGTGGCTTCTTTCACGAAAACTGTAACAGGGCTGCCAAGTTATCATAACGCTAATTGATAATTTTCTTTTTGTCCTTCCCACTCTTCTTTCTTTTTTCTGTCTCCTTTCCTTTCCTTTTTTCGTTTTTCTTTTTCTTTTTTTTTTCTCCCTTAGAAATACGACTTTTTAAATCTAGCTAAAGCATCTAGGAGAGCGCTGTGAGCTCCCCATCGGAGTCTGACGCCAAACCCCAGCCGAAATCGAATATGGTGAATATGGTACATCTGGTAACAACAATGTTAAGCTTATTATTTCTCTAATAATCAACTGACCAAATTTAATGCAGCCTAAACAATAAAGGCAAATCAGGACTGCAATGGGAGACATTCATCGTCGGCGAGTGACAATTGACTTTGCGCGAGTGAGTGGGTGACGAGATAAAATTGCGGGTGTCACCCGGTCATTGCGACTTGGCAGGCCTGCTGTCGTAATGCTGCTGGCGCTTAGGAGGAAACGGCGGAGGATGTAGCAGGTGCTGACGGTTGCCACTGATCCAAGCGAAAAGTTTGCAGATACTGTCAATCCGGCCGACATCGTGACTAGATTGAATAGAACATAGGCCCTATCGCTATACATAAAAATATACTAGGAAAACAGACAAAAAGTCCAGCTGTCGCTACAATACCGACCGTGGTTGTCAGTGACCTTCAATGTCATCCAAATTTGGTGATTTTCATCTCATCTAAGAAAGCGTATGCAATTTCCTATTAGTGATAATTAGCAACCTTAGCCCTATCTCTCATCGTTTTTCAGATACGGCCACCTGTAGCTTAAAACGTTTTATTGAAAATTGCGGCTAAACCGCTGCCTATGGAGATATAGCTACTATTGACAGCCTAAGGGAAGTCCCCAGCGCTTTATTTTATGGTATCATCACCGACTTCTTGCGACTTACCGTTTAGCCACAATACCGCACGATTGGCATATCATAGTGCGTCGTGACCCTTTAAAGTCATTCAACGTCATCGATTTTCATGTCATTTGAAAGCCAATATGTTATTTCTTATTAGTTGACCATACCAACCTAGACCCTATATTGCACCGTTTAGCCACAATACATCTGTGATGGACACAGGACGACAGACGGACAGACGACAACCATGCCATAAGCTTGACCGTTACTTGAGTACGGTCGACTAAAAATCGACTTTCCTGTTTGCAGTTAATGCAGTTGATTTGTGGACATAGCCGCCTGTCATGTTGGAAGACGTACCTTTATACTCGCCGGTCTATCCACTTGGAACGTTCTTAGACACTATTTGTCCAGTAAATTGAAACACTTCTACTTATCGTTTCTACTGGCACACCGAGCGCGTTCGAGATTATTTAGTTATAGCTAATAATTACTTAGGCTTACTTATTTACTGATGTTTCTTACAGTTGAAGCAGCTGCTGTTGACGATAATGATGATGATGTCATGATGAGGTGCAATAGTGATTGGTTAGACGGGCCGATGAGTGCATGCCTGAGGAGCTTCTTAACGGCAGATCGGCACAACACGAGGTCATCCGGTGCCATAACAATGTTAAGTGCAACTGACGATTAGTAATTACATCAATAAAACAGCGGCGCCGATGATGCTGTATGCGCTACCTGCCAGGTGACAGCCAACGAGTTCGGACGAAGGTTCCTGGTGCAGACGCCGTGCGGGTTAATGTGCGGTACGTCGGGTGCAGTCGTACAGATGTTGCGCGTTGGACCGCTGGG
>Ga0056128_1003591_pt1 | contig 19138 bp, 12 predicted proteins | sample WorMetLIZISLAND2_FD_71113 | JGI IMG/M metagenome (GOLD analysis project Ga0056128, IMG submission 71113) | Marine gutless worms symbiont microbial communities from Max Planck institute for Marine Microbiology, Germany - Olavius geniculatus... ... | reverse complement strand
AATGTCAACTACTTAGTGCTGAAGTGCGACACGTAGCAAACAGCAACATCCGTACAAAAGCTGCTGATAACACTCTGGAATTGTCATAAATTAAACTAAAAGCGCTAAAATTCACGAAAAGTCACGGATTTCACGGAAATCGGCGTTTTTCATGGAAGAAGGCCGATTTCGCGGAAAATGTCACGGCCGTGAAATCGTGAATTAAGTTGGTCTTACCAATAAACTGATTATTGAATATCCCACCACACGTTAACTGTGTTGCTACACTACCTTGTGAAATATAAATGCAAGAAAAACTAGCGATAATAGGCAGAAAGCGTGTTGGTAAATGACAGACCCTTCAGACCAAGATCTCAATGAATGATCTCTACGATACTACACTGTATTAGACACGTCTTTGTGGATATCTGGCGTGATGAGTGGTGTGTTTGTTTCTGGCCTTCGTGCTTTTGTAAGTCTGCCAGTTCATCCACAGCGGTGACGTTCTCTTCAGTGCCTGCGTGCTTCAGTTTGCTGGTTTTATGCCTTTGGTCGGTGCTTCGTGTTTTTAAATCTTTGTCAGTAACATGCCAGTTTTTCCCTTCAGCTGTTTGTCTTCGAAAATCTCGCCACAATTTTTGGCAAACTGTATTTTTTAAACTGGTATAAGTTCTTGATCAGAGTCTTGTCTTTACTGCTAAATGGCATGTTACAGTGCGCTTGTGTTGTTACTGCTTTCAGAATTGTCATTTGCAATAACATTGTCTAATTTTGTTCACAAACGCAAGAATTTTTTTATCACAAACTAAACATTATTTACTTATAATATGAAATCGAATAAAGAGATTGCATCAGAAGATAATTTTTGCATATTTTATACCATGATTTTAGTGATTTTTGACAATTTACGTTTTACACGATAGTTTTGTGAGCAGTTAAGGAGGTGAGTGGGATATTTAATAACCACATTATTGCTAGCTGTTTGCAAAGTGTGCCAGTGAAAAATTTCAAAAAATCTGTGAATATATATTTGGCAAAGTTATGGACAATCGCAAAGTGGGTCGTTTTTTGAGACACTGTGTAGATAAGTGCACAACGGAGCACTCCTTCCAGCATTTTTGCCGAGTTGATCAAGTACGAAATTTCATTGAAATTGGACTAACTGTTCAAGAGTTGTTGTATCACGGCCAGTGCCAATTATTGGTCGATTATCAGTGCGCCCCTAGCATTGATGTCTGTTTCTAACTGTGAATGTCTGTGGATGTGTTAGGGCGAGGGGCAGCGTGATCGAAGTATCTACATAAAGTACGTGATTCCCGATGGTGCTGCGGCTCGAGTGAGTTCCTCACCCTGTCTGCTACTGAGTTTTATGTATTAATTACAGTGTACGATATATAAAAATTTAATTCCAGTAGTTAACAGCGCTAAACAAATAGTAATGCATAAAATATGGACATCTTATTTCTGTAGTTAATAATAAAGCTCACAATTTTTAACGTGGCGTAGCATGGCAGAATCATTATAGCTGTGATTTGTATGCAGTTATTATTGCCGGTAGGAAGACTGTCGGCATTTTGTCATAGTGTGACAATGTCATCGGTTTAGTTACAGGCCTGCAGAAATTGTGTTACATCATTTTTCAAGAGCTCCATACTTTGAGGGATAGCTTTGCTTGAAGTGACTGTCATTAATGTGAGGGCTGGTTGTAAAAAGTTTTTGGTTTGTCAGTTTGGCATTTTTGCATTAAATTTTCAAGTTTGGCGGTAACACTCAATTTCACCATCAGCATGGCATTAGTATGACAGCAATGAGTTCTTTTATCGTAGTGTTGAAAATTTGCCGGGTGTTTGTTTGTAAAATACATTACATTGGCATTTTCGGCCAAATAGGGTTGTGAACCCGATGCACCGGTGCAACTCATTTGGTGAAGCAAGAAAACCGATTGGTTGTGTGACTGATGTTTAGGACGGTCGGTTGGAAGCTGGTGATCAACTACTGGAGGTCGATGGTGCAAGTCTCATTGGACTTACTCAAGAACAGTAAATTGTTTTTTTTCTGTGCATTGTAATTTCTAGATTTGTTTTTACTGCTAATTGCTGAGTGTGGGTGCATGCTAGTAAACATATTTGTACACCGTGTTGCAAAATTAGTGACACCCCTTGCTTCAAATGCACCTAATTTGGTTTGCAGTTTATGGATTTCAATGACATATTGTACACTGCATTGTCTTAACATTGCTTATGGTCACACCCATTATGACGTATGCACTTTACCTTGTGTGCTCAGTGTAATGTCATTATTTATATTAAGCTTACATGCAGTACGTTGTTACTGACAAAGGGATCAAGCAGCAGCATACCCGCTTTGGAATTTAGACTAAGAGCTTGCGTCGAGGCCAAAGGTGGCCACTTTGAGCTCAAACTTTAAATACTAGTTTAGAATGATTGTCTTTATGACTGTTTCACATTTTGTCAAAATCTATCAGGTATTACTGATTTTGCGCTAACTTGTCTGTAGGGGGGTCGGGGTTGCTAATTTTGGAACATGGTGTATATATACGGGATGCTGAATTATGCATGCTACCAATTGAAATGGAGAAACATTGTTGGTTGCTATTTATATGGAGGCAAAACTATTCATTGTTGTCACAATTTTACCATTATAAGTACGTTTCTGAGGAATTTTGAAGTTGTACTGCTTAATGTTCATGGTTGTGTTTGTTTCTGAAAGTAATTGATTTTATTGATTGCATAATATTTTTAGTGCTTTGGCAACAGGGATGATACCTGACTTTAAAATATCTTCCTTCGGCAATTCCTGCACGTGTATATGCAAAAAAGTTGGCCAGTACTTGAATTGTATCATTTTAATTGTTAATAGTTGCAGTGCAATAAGTATTTTGTGTTACCATTAGCAGTGATTTTAGATGGATATACTCATGGTGTGTGCATTTTACATGTTAAATCAGTAACACGTTGGTGTGCCGTTGACTCCGGGAGCCTGTCAGTAAGTAAATAATGATGCATTGATGTCTCGTTATAGAGCGGCTAATATCATGAAGAGCACGGGACAGAAGGTGACACTAAAAGTTGCCAAGCGAGCAGCGCTTCATCACGGGCTCGGCACTTTGCTGGAACAGCCGTCACCACGAGTGCCACAGCATGCCGGTATGCAACGTTTACTCTGGCTGAGTCACTTAGCACCATTCTGCAGGCAGTATATGCTCTTGCATAGACAACAACCGTCTTTAGTTCTTCTCCTTTCACTTTTTTCCACAGGATCACTATTTGCCTTTGTCCACCAGTTGGCTAGTCTTTGCAGTACTGTGTGCTGTGCAGCGTTGTTTACTAATTTACGAGAAATTTTTGTTGTGACATATGCCGGTTGAAAGTAACAGGCTGCACTTTGCAAAAAAGTAAGCTGTGCTTTGTTGTTTGCCCTATTTGTTACTGAGCTCTGGGGTGGGATTAATTAGTAAGCATGGTGTGCACAGGCCCGTCGAGAGGGTGCAGTAAGGGGTAAGCTACCCCGAGCCCCGTGACATTTGGGGGCCTCACTGGCACTCAGAAATATAAAGTACATTAAAATGCACCATTTTGAAAAGAAAAATCCACAAATTTTCTCCCAAGAGGGGCCCCACGAAAATGGGTGGGGTCCTGCAAGAATGTTTCCGCAGGCCCCGCTGTGGCTCTCGACGGGCCTGGGTGTGCGTATGGCTTGGTGGCATAACAGTTAGGATGTTGGACTTATAGTCAAGAGGTCTTGGGTTCAACTGTCGGTCAGATTGCTACCAAGTGGTTACTGCTTTCATGGGTGACTGTCTGTGGACAGGTACACCATCTCGGTATATAACCAACCACCAAAGTAAACTCAGCCTTTCATCCCTCTGGGGTACGAAAATCAAGTGCCGACCTGCTTGGCTGGAGTTAAGGCTGGGTACATTTACCCATGTCGGGTAATTTATGTGCTGATGGCAGATTGACAAGATGTCCGTGTGACACTGATACCTTGATGGGATATGGGCATTGTGAACTGATTTTATCACACCGAACTGGACTTATCAAGCCTGCCTCTAGTGAATCTAGCATTAGTTTGTATTTCTTAGGCTACTTGATCACACCAGATGCTCAGATAATGATCTCTGACAGCATTGTTTGTTTTTTCATGTTTGCAGGCACCCAGCCCCCTCTTACCCAGCCCCCAGCACCAGCTGTACAGCCGACCTATCAGCCACCCAGACAGCAGCAGCAACAACAGGCAATACATGCTGAGCCTCACTACGCCACACCCAGACAGTACGCTATGCAGCAGCCACTGCCACAGAGAGAACCACAGTATGATAGGCAGCAACAGCAGCAGCCAGCTTACAGACAGTACGAGGAGCAGCCCTACGGTGGTCCACGTGGCAGTGGCCCACAGCTGTCGTCATGGCAGCAGCAGACGCATCCAGCGTATGATCAACGTCAACAGCAACAACACCCAAATTATCATCAGCAACAGTCTAGACCCGAATCGCAGTATATGCAGCCGCAGCAACCTAGATCGGAATCGCAGTACAACAGGCAGCAGCCACAGCAACTTAGATCGGAATCACAGTATGATAGGCAACAGCCGGCATACTCGGCCCAACTCCGTCATCCGTACGAGCCTCAGCAGCAGTATCCTGGCCGAGTCGCATCAGCCTTCGAGTCTTCATACGCTGGACCCCCACCGGTCACACGCGACGGACGCATCACAGCCAGTCGCTCCAAGTCCGCGTCCGATCTGAACCAGCCTGAAGCCTGGCCAACTCAGCCTTCACTTCAGTACGGCGGGCGTGCTCCCCAGCCGCAGGAGCCGCCGTTGTCATCGTGGAAAAGCTACGAAGGTCCCCCTAGGGGGCAGCGTGGCCTGACGGAGGATGCTCGCATGCAGGAACCGGTGAGAGTCGATCGGCGCATTGGTCCAGACACTCGACCGTACTCCGATCATTGGCCAGCAGCAGACAGGAACAGATCGGGACCATACTGGCATGAGTCTGACCGCCGCAGTCAGCCGCAGCTGAATGTCACGAGACAACCTCCACCAAACGCAGCCACTCACTCGTCACACCCGGAGTTGACCAATGGTGGCACACGTCAGTTTTTCGACACCGGCAAAGACGCCGCTGCGTTCACTTCAAGTGACATGCTGCGTCGTGCTCAGCCCAGCCAGCAGGGTGTCACGTCACCCACGCCGTTCAGTCAGCAGGCGTCGACGGCTAGCGGTTCCACACTTGAACGACGCACTAGTGTGCCAGTCGGCGGACATCTGCGTGCAATAGACCCGAAGCAGCAGATGGCACCGGGACTGCCACCGCAGACTACAACTGAGCATCACCGACCTCAGTCACACTACAGGCCGCCGTCTCAGATGACAGCTGCGACTACCACTGAGTCAAGTTACACGAGACCGGCAGTGGACCGTTCACAGTCGCTGTCACGCGGAGTGCAGCTGGGGTCGGGACCATGGGAGCGTGCACAGAAAGAGGAGGAGCAGAGGCATGTGGAGTTAGAACAGAAGAGACGTCGAGATGAGGAGATCCGTTACCTAGAGGCTCAGCTCCCGGATCAACTTAGTTCAGCCGAGATAGACCGTCTACGACGACTCAAGTTGAACGCCGAGTTTGACAGACGAGCTATGGAGCTGGAACGAAGCGGAGAGCCGCCAGCCGACACCAACACCGACATGACTCCTGCGGTGAGTGGGACTTTTTCTCTCCAATTTACCAGTGATTTTGGGTTTACCGTTCTTTAGATTGAAAGGCCTGGTTGAAGGTCTTTGCAGAGTGAACTTCATGTCACGTGTATTGTACGTGTAGATGTGTTATTATCGAAGTACTTTTTCACTAATTTACAGTTACTGTCCATTGTTTCTCTGAGTGTTTGGTTGTTTAATCTTGACATGAAATATAATCACTCTGCTACAGGATGTTATTCATTGTATCTCTTTCTCTCCTTCAGGCTGGAGATCCCTTGGGTGAGAGGTCAGCCACACAGGTTTTCCGTCTCCACTTGGCTCTATTCTCCACGTCCATCAGGTCAACCCGCAAGTCCTCCATGTTGTACTTCACGACGTCGATCCACGGTATAACTATTAACTGCATGTGAGCTTCACTGTTGAACACACACTTGATGCTTCATTTGTGGTGTCTGAAACAGCAAAAAGCCAACACATTGTGATACAAATTGTGTTACGAACTGTGCTGATGCTGGCAGGGTCGTGCTCAGGTGGCGCATTACATGCATCAGGAGATTGACGAGAGACGACGTCAGATGCAGCAGCAACTGGACATGCGAGACAGACAACTCATCGCAGCCAACCGCGCTCGAGCCGACTTGTTAGTAACAGCTTCCTGCTGTGTAGCACTTAGAGAGAGATATTCTATGAGAACTATTTCACTCAGTCTAGATCAAAACATGTTTCTTCGATGTTGTAGCTTTGAAATTGACTTTTTTGCCGAATTGTTGTCATTTTTAAAAAATACCTATAATGGAACTTCATATACTTACGTGTTAAATAAAAACTTTTGTTTGCAGCAGTCGAAAATTGCTTTTACCCACATTATTATTTATGACATTTTTGTAGGCGTTTTGCCGTTCTACTATTTTTTAGCAGATGGTATTGTGAATTTTGTGACTTAACAGTATTACTGTCATTTACTTCTTGTACAAATCGAATAATAAGAACAGTGGTTTTTTGTGAAGTCGTGCATGATGTTTGCCAGTGAGGAGAGACAGCGACAGCAGCAGTTGCAGTCTCAGCGTGAAGAGCAAACCAAAGTGGAGCTACAGAGACAAGAGCAGCAGATACTTCTGTCGGAAGAACTGCTTCGCAACCAGATGGTTTGTACTAGAGTTGATTGTATCTGGCTATTGGCAGTTGAACTAGTAAATAATCGTCTTGAGTATTATGTAATTTACTAGATTGTTTTGAGATTTGGTATTTTTATGATGTTGGACGATTTTGCTTCAGGCTATGCTGATTTTATCTGTTTATATCTATCCATTTGTCATTTTTGATGAATAAACAATTAAACATGTTCGTAAATGCTTAGTTGCTTATGATTTTGTTTATCGGCTTTTCTTTTCCAGATTTACTTCAGCTTAAGCCATTCTTGAGTAGCAAACTTTTGGGAAAAGGCTATCTACAGTTTGGATGCTCTGTTTGTGAAGTTATGGCACTGAATAGCCTATTTTGTGCTGATGTGCCGTTAAGAAACTACTCACTCTGTTTGTGAAGCAGTTGCAGTTATATTAAGCTAAATTGCTAAATTATTAATAAAGACAGCATGTGTGTATATAATCAGACAATCCGTTTGCGATGTAGGCACCTGGCTCAGTTCCATACAGAGCGTACCAGCCGGAGGAGAACGTGAACAATAACAATGCCAATGACGCAGCGCCTCCGCCGCCTGAGAGAACGTCATCATTCGGCATGTACCAGTCAGCTGCCGCAGCCGCAGCCAAGAAGATGGTGTCATTTCAGCCCCAGAATGCATCGGTGCAGGAAGGTCAGACTGCTGCCGGCGACGCCACAGACACAGCTGTGAGCCAGCAGAAAGGCGCCACACCTGACAGACAAGTCTCCAATGTGTCCGTGGGGCCACCGACCCCTGGGGTAGTTGGCGCCCAAGAACACTACCCAGACCCTCGCGACCGCATGCAGTCGTCGAACCAAGAGCGCCCGTACTACATGACCCCCGACCGCATGACATTCGGCGACAAGATGCGTCGTTTTGCTGCCGAAGCGGGCGAGGATACGCCGCTGCCCAAGGCGAAGATTTCCCGCGCACAACAGCGTATTGAGGTACACCATTAGAGCCTCGTCTGCAGTGCTAGTGCCGCTGAGGAGTAGCGTGCATCAGTTGTCAACTGTTTCTGTAATGACAGGTATCACTGCAAACACCGAGTCAGTCGCCCCGGCAGTCGTGCCAACTCTGTTAGATGGCATACTAGACACAGTGATGCATGCAAACGTGGAACAAATATGCTTTACATGGACCGGGTAACCAGACAGTTTTGGAAGTGTCATTGAATAGACTCGTAGGTTGAAATGATTAGGCTGGAAGTGATTAGGCCTCGATCATTGCAGAGAAGGCCAGTCATGTTGAACACTTGAGCATTGTGTTATATGACTGCCCTTTTACTGTAATGATTGTAGTTAATCTCCAGGGGCTGGGAGGTCTATGGACCCCCCAAGGATTTATGATTTTAATTTTTTCCCTGAAAATCATACCTTTGAACAGTGTTACTGCTGCAAGAAAAATACTTTACCCTCCTTTCTCACCAATGATTTACTGGAATGATGCCACAGCTAATCTCCAAATACTCAATCTACGTAAAGCATATCTGTTCCAATTTTTATGCACTGCTTGGTATATAAAATCAGACAGCCATTTCGTCATTGTTTACACGCTGCGTGAATGCATTTGGTGGTAGGATGTGCGTTGGATGGAGTCCGTGTGTTTGTCTATCTGTTCTGAATTCATAGTCACTGGGGGAATCAGTTGGTAACATTGATTCATCGTTGATAGGGCTTCATATCAGCTTGTGCCTTGCCTTGGCTTGTGATAGCCAGCGACTTGTTGACTAGCCATGGCTGAAAAGCATTGCTAGCACCAGTGACTTCTATCCCTCTCAGATCTGGAGTTGAAATCGGGTGCAAGTTTTCCCCTAGTTTTTGTCTCAAGTCCCCCCTCTTGCTAAGGGTGTAGGTTGCCCAGTGAAAAATAAAGGGGAAACTATGTTAAGGGCGTTGATTGCCAAGTGAAAAATGGGGGGTTGTTAATAGTGTAGAGCAAAAATTCCCCCACCCCTATTTTTGATCTATACCCTCAAAAAACTCCCCCCTCTCCCTGTTTTTCATTGCATGCTAGCTGCAACCACCGGGTAAAGGGATAGAAGCGACTGGCTAGCGCAGGATCAAACTTATAAGCAGAGTGATCTGTGCAGAGTCTTAGCCGTTATTTTGGCAGCAAGATATTAACAGTGGCTAAAAGCTGTTGCAGGTTATAGTCTGAAGATACCACTGAGTTAAAAAAAGATAGTTGTTTACCGCAGAATAGGATCATATCTGATAATGTAGTGTTTCGAGTGGGTTGGTCGGCCGTACGTGTGCAAACATATCACGTGATGAGAGGATATCATCATTTATTTATTACACGGTGCATTACAGAGAGTGTCACTATCAGCATATCTGCTTAGTATTAATAGTTCTTTGTCTGATGTGGCCAGTCAGTATTCTCATACTCGCTCCAACTTTCAGTTTAGGCAAAGTCCACATAAGTGAGTTTGTAATTTAGAAGGATATTTACAGGCTGTTTACCCGTTGGAATCCAAGCAGTCATTTTTATATCACTTATTCGATATAATAGTAATAATAACAACATCAACAATTTTTAATGCACCGTAACACGGAAACCAGTTACAAGGGCGCAAGATGGGATAGACTAATGGTCCGAGTTTCACTGAATGTCTTTTCATACGGAATAGACAATATGTGCAGAGGGAGGTGTGAGTTTTATGTTTCATTAAACTGCTAAAATGCAGAACTTGTGGATTTGTTTTTGTCATAGTATCTATAGTTCGTTGTTGCATTGGCTGTTTGTTATTTTTTTCAAGTCATATCACTGGTAAAGGCAGCTGCTATTACTTCACTACACGTGGACTACGGGTATCGAGCAGAGTGGAGCATTTTCTCCATTTGTTCGATTTGTAGCTGGCATTTATAATGAGAGTTAATTATTATGTATAATTTACCTTATTACACTTTTATTGTTCAGTATTTGTACTGGCAGCACATAAAGGCAAGCTAATTCATTTTGCAGCCGTCACAATTTCAGCGATGAAACTGGTCATTTTTCATCTGAAGTGCGAAATCAGTGAATTTTGATTTATTTACTAGGATTGCAGTTGTTACCATAGATAAGATAAACCATAGATAATGGATTCGGCAAAAACTCTGATGCCCGAAAAGTGCTACGCACACTCTGCATAAGCATGATGAATATTTATTATATCTTGACTTGTAAGCATCCTAAATTTGGTTTGCACAACAAAGAGTCCTAAGGTTACAGCTACATGATCCAGAATTTCATGATATACTATTTAAAAAAATAAAATAGCCAAAACAATCTGATTTGCTAGCAGACAATAATGACGTTTGTGACGTCATTGCCGAGTCCTATTTATAGCTCGCTGGATCATGTAGGTTGGTGGATTATACCCACTGAAATAAGCACGATGAATATTTAATGAAACGGGCTTCTCCGTGGCTTCAGATCGTTGCATTATGGTTGTTACCAACAAATATGGTTGCCTTCATGCACGTCATCATGTTTTATTAACATGGTAGTGTTTTATGTGCATTAAGCTTGTATCGTCATTTTTCAGAATAACACCTCATGAATTTTGGGGGATTTTTCTGTGCATTAATTTGATCTTATACGTTTTAAAGTTAGCTCCGAGTTTTTGTGAGTTTTTTGTGTTTATATATTTTGTGCATGCTGCATGTTACATATATCTGCATGTTAGAGTTAGCTTATTAGACATGTATTTTAGTAGAGTCATATTATATGGTGTCATATGTACTGTGCATGTTACACAATGACGATCATGATTACACGGTGGGCCAGTAAAGATGTGCCACTTTACTTCTGTTTATATCTTCGCTAATTATTGAACGATTTTCAAAATTCTTTCACTGGCACACTCTGCAGACAATTTGCAACAGTGATATTATTACACATCCCGCCACATCATAAATGTGTCTCTACACTACCTTGTGAAATATAACTGAAATATGAATGTATAATGATAATAGCAAACATTTTTGGGAAGTGAAAAACACTTTGGACCAACATCACTATGAATGGTCTGTATGACACCAGACTGTGGGTTTAACACAGTACAGTTTAGTGTCATACAGATCATTCACCTCAATGCTGAACTAATAATAATAATAATAATAATTGGCGAAGATATGGACAGAAGTAAAGTGGCACATTTTTTATGGCCCACGGTGTATATAATAACATTCGATCCATTTCTGTCTATGCAGAGTCGAACAGAACAATTGAACATATGTTTGCATTCAGTTAGAGCATGTTGATTTTTTTGTCAGCACATATTGCTGCAGAAATATGTTGCAAATAATGTGGCTTTTGTTCAGACAGGAACAGCTAATGACAACACCCGAGGTCAAACTAATGTTATTAACGATGTGTGGAAACCATTTTACAGTTTTTTGTATTAACTGAATCACGTTTAGCAGTTTAACTTGCCTTAACAATTGTACTGATGCATTTTAGGTCTTATTATATAGGCACGGTTTTGTTATAAACTTTCTTTTTTATACATTCATGCAGCGTATAGCTGTTAGGTCTACTGCTTACTGAGATCTATTGTGTTAGAAAGATCTAACGGTGTGCATTTAACAGCTGTTTTATGGAATTATGTTGACGAAAAAAATATCGTACTTGTTTTTCAGCTAAAATGTTGTGATAGAAACATAACTAGAACTGAAAGCAATTTAGATATTTTACTACAAATAGCAGAATATCCTTTCAAATTCATTTTTGCTGCTTTGTTGTTTCGTCACTAATTTTTGCTTGCTATCTATTAAGTTGTACCCATGCTGAGGTTAATTACTAACATTGATCATATCGCTTGGATTTTCATTAATGCAAATCACGTCTAAACACGACCGTTGCCATGGCAACGAAATTTGAGACAAAATGGGCTATAACTCGACATGTGTACGAGATATCTCCGTGTCACTCGGATTTGCATTAATGAACTTTTTTGGTTGTACAGTGTTCTATTATGTGTGAGTAATGCAACGTTTTTTCTGCGTATGTTGGTGTGCTATCACAAATTGCAGTTGCCTTTCTGTATTTTATCGCAGACATTAAGGATATTCGCTGTTGTATCAGAGTTGTTTGTAGCTTCGTGCTGTGTGCCTTCAGGCTGTGACTATGGTTACGTTAAATGCCTATATTGGGTTGGTGGCGTGGCATAGAGATAACGCATTAACGAAGTTACTCTACGCCGGGCTGGGTTAGTACTTGGATGGGTGACTGCCTGCGGGCAGGTAAACCGTCTCGGCATGTAACCAGCCGCTTAGGTCAACTCAGCCTTCCATCCCTCTGGGGTAGGTTAATTGAGTACTGGCCCACCTGGCTGGGGTTGAGGCGGGACGCGTTCACCTGTGTCAGGTGGCAGGTAACACTGGGATCCCATACGGCAGGTGACGCTCCATAGCTGTGGAATGGGTTTCCATTAAGAGCTATAACATTTTAGATAAGTGTCTTAACGTCTGTTAAGTTGTATTTCACAAGTTGTTCGATGATCTTTGGTGCTTCACGAATACAGTTGATGCGTGCGGAGTGCTAATAGATATTGTTTGCTTTTTATTACATATGGTATGCAACTTCCTGGCGTGTGCTGCATTGCTTGTTCAAATAAGTCTGAGCAGTCGTGATACCATTTTATTAATTAATGCAGTTAATTAGTTGGCCCAATGCCTGCCTGGAAAAGCCGTCCCCGAAATGACCTATACAGTGTTGGTCAGGACGTTAAACTTTATTCACTCACTCACCTCAATGCCTCATAATAGTTCTACACATGCTGCTGAAAAACAACCACTTTAGTTCAGTTATTTTCTGTCTTTGCTTAACTGTGACCTACTTTAAAATTCACTGTTGCAAATGGAAAAGCTACAACTTTTGCATTTCACAAGGTAATGTAGCAACAGTATTAAGGTGAGTCGGGCAAAAATGTAGTTTTTATGCCAAGTTTTTTCTTGCTGTTGCGTGCGAAAAATTATTAAAATCGTCCAATGTCTCACGGAGCAATTCAGAAAATAAAAGTGGCTTCTTTTTTGGAACACAGTGTATATCTGTGTGGACTTGGACTATATTACTGTTGAAGAAACTTCTCGTACATATCACAACAAAGCAGTAATGCCTTTGCGTGCAGGCAAGTACTCGATAAATGTTACATGGTGCAAATAAATAATGTGAAAAATTTCATCAGTAACATTACTTTAGCCAGCTTACGGACACTGATATTTCACGAGCAACTTTGTGGATCTTTAAAACAAGAAATCCGAGCTAATGCTCATGAGACGCGCGAGAGCCTATAGCAGTTCCTGTTCGCAGGTAATCTTGGTCTATCTTCATCCATTTCGTCCCAATTCACTTTTTTGCAGCCAAAAATCGCCAAAAAATCACTAAAACCCCTATTTTTAGAGTTTAAGGTAATCAAGGTCATCAGTGTTGACAATCATAGAAGCTTGTTGACAGTGCTTGTTATGTTAAGCAGCATGTCTGTGCTATCTGCATTCTGCAACCATTTTCACGCTAGACAAGCCAACAGCGGATAAATAACCACTTTTAACAGGGGAACCCCTCTTTGACTCGCATGCGCAGGCCTCCTTGAACCTAGAGGGTCCGGACTTAAATTGCTAAAATCTACATTCAATGCTGAAAATTTCATACGGAGGTTGTCTTGGTCTATCTTCAGCCTTTTCGGCGCAATTTACTCTTGAAATGCGTGTCGCCGCCCGAAGTCGTGAAAAATTCACTATAACCCCTTATTTTGGGGATTCAAGGTCATCGATGTTGACATTTCTAAGAAGCTCGTCGCCAGTGCTTGTTATCATAAGCAGCATACCTGTGCTTATCTGCAACCATTTTCACGTTAGACGAACCAGTACCGGTAGAATAACGCCTTTCAAGCGAATAAGGGGGTGCCCCTCTTTCTCCTCCTCGTTCGTCGGGACACCATTCACCCAGTGGCATGAAATTTTGTCATAAAATACTAGAGACTGAGCTATCATATGGTGAAAACCAGAAGTCTATCTCACCTGGGCTCCGATCGGTACCGGGTTGTGATGGACACCAATACACCAAGACAGACACCAAGACAGAATTACCATAGCTAATACGCGCTATAGCATTATGCTAGCTCTCGCGCGTAAAAATGATCACTTCATTAGGCTGCAAAATAAATCTACTGGTGTATATCAGTGAAAAACAAGTAGATTAGTTTGACTTTGACAAATAAATTAATGCACAGTACTGTCTCGTTTCTGACTGACAGACCACAGTGCTTATAAAGACACTTAACCGAGTAAAAATAAAAAGCACTAACACATTGCATAGATGGAAACAACCGGAAGCTCGACGAATGACACAGATGATCAATTATTCAGTACCACAAACTCAGCAACAAACTCGTCCATTCAAACAAATAGTTACTGCAAAGTAACGCGTTATACTCTCTCTAAGCGGCCGTCCTATAAACCGCATTACGCGTCGAACTCGCCCGTATGTCTGATGTCCGTCTTTCCCGTAGCCTACGGGCTCCCAGATGCATGACTGAATAACAAAAAGGCATGGGGGCCTAGCAAAACTAAAACTGGCCACAGCAAGAATAACCATGCATTGTGCCAGTTCTCGGGTTAAAAAGGTCAAAGATCAAGGTAGCGGAAGTCAAATCTACTCAATTAAGAAACTGCCGCACATCTGGGCCACGTGTTTGCATACCGGTGACCATGGATCGCCGGTGGTTCAGGCGCCGACTGCAAACTACAAGTTTAGGCCTTTAGACCTAATTTACTGTCAACGCCCGAGACGTCTGGCAACTGCACGGACAGCCGCATATTACGTCGACACTCGGCGAGCGCCTTGTTTCAATCGCATAGGCCTACTGTTGAACCAATCAGTCAATCATTCAGCCAGAGTTGCCTTAATGGCATGCCGAGCTAGGCCTACTTCAAGAGTGTTAACGCTAAATCGTTCAGGTTAGTGGATGGCGTCCGAGTATGATTGTCCGAAGAGCCTGCAGGTTATTGACGTGCTACAGCAATGCTGTATAGCGCGTCTATGGGACGGTTGTCGAACTTGTCGTCTGTCTGTCCGCCGTCCGTCTGTCCATCACGGATGTATTGTGGCTAAACGGTGCAAATATAGGGCCAAGGGTTGCTATTGATCACTATAATAAGCCATTTCAGACGAGATGAAAATCATCGATCTTGGATGACCTTGGAGGTCAGTACTGCAACAGGAACTGCATAGGCTGTAGCGCGTCTTCCCTAGCGACAGCTGGGCTGTTGTATGTGTGTAGTAGGCCTATAACTCTTTGTGAAAAAAACCCGTCGCAGAACTAAGGAGCGTCATCTGCAGTATTAGATCACACAGTGTTAGGCCAACCTGCGCCCCGTCTTTACCCCAACCAGACAGGTTGGTACTCGATTTGCCTTCTTCCAACAGATGGGAGGTTGAGTTGACCTTGGTGTCACGCATCAAGCTAGTAAGCACTTGATAGCGACCCGACCGGGAGTCGAACCCACGACCTCCCGATCGCAAGGCCGACACCCCACCGTTTCGCCACCGAGACACCTCGGTGAATGGTGAATTCAGTCTGTTAAACTTTGGTCTCGGAAAAGCGCATGTCGTAGACGCTGAAGCCGCTACGCGTCTTCTGGGCGTTCACCGACACCGTCGCCGGTCGCGCCGGCGTGACGTCATCGTCCGCGGGGTCACGTGACTGCGGGAGGCGGTGCGAGTGGTCACGTGACGACCAGCAGAGCGCGGCGCCGAGCAGGCGAGTGGCTATGGCGGTCAGCAGGATGAATAGAAGGCTGCAGACGACGGTGACGCCGATTCTCTGTAGAGCCCGTGTGTACCGACGAACGTCTGACAGCAACTGGCGTTCCAACTGAATTACCGCTTCCACACCTGCACGCAGAAACACCGGTCAAACTACAGCCGGGGGCTTATATCCCTATACCTATACCTATAAAATAGGGGAAAGTTTTGTTAAATGTGTATGTAAAATTGCTAGGCTATTACCAGAAGCGCTGTTCTAGGTCAAAATGCACCAAAAATCGTTTGGCAGCTGGACTCTGCCCGGACCCGCTGCAGCTGGAAGCTTACAGTGGTCCCACAGATTCCTTAGCTGAACTAAAGGTGTGGGGCCCCTGTAGAGCAACTTCGCTGATCAACAAATCGCCATGCGACATCATAACTGTCAAACGGCTGACGAAAGCTTATTATTTTTCAAGTACTAGCGTATGTGGCACGTTACAAGTTTCGCATTGATGTGCTACAGAAATGTGCGCTGCTTTCCCTTTTTTACGCTACGAGCATTGCACGAAGTCAATGCGGAGTCCGACTAGTAAAAACTAACGAATGCAAAGCGCAAAATGCCGGCAACAGCCCCATACCAGCGGTGGTGCGTGGCAGAACGGGTAGAAACTGGCACGGCAACAGAACGTCATCCAGCGGACCGATGTCATCACAGTCTGTCACGTTCTTTACGCCTGACAATCAATACTTGCACTCTGCACTCACAGCAGTAACGCAGTCAGATATCTGTTATTGTTCTGGTCGAAAATATCAAAGTAGCCGGCAAACGGACGACAATAGACATTGGATTGAGAAGTTCGACTAATATCTAGAAAGCAGGCAGATAATTTAGATCTCCAGCGAAAGCTGCGTTTTATTTTCGACGTATTGATAATATTGCACACAGAAAAAAGCAATAACGAATAAGTAATTTTGTAGAAAATTTCTAGGTTCAGACCGTGATCAAGATACGGTAGCTACCCAAATACAGTCGCGTCCCATACGTCAAAAAATTTCATTAAAATACGCTAATATTTTTTCGGAGTGATCTCGCGAACAAACACACAGACAGACTCGAACTCGGGCAATTATATGCGGAAGTAACGACAACGATGATGCAGAATTAGCGGACCTTACCGAGTCGAAAATACGGGTCGAAGTCGCGCAGAGACAGCAGGTCGAAATGTTGAGCCGATTGCATCAATGACGCCGTGGTCAGCTCGGCCTGTTCTCTGATGATAGCGTCAGACATCGACCGGTGCGTGTGCACCTGCAGCGCGTACAGGCCGTAGATGACGTCAGTAACGACGTCGACGTGAGACGATGACGTAACAACTCGTGCGGCGAGGTAGAGCAGTGCGACGAGTGAACAGAGATGAACGACGACGAGTAGCGTCTTACTGCTTAGCGCGTGCACCAGCCACGACCAGTACATCGACCTCTGTGAGGACCCCCGGCCGCGCTCCGAGCTCTTGACATTCGACCTTTGACAACTAGTAACCACAGGCAAGCCCGCCTGTCCGTTGGCGATACAGTGATTGTTTGATAGAATGGCCGCGTGCTGACGACGTGCGTAAATGGCGCTTGCGTTCACGTAGGTGACCGTGGCCCGGGCGGCGACCAGCAGTAGGTCCAGTCCGACGAAGAGTGTCCACGCGTGCCGCCAATATTCGTCCAACCACGCCCCAGCACTGCAGCTGTCCTCCATCATTTCCGGTGGCGTCGTGATGTCACGGTTGTCGTCGTCTAATGACGTCATCAATTCCTCGGTCACGTGGTATCGTGTGGCGTCTGCGCGGCTGTCGTCGAGCAGTTGCTGCATCAGTCGTTCGACCGTGCTGCTGTGACTGCGACTGTGAGCTGATGATGCTGTGTTGTCCACGCTACATCTAGAGCTGACCCGCAGACGTCGCCACGCGTCATCACTGATATCGGGAGGCATCACTGACCACGCCGCAACGTAACTGTCGTTGAACCTATAGACAGCGACCGACATCATCATTCGCGTTAACTTACAATTCAAATCATCATTATACGCGCATGAGTAACGCCTAAAATAACAAGAAATTTGAGCTAATGCTCATGAGACGTGCGAAAGCCTATAGCAGTTCCGGTTCAGTAGTTTAGCTGAAAATTGGAGTGTTCACGCTAAGTTAATATACAAATACCAAATTCTCTATCTGGATCGCATAACGATAGTTCCGTGGCGCCAACTTGTGCATGATATAGACTTGTGTCGCAGCCCGAAATCGACAAAAATCCATAAAACCCCCTATTTTGGCGCTCAAGATCATTCAAGGTCATTGAATTCGGCGCCAATCGAGAGCCAGTGTACGACTTCCTACTAGTGATTAATAGTAACCTAGGCCCGATCTCGCACCGTTAATGAGATACAGCGACTTATTGGCCACAAATCGCAAATTTTGCCCACCCCCCTCTCATTTAGCGCCCTCGTTCGGGGTGACCCCCTTAGAATTTATGGAAAAACTTAACGGTTCTTGAAACTAGAGTCTTTCAGGCAGCAGATGGTAAAGATATGGTGATCCTAGCTGCTTTTGCGCGTAAAAATTCGTGTGCATTTGGTTGCAGTCCAGTAAAAAGTAAGGACTAGAGACGGGAAATAATTTTTTTGGGAAATTTTTATTCCATAACATTTGCCGTCACATTGCTATATGATAATATTAAACAACAACTAATAAAGCAATCACACGCTGAGTAGCACCTGCGAAAACTAAAGTAAAATACTGCACGTAAACATTTTTTCATCAAAACTTTGAAAGCAAAGCAAAAAACATGCACCAATATTTTTGAGGGTCCAGCAAAAATTTTAGCGACGCAGCCAGAAGCACAGGAATTATTTTTTCTAGCCTAATTGAGTATGAGTAAACGTCATTGGTTTATCTCGAAACATTAACTTCGAACCATAGATGTAAAAAAACGTTTTTCAACGTTTTTAACGTTTTTTATTTTGCTCAACGTTTCTTTATTTAAAAAAACGTGCATTGAAAATCCCATCAACAGCTTTGAGAAGCACTTCTGAAACCACAGAAACGAATTAATAGGTCATAGTAATGTAGTTTACTTAGTTAGTCCAAATATAATAACAAAATAAATTTTTCAACTAATATATTTGGTTAGTTTAATGCTATCGTCTTATGACCACATGGTTGAATTAAAATTAAATAAAGTTTTCTCGATCTAAACTACACCGTGTCTCAAAAAAACTAAGCAGATTTGTTTTTGTCAGAACTGCATCAAATTTCCACCGATTTTGATAATTTTTGGCAGAAAGATGGCAAACAATACAAATATATGCGAGGTGCACTCATTTTTCACCTCATCTAATTTGCGTCATCACCTTACCGTGTTAAACGCAAATGTTCCAAATTGCTACATAACGCCGAATTTTGTTATCTGCAATAAACTTTTAAAGACTTAATTAGCGCACAATAAACAAAAGGTGCTTTATTTAGCAAAATTATAAGTTTCTATAACACTTGTGTTCAA
>Ga0056128_1003590_pt1 | contig 19139 bp, 13 predicted proteins | sample WorMetLIZISLAND2_FD_71113 | JGI IMG/M metagenome (GOLD analysis project Ga0056128, IMG submission 71113) | Marine gutless worms symbiont microbial communities from Max Planck institute for Marine Microbiology, Germany - Olavius geniculatus... ... | reverse complement strand
TTCATTTTTCTTTTAAACAATTCAGTTCTTTTTAGTTTATGTGCTAGATTAAACTGACAGTGTGTTTGTCAGTTTTTGAGTGCAAATTTTTCATTGTATTGTATTGTATTGTATTGTATCGAAAAATGGACCATCACTAGCGAGCACTAGATGAAAGGTCAAAGTGCGTTGACCGAAGCGGTGCATGCTGGGGAGAGAAGTAAAGATGGCGGCGGGGTGTTGTGGTGGAGCGAAGAAGCAGAAGTTGAATAACTGTACGTCGTCGTTGCTGGCACCACACAGCACCCCGGGTCATCCAGTCATCCGGCCCGAGATGTGCTACTACTGCTTCGACGTGCTCAACAGCTTCCTGCACGGCCTGGACCCGCCGCGGACGCCTTCTTTCACCAACGATTCCTAGTCGGTATTCCTACTGAAGCAGCTTCCTTTGTTCGACGCTGATTAACCGATCAGCTGATCGCGTTTTAGCACCTGTTGCTCGTGACGTCATGCATAATCTGCTTCTTTTAACAGTTTTGAAATATAGCAGTGTTCGTTTTGCGTAACATATTATGCGATCACTGGGTTGTTGTTGTCTTAACAACTTTCTCTTTGTCTTCGTCAGGCCTTCCATATATCTTACTTTGTGATTCACTGATTTCACCGAAGTCACCAGTGTCGGTGGTCTAAATAAGCACAGGATATATACCCACTCTCAGTGTACACAACTAATAAAATTGGGAAGGTGTACTTTGAGGAATGTGGAATGCAGAATTTCGAAAAGGTGTATTCTGCGGAATTTCACCTGCGGAACGTTCCGCAAATTACAGCTTAGAGTTTTTCCACATTGGCGCATTTCGAATTCTGCAGAATTAAAAAAAATCAAATAATCAACTTTGCGTAGACTTAGGCTTACATTAAAGTCTCAAATCAACATCGACACATCACACACGACGTGGTTACACAGTCGGCTAAGTAATCATGCAATGATGTCTTCAACTTAACTCCTGAAACGCTTTGAAGTCCCGTTAACTCACAAGTGTAAGCCGGCACATCACACATAAGGTCAATTCAAGTATAGCTTAAGCCCAATCTACAAATGATTCCTGACGCGGCCTACTGTGTTGTTCTATCTGATCGACTGACTGCCATGAAGGCACGATCACAGACAGCTTTGTGCAGCATCTTGTGGCTTAGCATCAGCGCCTGTCTAACGTCGAGCTGACGATGACGAACACCTCTACTTTTGTAAGCTTTGACTACATTAGGCCTAATTTGTGTACAGCATCGTCGTCGTCATTTTTTCTACGTTGTATAAAAGTTGCAGAAAGATAACAACAATCAGTTTGTTTTTCAGCCATTTGTGTGATGTTTTGATTTGCTAAAATTAACAAATTGATTAAAACGCCTGATTAAAGTCCTAAATACTAAATCAAGATATCGTAGGTCTACCAAAACAATGATAAAAATTAGCCTAATATCTCCTCCTGCAAGGCACAACGAGGCTTGTGGGCATGGTGGTTGAGCATTCTGTAGAATTGTACACCTATTCAAGTAACGTAACTCAACAACAAGAGCATTTTCCGCAATTTTAATTCTGCAAAATACACCTTATTCCGCAAAGAATTTCCGCAACGGAAATTCCGCTTAAAATACATTTTTTTTCGAAATTCCGCAAAGTACACCTTCCCAATAAAATTACAATTCCAGTTTCTGTTCATGTTCAATGTGAGTTGTGAAAGTACTGCTTGTATTCATTGCTTTAGATTTACTCAAGTATCAGGAACTAAATTCCACTTAACGACTGTGTAGCTATTACATACATACTGTCTGATATCTAGTTTAAATCTTCTTGTTCGGTGTGAGTTTTTGTAAATAATTTCGTTAAATAATTTCTTCTGTTGCCATCATCAAACTCACTGCTATACCATTATTTTATCGATAATTTTTTTACAGAGTAGTGTGCTATATTAATAATAATATTTTTTAGATTTAGGTAGCTTTTGTCATTTGATGATATTTGTACATTTATCTAGTTCTGATGCAGTTGTCCACCAAGCTGACGTACAGCAGAATGAATGTAAGCTTGTGTGTTTTGTTTGTTTGTTTTGTAGTCCACTGTTTGTAACGTGGAAGATTGGTCGAGATCGACATTTGCGTGGCTGCATCGGGACGTTTGCCGCAGTCCATCTTCACTCAGGGCTTGCCGAGTATGCCATAACTAGGTGATTGATGAGTTTCATTTTCTGGTGCTGCTTTTTTCATTAGGCATGATTTTATATTTTTTTCTTTTTTGCTTTACATTTATCAGGCTTGGTTAGTATATCATCTTGGATATAACCAGTTTCTCAGGTCAGCTCAGCCTGGTCATTCATGCATCAATATGTATACGTGTAGTGAGTTTAATGAAAGCTGTGCAGTAAACCAACACACTGCATGATACAGTAGCCCCATTCATATCCATGATGTCAGATTTGGATAGTTTATCTGATGCTTTGCTGAATTTCGTGCTGAAGTCTACGGAAAGAAACACAAAATCATTTTCATCATGGCTGTGGACTGTGTGGCTTAGGACAGCCGTTCCTATAATGCGATTGAGTTATATAGGTTTTTGATTTAACATGTTTTCATTTATGTCCTGCTGTGTTAATGTACGTATACTCTGTCATCATGCTTATGTGCTTATGTGGTCATTGAGTTGATGCTGTGTGTGCTGTATACAGTGCTACAAGAGATAGTCGTTTTCCGCCGATCACAAAAGCGGAGTTTCCGAGCCTTCACTGTGCAGTTTCATTGCTCACTAAGTTTGAAGATGCGCGAAACTGTCTAGACTGGCAGGTTTGTATTTATGTATTTATACTTATTACAGTACTTACAATGGCTGGCTGCAGTGGTTGTGACCGTTCCTGCCTGTTATAATACTAGTCATGACCAGTATTAGTGGTTTTGTCAATGTGCCGTGTCATAGCCGACAACATGCTCACACTTTTGAGCACACATTACAGTTGTCTTCTCAAATTATATTTGTGCTATATGGTACGGGGGTTGCCACAATTTCAGTCTGTGGTACTATACTGTTGGTGACAGTACTTTAGTAGTGAGCCAAATCTCGAGGGTCATTGTTAAGGCCCAACCTAATTCATGATTACGCGGACGTGACACGATCCATGTAATTGGCAAGTTTCTGTGTAATTGAAGATGTCCGTGAAATCACGTGAAATCCAAAGATTTTTGTATTTTTTCTGACTTTTAGGTTATCTCTGGATGTTAAGTGCACAATTTTGGGTTAGTTTTTGGTTATTTATTGGTAAGCAAGTAAACATTTGCATACTATTTTTAGCTAATTGACTTTTTGCTTAGTTGTCTAAGCCGCTGCTAAATCTACTTTACAGTATGCATGGATCCCCCTATTAACAGTTCACTTTAGGCATGTGTATGAAGGAAAATTACAACAATTTCAGGTCATTTTATCCTTTCGTGTAATTTCCATGCAATTTTTGTTTTCCCCTTAAATATGCCCATTAATTTGCATTTTTTCTTCGTGAATTATGTTGGGTCCTAATCGTTGTCTCTGAAGAAACTACTGTGTTACACCCAGTCATGCTTTTGATTCCATGGAATAATGTACTGCTGCTGTCACAGTTGTGAGCGATGAAACATGTTTCAAAGACCTATTTATGTCGTCATTTATCAATGCACTGATCTGTTGGGTAGCTGTTAGGTCTGTGATTATTGGCTAGGGATTTGGATGGAACATAATTTGCTTTTTTTTGTTTCATAACCACCTAGTAGTCTATTGTCAAGTGTGACCAAACATATTGTACTAGTCTCGTGCGTGTAATGTGTGTCAGATTGGCCGACATGGAATTAGGATTGAGTTTATAAATGAGAAAGGTCATCGTAAGACTGCCACCTACCTTCCTGAGGTAGCTACTGAACAAGGTATGCCCTGCTTTTTACTTATCCATGCTGATATAATGTTTCCGCTGTGTTCAAATGCATTCTGTCACAATACTGTGCAAATGAGTGAGAAAGTTTATTCTAATTTGCAGTGCTTTCATGTTCTTGATTTGATAATATCCTGCCTGGGGCAAACTACAGCTAAAGCAGTACATACACTGCAGATTTTTGCCATAGGGCTATTAAACAAACATCAAAAGTACTAGTGATGGTGTTCTAACTGTTATTATTACACAGTGGTTTAAAATTTTAGTGTTATGCAGTGTATTCCACATTTTTTACTTGTTCAGTGTTCACTGCTTATTTGCTTGCATATTTTAAAAATTTATCTTCTGTGTCTGATGTGCAAAAAACACACCTTTGTCATTGCTTAATTTGTGCAGTTGTGTCAAAGGGATATGACGAATTTTGGCTTGTTTTGTTCAGTGTTTGGTTTTATGATTAGTGTCAAAGTCCAAAGCTAATTTGCTGTTTATTGGATTTTTAGTTATTCTTTACATTTGTTATGAATCTGTTCATTAACTGAAAGTGTCAGTTAAAGCAAGAGTTAAAGGGTTTTGGCCTGCAGAAAGCATGCTGAAACTGTTCCACAGATTAGCTTTTTCACCCGATCTGCAGTCCACTGTTAAACAAGATGAACACTACAAATATTTGCTAGTTAAGGAACATATGGATGCACTGATGCAGTGTTAGAGTATTATTATTATTACCAGCTTTATGATTATCATTGTTGTCAGTCATGAGCTTCAACATCATCAGTCCTTAGTAGTTTTGCAAATTGTGCAGGTAGTTTAGAAGCTGCTCACCGAAGTGAGTGTAGAGAGGTTGCCTTGTTGCTTGTAGGTTGGGACCAAATACAGACAATCGACTCGTTGTTGCGGAAGGGTGGGCACCGTGGACCCGTCACCGCCGAGCTGCGACAGTCCATCAAACTGACTCGATATCAGAGTGAGAAGGTGTCAACAAGCTACGCCGAGTATATTGCGCGTAGTCGCAGTCAGTGTGGTGCTCTGCCCGGCTTGGGAACTGTGCCGATGCCGTACACCAATGGTTACGCTTCGGGTTCCGGCGGGTCTACCTCGACCCACGGTGGGACGACCGAGCCGCCCGTGATGACCAACGGGTATCATCGAATACACTCATTGCCATACCCGTCCAACAGCCACCATCGTCATTCCTGATACTCATGGTCCTAGGAAATAAATTGTCCCCGCCCTGTCTGTGCGCTGCTGCTGCAGCTGAGCCTAAGCTGCAGCTGGTTACTCATGATGGTGCCAAGACATCATGTCAGCAAGCAAGCAGCCTGTGATCTGATCGTGTCAGTCATGGGACGGCATCTCAGCAGCTGTGTGTCCTAGTTGGGGCTGCGCTGCCTTCTTTAAAGCACAGTACAATCTAGCCAGCAGTCCACTGAGCTGGAGTTGTTGACAATGTCATGCCATCAGACAGTGCTTCTTAGAGTTTTTCTCATGTCTCAAGTTCTGCTGCAAATCTGCAATTGACCCAGGTCTCTGTAAAAAAGTCACTTTTTCAGTTTCATTAATTATTGACTTCGTTTTTTTCTGCATGGTCTGCATGGCCCATTTCAAGGCCTTTCTGACATGATCCTTGCTTTAAGAAGCACTGTCATGAATAGTCAAGTGTCTGGACTATGCAAGCAGTTTCTATGTTTGTTGGTTGTTTGTCATACACACGTGCCATATGTAGTTATTAAACTGGTGGAAACTTTAAGGAAGGCGGCGCTGCCTGTCAAGACTGTTGCCTTATTGACAGTATGTCTGCATGTGTTGTCTGTCATTAGACTGTACGATGGTCGATCTTTGTGATAAGAATCCACCACGTGGATTCACATGGAGATGTTTTCAACTTTGTGGTCCACAACAATGAGGGTCTTGCTCATAACTTTGCAGTTCATAACTTTGAAAGTCCAAAGCAACCATGACGTATTTAGTTGTTACTGCTTGCCGGCTTGTATTGTGCAAAAATGTTTCAAGTTAATGCACTTCTTTAAAGCATTCCTTGTTACTTGCAATTTGCAAGTACGCAATGTGTGAACAGAAATTTGTCGCTAAATTTGATGTAACCCAGTCGGCTTGCATTGTGAATGTTTTGTGATTCTGGTAATCATGGTTAATTCATGATGATGTGCTATTACTACTATTATCATATATTGTGCTCTAACCTGTAAGGAACCAAAGGTCAAATCTGAAGTTATTGTGCTGCAGCAAAAGAGATTCATTTTCAAGTGAGTTAGATGTATTTCGAGGATCTCTGGTAACTGTCGATAATCGGTCACCCACAGCATTAAGAAATCTATTTCGGAGAAGTGCGTGGTGTAATGAGATATAAATGTCATTGCCAGCAGCTGAAAAGATCCAAGTGGCTGGCATATTGGTGTACTTGGACACTTTTCTACTTGCCACAGCCTTATGTTAGTATGATTATGATTAATTATTATTCCATTGTTGTCATAGTGTCACTGTGCTGAGACGTTAGTTTAGTTCACTTGTGTACTGCAAGACTGGTTGCCAGGCCAATATTATTCAGCTGTATTTCGAAAAAACAGACTAAACCAGACCCTTGTTGTGCACATGTGCAGTTTGTTTTCCACTTCAGATGCATGCAGAGCATCAACATAATTCAGTCGCTTATCATTCCACTGCATAGGAAATTTTTCATGATGTCTGTGCAATGTTTGCTGTGGACATGCTTTTGTGAAAATTAATTTCAGTGTGGTCCAGAAAAAGCAAATCTTCGGAGTTATGTCAAATTGAGATGTTCGATGCTTTTGAGTGCACAAAGTTATTTCTCACAAAATCTTGCATGTGACAAACAGTTACTGTAGTATTTATTATATTGCTTGTGTTAATTCACTGTTAAATATCTGACATGCAGTAATAGATACTAAGTTTATAACAGATCACCTGGTGATAAGATGATGTGGAACATTTAAGTTTTCAGGTGCTCATGAAACCTGCGAAAAACATTCGTACATACAAAAAGAGTTGTGGCGATGATTCATGAAGCTGAGAGAAAATTTCTTGCTTGTGTAACGAGATTAAAAACTGATTACCAGTAGCTTGCTGAGTATGTGGCCTATTTTTGGACACCTTGTGTCATCAAATATTGAATAGTTGTACTACCAAATGGTACTTAGTCTGAATTTCTGTTATTTAATTTTGTTTGTATGAAAGTTGAACCTTGAGGATGAATTGGCAGTTAAATAGCTGGGTAATTGTAATCCAGCATCTTCTGCTGTATGGCGGATAATTTAGCTAAATGCTTGCTACTGCCGCTGATTATTGTGCATTGATTCTGTAGTCATTTCTACAGCTTGCTTAATCCGGAAGAAAATCGTGAACATGATTACCCAGCATATATTACGTCGTTTGGTTCATATTTTGTAAATCGTATTCAAGTTTTTATTTCTGTGTGTGGTGTAGCAAAGCGGAGTTACTAGTTTAATAGCATAGGTAGGTTATTATCGACTATTAAGTGGCTTTCATGTCAGTGGTATGATTGCTCATTATGTAAAGAAAGGCCTGACATGATGATGATCTTTACAACTGTGCTGAGTCCACTGGTAATGTCATTAGCTTGCATGTTTGTCTGTGTCTACGGTGTATATATGTATGTATTGTGTGCATGTATTTAGGTTTTGTTTGGAGTTGACTGGACCGTTGTTCTCCCATTGTTATTGGCTTGCTACACGTGGGAATAATACAGGGGGCATGTTCTTTTAAAAATTAATTTGGTCCATAATGCCAGTAGCCCCTCCTTATAATTGGTACATTCATTTTAGAATTTCTGTGATTGTACACTGGAAACAGCTACATTTTTAAAACTATGAATGATGATTTTTTTTCTGGAACTAGCATTAACTGTAAAATACTTTTTGTGGGACTTGTGGACACTGGAACCAGTTTACGTTGTACGTGGGATGCTGCAGGGGACTGCCACCAAAAATGTGGTTGTTTGGGTACAGTGCATCGATACTTGCATTATCTTCAGATTGAATCCATAACAGGTCCAATACTGGCTGTTGTTATATAGTCTGACATAATTGATTTTTTATAAGCTTTCTACAGTCAGCTAAAACAATAGGAACAAGATGACGTTGTGTTACTTGCCCAGACGAAAAGCAAATTGTGACAGGAAATAGTCATTTGAGTTATGTTTCATTCGCAAAATTTGATTATTTGTGTTTGTATTGCTGCTTGTCTGTATCTGTGACAGTTTGTTGTTGTTTTGAAATGTTTTGTGATTTTCTGTTTATTTTGTATCGTGTTGCGCAAACAGTTGGTGAGATATGTGTACTGCTATTGCATTGCGCTATTGCTAACATTTGCGCTCGCCTGTGACGTGTTATGCTTCAGCGGGCTAACATATGCTGGTGTCTGAAAATTTTGATGAATTATGGAATGTCATTAATTTCTCAAACTAGTAATTGATTAAATGTGATTTATTCTTGCTGCTTTTTAAAATTGAAATTTTTTTTGATGCTATAATATATAGTGAACAGATATTGCAAAGATATACAGGGTGAGTCAGAAAATTTTACACCCCTTAAGTTTTTTCAACATTATTTTTCAAAGACTGAAAATTTTTCAGCAATATTTTACATGCATATTCGGCGTTCATATCTATGCCAATTGCAAAGTTTCGTTCAGTTATTTTTCAGTCTGATGAAGTTATGCCATATTACGCGTGCTCACCCAGAGAATTTTCAATTTTCACTTGAAAGCCCACTGTACGGACATTACTGTGAAGTATGAATGGTCACCATATTCACCAGACTTTAACCACTTGACTATTAATCTGCACGGCGCAATGCTGCAGAAATTTTACGAACTTAACTTAAAGTCGAAGACCATTCTGAGCTAGAAGGTGCACTGCAGCAGATACCTACTCTTGTCCTCCAATAGACAGCATTATGAGATTGATGACTGTCCGGAGGATAACAGGGAAGATTATTAGAAGTGCCATTACCTTTTAATATCCACAATAATAATGGCGAGTTCTTGCAATTTTTGGTTTAGGTCATTTCTGTGTTTCGTGCTTCATATTAGGTTTTACCATAAAGGTTAAACTTGTGTTGCATTATTATGTTGTGTGCATTTGCCTGTAAAGGCCGTCTCTGAAATGACATACTGTCGGGTGGGACGTTAAACCCTGCACACTCACTCAGCAGATACGGGATGACTTGCCGCAGACTTTTGCTATATCATCTGAATGCATGTGCTTTGGCTTTTTAGGGGTGTAAAATTTTCGGACTCACGCTGTAGTTTATTGCAGTGAGAAAGGTAGTTGTTAATTTCATTTTCTTTTGCAGTAGTGAAATCTGTCTGCTGTTTTGGCAACTGTCTGTTATTCTTCCTGTGCTGATGATTTACTGTACAGGTAATGATGATGAAATGCTCCAATTGTGACATAAATTGCAGTTAGTGTGTTTAGGTTAATTTTGCCAGAGGACATGTATTTTTTGTTGATATGATCAATTTTCACTATTGATAACCATTGTGAATTAGACTTTGTGTTATTTGTGATATCTTTGTGAAAGAAGCTCTAATATAGAGATAATGTAGAGAAAGATGAATAAAATGTTGAATTACAACGTTTATTACTGAGTTGTGGAGTGTGGACATTTTAGCAGCTGCTGTTGCCTTTCTCGGAACAATTTCCATTCTCCACTGTCGCTAAAGTATCAAACGAAGGCATCAGTGGTTGCCAAAGCTTCGACAACAAAACAAACGAGGGTGCAGTTCGATGGAATTTATACAATTTACAAGTGATTGCTGTCACTTAGGATCAGATTCCATTGATATGACTTTGATAAAACGTGTCATGTTTTTTTCCTGTTGCTGTGAGACATGTTAGGTTGGGTAGGATCCAAAGTCAAAGAAAAATCAAAAATGCAATTAGGCAATTTGACTACCTTCTCTTTGAATAAAATAAGCTGATAGGTTGAAACATATAATAATTTGCAATAAATCTTTACATAATTATCAGTTAGAAGTTGCAATTAGATGGTTTATTATTTATTATTATGGATTTTCGACTGGTTGAATTTGTCTCTTGCTCAATGTACTGGTAGGTTCTGCTAGTGAAGAGAACTCAAAAACTGCCACCTGTTTGGGCAATAGCTGTGGCATTTGTGATTTTAATACACGCCTTTAAATTTGCTAACTAACTAACTAACCTTGATTTGTTTCTCTGTAGTTACAGGCAGGTCCCCCAAAACTAAGCTGCTTGGAGTTGTTTGTGAATGGCGTCTGAGAGGTCTAATGCACTGTGTGGTGCCAGGGATGTTAAGACCTTGAGGGGCCAAATTATTCAGCCTCATGGTATCTGGCCTCAGCCTCATAAAAATTGGCCTCATGGCCTCTAAAATTTGGAAAGTGGTCACCCTGTGACTACTAGAACTTTCAAATTTGAAGAAGTTAAGACTTATCTTTGTCTTGATGTTCATAGTTCATACACAATGAGTTGTTTTCCATTTTTGGGTTTCGGCCTTGTAGTTTCTGACCGCCTCTGCCTCGTGCCCATCTGGCCTCAGTAGCATCCCTGCCTGTTGCTGAATCAACATTGTTTCTTGGGCCACTGAAGAATGGTTTTTACATAACTCAAGTTCTGTCAAAGTCTGCCTTGTGGAATCTGATTCTTATTTGACCACCAAAATTGCTAGTGATATTAAGTAGCCTAGTCGATACGATACGTTATTGTTTTTGCTTTCATGTGTAAGGCATCACTGTGCAAGCTATAACTAATTGCGTCATAGATACTGACCTGATTCTGGCTGGAAGTGCAAGATTGTTTAGTTTTACTCTGCATACGGCTGTAGATGAGTAGTAGTTTCACTTTCAAGCAAGTCATTTACCCGAGACTTGCATCTGCCACCATTAGTGCATGTTTATCCAAGTCACTGAACTTGGTTAATTTTTGGGTTTGTGTGTATAATGTGTATCGGTTATCTATTTGACGTAGTAATAGTATGTTAAGATCTGTGCCAGAGAATTGCTGTGGCATGACTGATATCCAGTATCTCATTGCTGTACTATGTGTTATGCAGCTGTTTTTTGTAGAGTTTTTTTCAATGCAATTAGAATTACCAGTGACACACTGAAATAAATAGTGAATTTTTTTCCAGTTACTTGCATTGGCGATTACTTAAATATAATGGCTTCACACATTTTACGCTGAAATATTTTTGGCTTCTGTTGCATTTGTTTACATGGCTGCAAGTACAGAACGACAACAGTTTATTGTCACTTGATTGATGATTTTTCCCAAAAAAGGAAAGCCTACCACATGAAGTATTCAGCAGTCTGTTGGTCGACATGTGACTGGAATAATGGTGAATTCATGTCAATAAATCATGATACGGATAGGATAATAATAATATTAATAATGATAACGAGGGAAAGTGCCATTATGTTTATGACAATAACTGTAGTTCTTTAGGTGAATGAGATTCTTGAACACAATCTAGTAAATAAATGAAGTAGCCCAGTAGGAACGTGATTTGCTGCAAATTTCAAAGTTTGATTACCTCCGCCAAGGAGGTAATGTTTTTGCCGGACTTTGTTTGTCTGTCTGTGTGTGTACAAGATAACTCAAAAAGTTATGGACGGATCTTTCTGAAATTTTGAGGGTATGTTGGGCATGGCACAAACTACCAGAGATTAAATTTTGGGGGTGATCGGAAAGGAATCCTGGATTCTGGATCACTTTGAAATTTTCGTTACCATTGCATTAAAGGGGGCATAAGGGAACCGCTGGCAAAGTGAACATGGTGACGCCACCTGGCGAATAACATTGCTTTGGTGGAGGTACCTGCGGGCTATGACTGCTTTCTAGTTGGGCAGGTGGCAACCATACAGAAAGCTAGCTATGCAATAATACCATCTTATAGAATCAAACCAACAGATTTTTTGGCAATCAACTGTTTTTGTTGTTCAACTGTTACAAACAGAGCCGATTCACATGGACCAAATATGTTCTCCAGTATGACTGCCCAATTACTGAGTTTGTGCTTGTGTACATATCGTTGGTCATATCACAAAGTAAAATATAATGGATGCACTACTGCAGCTAGTCTTTAGTTTTATCACGAGGCATGTCACCTAGGCCACATGCATCGTATATACTAGCTTGAGTCTGTACTTCAGAAGAGCTTGCACTTGTATGCAGAAATTTCTACGTTTCACCATTTTTGTCACTTATCATTGTCATGATGATGACTTGCTCCAAGTTTTTATTTCGGAAAGTCTGCAACATCAGTTAGATAATTTATAAATCAGAAGTGGCGTTAGAAGTTTTTTTCAGTAAGTAAGGAGTCGGACGGATTGTGCTCTAACGTTGCCATGATGTTCCATTACTAAGGCATAATAAAACAACTCTGGCACGATCTTCATTGGTCAGCACTAAAATAATGCCCTCTGTTTGGGCTTTTGGAGCCTGACTTTGCCTTTTTTTTGTATTATGAGTTGCCGTATGTGACAGTTTTATAATGTACTTGTACCTTGCACACTGCATTGAAAGTTGCTGTGTACTGCTAGGGTTATCCAGCCTCCCGCTCTCGAACACTTAGGACATTATCAAATTAGTTCAGCAAAATTGCATAAATACGGAAATATGAGTCAATGTGCTGTTTATATTGTATCATTAAACTGTGCAATGGCCTGATTTTGTCTGTTTATTGTCACACTACAAGTACGTGATGTTGATTATGATGATGGTGAAAAATGAAGTGTTAAAAATTTGCACAAGTATTTCTTTCAACTGGAGACAATTTCAAGGTTCACAAGGGCAGGGTCATCACTCCGTGGAGCACACAACACTTTGCCTGTGGACCCTGACAGTGAACAAGATTTTTATGACAAAACTATGCTTATTTCAGTTCATTTAAGGACATGCTTCAAACTCAGGATGAGTGGGTGGCTTGTATATTATAACCGTGTGCAGTCGTGCAGCTGTTTCACTGCAGTTGGATCAAGTAATTGCCGTCCATCTCGACCGCGTTGTGCTGACACATTGCTGACTATGAAGGGTAATTAATAGGCCAGTTTGGACATGTTGAATGTAAAGATGATGCTGGCTACATGTCTTTTAAAATGCAGCAGCAGTAGGCTACATTGGCAGTGAAAAATTGATGATAACATTGTGCTGCGAATGCACTATGCTATGCTATGTCCTCAGGTACGCAGAAACCAAGCATTCTTGCACTAACATTTATTAACCAGGTGGTGCAAAAAGTCGAATGTGTGTGCTCTACATAGACGAAGCTATCACGCAGTATAGAAATCTTGGTCATTGCAGTGTCTGTGTGCGTGGTTGTCGTTATGTTCTGTAGTGTGAAGTCCAAATTCCATGTGTTGACTTTCACCAAAACTTCCTCGCAGGGAAGTTTTGGTGAAAGTTGCGGACACAGATCATAAAAGTCGCAGACACAAACCATCTGGACATGTCGAGATGGTTGTGACAAAGTCTGTGACAAATCTGTGAATAACCCGTTTTATTGCCCTAATGGAATAAAGTCCGTGACAATGCACGGGAAAGTACACAGACACAAATCATGAAAGTTGGCGACAAAGTCCGTAGACTTTCATGATATATGTCCGTGACAAAGTCTGAGTAATGGAATTTGGGCTTTAGCAAGCACATAACTCAGGTTGCTGTCAGAATGTCACACTGTTGTCATTAGTACCTAGTGTCACGAATGTTGCTGTGTCATTTTCTGTATTTTTTCGGTCAGTTCCATTGGTTGGCTCTGTACCGACCAACTACTGTGGCCTCGATATGTGTGTGGCTCATAACAGTTGTGTGTTTTTGTCTGTCGGTACAAATGCACGTCAGACGTAATCATGTTCATGTTTTTTCTTAGTTTTGTTTGTTTATGGACTGAGCCAGTGCAAACTTGTCGGTCTGTTGTGTTCTTTGTATGCGCTGTATAAATCTACATTATACTTACTTACTTATGATTTGCTTTACTTTCTTATTTACTTACATAATTTAGGAAACTAAACTTACTGTTTTCTGATAACTACAGCATGTAACATTAGAAATAATTTCAGCACCGTGATTATGTAACATGTACAACAAACTATGGAACAAGGCTAATAGTGCAATGCACACAACAGTATGTTTAATAACCAGAGCTCAAAAACACCAACTCAGTTTCATGTAGTAAAAGCATCACAGAACGGAGACATGTAGCGTAAAACAATGGCTGCTTTCGAGCGTACAACTGATTATGCAACAATTTTACCATAAAGCTAACCATAACATTAACTGAATAATCCAAATTCGGTACAGAATATCTAAGAACACTGCAAACCATTTGGCACTATCAAGATGACAGCTTGGCAGATATGTTTATCAACAGTTGAAAGTGCATAAATAAACCACATACGAGACAATGTGCAGTCCATAAAATGGTGCAATATTCGTTTCAAAGAGAGTTTTTGCAAGCCAGATGAATTCGAACAATTCTATCACTTATTCAATAAGGGATGAACTGCAGAAAGTTGTAGGGTATACAACAGTTTTCCACAGATCGATTCAAATGCAAAAGTAATGAAAAATATAATGATACACATTTGCCAAAGTTATTAGAACAGGTAGACTGAAACTCAGACCTTGCCTGGAAGCTTAAGGCATTCTACAGAGCTCTAAATGGATTGGGTGCATGACAGGCAGAGAATAGGGGACACTTTCTTGCCTTCATGTTTACATGAAATTCTAGTAAGAGCCTGCAGTAGACAGTGATCCAATGTTGGCACAATAAAAGTGACCACAGTGAGGGATAACGACATAACAAATGCACAGCTAATTAAGTACCTTAACCAATAATTTACACTTCAACTAGGAAACTACGCCTATCTCAATCCATACATTAATACAAAGATTAACATAGGAAAAAAAACATACGTGAGCTATAATTAATATCGTATGCATCAGATCACTTTGGCACAACAGCGTTATTGGCAGTAGCCTATTACAAAAAGAACAGTTACTATATGTTGCAGTAACAATGCAGTGACAAACATATCTGTATCTCACACTTATGCTAAGCAACTTAATTAAGCAAATTTGTATAACTAGTAATAAATCATTTAACTGCAACAATCCAAGAAAACACAATAGTATTTATAAATCAAACGCTGTTCAACAAATCCAAAGGTATTTGATAAAGGTGCCTAGTGATTTTGCATCTGGCATCGCACAAAAATGCACATTATTAATAAATGCATTAGGCAACTATAATATTTTGCAGTTCTGAACAGCAAAATTAGACAAACATAATTCAGACACGTAAAACATTAATTACAGAAATGCAAAAGCGTCTTTGCATAATACAGCTGATTACCAGGAGAACAAAAGGTGCTATAAATTAGAGATGTACAAGATACTGGCAAACATGTTATGCATATCCGAACTTGGCAATCACCAAAAAATCCTCCAGATTGACTACTGTTATTATTATAATTATTATAAACAAGAAAGCAAAGCTAAAAAGATAGGAACGTCCTCATGCATTAAACGACTGACTAAACAGATGAGTATTTCTTGCAAACTGGCCAGGATTTTATAGAGACGACATTGTAGGTAATTTAAGTAGGAAATAGGTTTCGTTTGGTTATTTCTCGACACCCTGGTCAGCTTCAAAGCCATTGCATTCAGTCTGTTCGTCCCGGGTGTCCAGTAGTGTAGCCAGAAATGTGAATTGGGAGGGGGACTCGATCCCTTCTCCCTACTTTTCCATCCCTTCTCTGTCCCTCCCATTTTCTTCCCTTCCTTCCTCTTTCCTTCTCCGCTTTTCTTCCTCTTAAAAGTACGACCCGTAAAATTCAGCTAGGGGTTCTGTGAGCTCTCCCAGTGGGGTCTGCGACAAAGCCGCAACCAAAATTTAATTTGGTGCATATGCGAGTAAAATATGAGATCTGGTGGCAACAATTTTAATCATTTTGCTAAGAAACAACTGACCAAATTTTGTGCAGTTTAAACGTGTCCTTGTCTTGTCTGGAGGACTGAGGGGAGCCTGGGCCCCGGACCCTTGTCTACGCCACTGTGGATGTCTTGTTCATCTTCTCTCGGTTTCTCTGGCTGGCTATCTTGCCGTCGCTGTTCTCCGTCGATCTGCCTGTCTTGTCTCCTCCGCTCTGCGTGAGCTCCGACTGTCGGCTGCTTCTACTCGTCGAAGTCTTTGAGTCCTGCTGCGGAGGAGCGTTGCTTCTTGACGTCGTTTTTCCCTACAGCACAGCACAGTTCAACAGTGTTCATCTCGTAACAGTGACGTTGTGTGTTAAAAAAGCTGGCGGGGCAGGAAGTTGCGATTTTCCGACAGATGCTGCAAATTTTGGACAGAACTCCGATAGCTCTGAAAATTTCCATCAGAAGAGATTCTGGGTGGTCAAAATTTTAATTTTGCCCCTATTTTTTCCAAAATGGGGTTTCAGCTCCAAGTTTTGCATTTTTAGACGAAATTGTCCAACCAGGAAAAAATTTTCTGACAGCTCAAAATTTGGAGGAGGGGAGCAACTGTCATGCTGCCTCCCCTTTCTCCTCCATTCACGATGCCACTGATATCGTATGCAAATAATATAGCAACCGCACGTGACGCCATTGTGTTAGTTAGGCATAAAAGTGCTTTCATTGCATACATAATCTCAAATGGATAACTGTAGGCTTCGCCACGACTGGCTTCACCTCTGGCCCTGCAGGTTTTCGGAAATAAATATAAATATACACCTTGCTGCTTTCAAAAGGCCAGAAGATCTGCTACAATGTCACAGAGAACAGCTGCCTCATCCCTTTGCTTTGTACAAAATTTCTGGAAAAAAACCGGCCTGAAGGGTCATTTTACCCCTCCCAACTCCCATTGCCGGTATAAGGGTTAAGAGATGACAATGAAAAACAGTAACGAGATCATCATTTTTATTGACAGTATATCCAGCTGAGCTGAAGAGTTATTCACGTGGACCAGATGTTGCATCGTATTTGTCTGGCAATGCCTCAAGTTTCTTGCTAATCGAGGGGATCACATGCCTAATGTTTACCTACCGTAAGTCGACAGTGCGCATTTTGAGTATGCTAATGCATTTGATTTCGAGCCATGTGACTTTGCTACCAGGGAAATTTCAGCACCCTTGAATTTTTCCCTAATTGGCGCTGGGCAGACTCACGTTGGGCTTCGCCCCAAATTTCTAGAAATTAATCGAAATCAAATGCATTAGCATACTCAAAATGCGCACTGTCGACTTATGTGATCTCTGGTGTTAGTGGACCAAAGTTTACCAATTTTTTTGTTCAACGCTGGAGAAATATGAGTTGATAACACTGTTTACAGCTTGTCGATATCTCAATCCAGTCCAGCGATTTTCGCGGTCAAAGTCAAAAGTTGTTGTAAAACATAGTAAATTTTAGACGTTTTTTTGTCCTCCCAAATTTTAAGAGTTGTACCGTTGTACCCAGGTTATCACCCCCACCTAGCAGCACGTTAAGTGAAAAAGTTTAATAAAACTACTCCCCCTGGCTCCAAAAATCTTATGCCTAATAAACTGAATTTTAAGCCAATATTGGACCCCCTTTAAAAAAATTGTAAGGAGGACCCCCATCTTCAGTGAGGGTACGCTAGTAAGACGGGCTGTGGTAAAGTGCGAACCTGCGGACTGACCAACAGGTAAACTGCGGACTACTAAAATGCGGACCCCGCACAATCGAATGCCTAATGAGAGATGTGCTGTAATGTGTATAAGCTTAACACAGCATTCATGTTTTAGGCCTCTGTCTAAGCGTTTACTGCTGGAGTGCTTAATTCTAGTAGTTCACAGCTGAATTTCAGTTTCAGAATAGTCTACAGGGTGCGGCAGAAAAAAGTGGATCCCTAAAGTTTTACGCTGTTTTCTCAGCAACCGTCTGGAATTTTAATTTGAAATTTTACAGTTTTATTTAATGAAACCTTCTACATCTAACTGCCAAGTAAAATTTGATTCCGTTAAAAAACGATGAAGTTACAGACTTTTTAACATGACCGCCTATTTCAGCCTATTATATTTCAGCGTTCAAAAATGTTCATGCTAAAAATGATATTTAATTTTTAAAAACTGGTCACACGTTACTGCCAATGACGTCACAGTGACGTTTTGATAAGCAGCAATTTATATTGTTTATAAATTATCACTAAATTATCGTTCCTTTAAAGTAATCGCCGACTGCCTAGCGGATTCATCTTCCAGCATAACGACACGTCAGCACACACAGCACACAACGCCGTGCAGTGCACAGAACTGGCTGTGGGCCAGCTGTCCAGATATTACCACAAAAGACCAATGGCCTCCAAGTTCCTTGAATATAAACTCAATGGACTATCACGTATGGGGCGCAATGTTGGAGTCATACTGCACGCTTAAAAAAAAGCTGAAAACAAGCGCCGAACTCAAGGAAGCGCTAGGTTATCTGGGGCAACCTGCCACAGGGACCGATCGACAAGGCTGTAAAAGATTTCTCAAATAAGGCAACTAGAAGCTGGTGTTGTAGCTTGGAGCTAGTGGTGAACACTTCAAACATTCACAGTGACAATGGAATTTTGGCATTTGATCATTATTTAACTGTGTTGTTTCAAAGATGTTATTAAATTGGTGTTGTAGCCAGAACATTTTTGAATGCTAAAAAATCGGTAGGCAGTCATATTAAAAAATCTGTAACTTCGTCGTTTTTGAACAGAATCAAATTTTACTTGGCAGTTAGATGTCGAAGGTTTTAGTAAATGAATCTGTAAAATTTCAAGTTAAAATCCCAAACGGTTGCTGGGAAAACAGCGAAAAACTTTAGTGGTCCTTTTTTGCCGCACCCTGTATATGTAGGCCAAAATATCAAAACCTTAGATTCAGCTCGCAGCAGGTCCATCATATATTCATTCATTCACTCACTGAATGCAATAAGCTAACTAGAAAGCAGTCATAGCCCACAGACCTCCGCCAAGGCCATGTTGTTCCGACACAGCTTGTCCAACGAAATTAAACAAGCGGAAGTTTTGAGTGCGATTCAAACTATAGTTGCATTTTTTACATTGACCTAGATCTATGTGACCTAAAAAACCTTGATTCAACGCCATGTTGTTCGCCAGGTGCCAGCACCATAGCGACAACAGCAGTTTCCCTTAAGGCCCATGCTAACGAAAATTTCAAAGTGATCCAGAA
>Ga0056128_1003589_pt1 | contig 19141 bp, 10 predicted proteins | sample WorMetLIZISLAND2_FD_71113 | JGI IMG/M metagenome (GOLD analysis project Ga0056128, IMG submission 71113) | Marine gutless worms symbiont microbial communities from Max Planck institute for Marine Microbiology, Germany - Olavius geniculatus... ... | reverse complement strand
ACATCGGGCAGTTAGCTAACCGTCGATCGTAGTTATCGTATTTAACGCAACTTTTGTACCATTTTGCAAGCAGTTAATTGAAGAATGTGATACTATAAAACGATTTTACCGTATATAGCACTGTCTTCAAAAAGCACGAGGAGACGTTTGCTGCTACAAATTTTACTACAAAATCCATTGATGAATGGACAAAATGGCTCTCCGCATATTGCTTGGCTGGCTTGTGCGCTGGCTGAGGAGCGCTTGCGCTCATTAATATTCATGATGCCCGCCTGCGCTAGGCCACGGCCTAGTGGCTAGGCGGAAGTAATAAGTATCGTGTGCATCGTTGCTAAGCAACTATAGTTTACCGCTCAGTTAGCTGACAGCCAGTCAGATTTTGTTCAGAAACGCGCACAAACTCAACTAGCGAGTTACAGTTAACAGACGGTTTGCTAACTGATCAGTTAACTAAAAGATCCAGAAACCGGCCCTTAGGACCGGTTTCTGGATCTTAACTGGCCGGTCAAGTGAGTGTAAACTGACGTATTTGCATAACTCGCGTTTCCCATTGCACTAACCAACGGTCAAAATGGGCAAAAGTTTAACTGGTTAAAATCAGCCAGTCAGCTAACCGTCAATCGTAGTTATCGTATTTAACGCAACTTTTGCACCATTTTGCAAGCAGTTAATTGACAAATGTGATACTATAAAACGATTTTACCGTACAGTCTTGAAAATGCATGAGGAGACGTTTGCTGCTACAAATTTTACTACAAAATCCATTGATGAATTGACAAAATGGCCGTCAGCAATCGGCTGGCTGGCTCGTAGGCTGGCTAACGTGCGCTTGTGCTCATTAATATTCATGACGCCCGCTTGCACTAGGCGGAAGTGATAAGTGTCGTGTGCATCGTTGCTAAGCAACTATAGTTTACCGCTCAGTTAGCTGACAGCCAGTCAAAGTTTTGTTCAGAAACGCACACAAACTTAACTAGCAAGCTATAATTAACAGATGGTTTACTAACTGATCAGTTAACTAAAAAATCCAGAAACCAGCCCTAAGGGTTTAAGTTGTCTTCTCCATGTAAAATCGACTAAATTAACACAGGTCAGTTAAACTCAACTTAAGTCTAAGTCTGCACTTAGACTGTACTTTTCATCTAAGTCTTTCATTTACCCAAAACTTAGGTCTTGGAGGAAAGTTTCGGCTCAGTGGAATCACCTGACTTTGTGACTAGTCTGGTCTTAGATCAAGTTAAACTCAGCAAAAGACTCGGCAAAAAGCTAGCTGAAGAAGTGAATTCACCTAATGCAAAATTATAAAAAAATTATAAAACTAATGACAACCGACCCACAGCGATGAACATAATCCTCGTAGTGGTTGGGACAGTCGTAGTTAACAACAAGAATCAGATCTTTGACATCGAGACCACGAGCACACACTGACGTCGCTATCTGATATAGACATACACACATGGTATATGGTTAAAGACAGCTATTCACAGAAGACCCACCTCAGAGCTACAAAGCATCACCTGCCATATGGGATCAGTGGATCACACTGTCACCCAACACAGGCTGGTACTCGATTTACCTACCGCGGAAGGATGGAAAGCTGAGTTGACCTTGGTGTTGGTTATATACCGAGATTGTTTGTGTCCACAGACAGTCACCCATCCAAGTAGTAACCACTACTAGTGAGTAGTTAAACCCACAACCTCTTGATCATTAGTCTGACACCCTACCATTATGCCACCAATATGGTGTTAAAATAATGTGCAGTAAACTGCAAAATTTTTTGGGCAGAGACTGTATTTTACTATTACAATACTTCTTCTGGCTGGTGTTAACAAGAAATTTGAGCTAAGGCTCACGAGATGTGCAAAAGCCTAGCAGTTCCGGTTCAGTAGTTTAGCTGAAAATTGGGGTGTTAACGCTAAGTTAATATACAAATACCAAATTCTCTATCTGGATCGCATAATGATAGTAGCGTGGCGCCACCATGTGAATGATATAGACTTGTGTCATAGCCCCAAAGTGCCAAAAAATCCATAAAACCCCCTATTTTGGCGTTCAAGGTCATTCAAGGTCATTGAATTCAGCGTCAATCGAGAGCCAGTGTACAACTTCCTATTAGTGATTAATGGTAACCTAAGCCCTATCTCGTACCATTACTGAGATACAGCAACTTATTAGCCAAAAATTGCAAATTCTGCCCACCCCCTCTCATCTCTCATTTAGCATCCTCGTTTGGGGTGACCCCATTCGAATTTATGGAAAAGCTTTACGGTTTTTGAAACTGGAGTCTTCGAGGCAGCCGACTGAAGATTTGGTGATCCTAGCTTGCACGGTTTTTGACTGATCCACCCGTATGACAGGCGCACAGACAGACGGACAGACAGACAGAATTGCGATGGCTAAGACGTGCAGAAAGCAGTAGCTGCTTTCATGCGTAACAAAACCCGCCTTTCCGCGGTTATTGCAGCTAGACACCAAACAATGAGGACTTTTGGGAAATGCTTAAACAGTCGTTGAGCCATGTGTAAATTTGTAGATTATCTTAGAAAGAATTTACATCACTCCATGAAACTTTAACACCGTATAAAAAGTGCAAAGAATTTGGATAGAAGACATCTAATGACTTTCTTAGAAAATGTTAAGGCATAGAAATATATCTTGGAAAGTATTCATAAATGTGCTTTCTGTTGCAAAAGTAAAACTAGTGAATAGTCAGCAGTCAGCAAAGACTGTGCTGGTGATGATGGTTAAGTTAAAACCAACGCCAGTATGAAAATTTTGATATTACTACTACTAGTCTACTACTCACAAGCAGTTTAATGTTTCCAGACTTAAAATCATCCATTGTGCTGTCCCTGTCGTACTGGTCAATGCCTCCGTGTATTGACATACAAGTGTACGAATGTCTCATTAGATTCTTCATCAGTTCGTCGGCGTGCTCCTGTTTGTGTACAAACACCAGGATGCTGCCTCGCTCCTGATATATGCCGAGTAGTTCTAGCAGCTTCAGGAACTTGTGTCCGTCCTCCAGAACAATCTAAACACAAGGACAGGCTACACGGTCAACAAATCTAGTAGCAATGCTACTATTAGAACAGTATAGCTCTGTATAGAGGCACATGTGTGTGAACAACTTGCCTAAGGTCGTTACCTGGCAGTGTCCTGGTGCTCTAAGTCCAACCCCTCTACATTGGCAGCAGCTCGATAATCTGACAATTTGACCGACCAAAAGTTTTAAGGTTATTTCCCAAAGTGTTATGATTATCTCATACACACTTCTGCCATGCTACCATAGATGCATGATATAAATAATATGGTCATTTATATCTATGGCAAGCACTCACCACATATTGTTCGACGTCCTTGCATACGACACTCCGACCTCCGACTTGGACTTCCACAGGCTTAGTCAGAATGCGTCTGGCGAGAGCTTCCATTTGACGTGGAAACGTCGCAGAAAACATGACTGTTTGACGGTCTGGCCGTACATTATCTATTACTCGCATTACCTGGGACACACAAAACCCATAGTAGTACACTGTGTCTCAAAAAAACATCCCCGTCATTTTTGACTGTAACATGAAAACCAATTACCATATTTTGATAATTTTTGGTATGATTATTTCTGACACAACTTGCCATCAAACAATCATTCGCTTTCCCACCTCACCCAACGTATGTTTTTGCACTACCTAGGGAAAGTAGATCAAGCAAAATAATCAAGCGAAATATGTGTTAAAATAAACAGAAAACCTAAAAAAACATCTCCAACATTATCGATCGTAACTTGAAGAATGATTAGCAAATTTTAATAATTTTTGACAGAAATATTTCTGACAGTACTGGCTATTAAATAAGTATTTTAGTTTCCACTTCACCCACCAACTGCCCTTGCACTACCTGGGAAAAGCAGACCAAGCATAATAAGTGTTAAAGTGAATGAAACAACGTCAATAAATTCCATCTGTCCTAATCTTTGGGCGCCAACAGCAGGTCTATTACAAGGTTTGACTGTCGTGCAGCAGTGTGTCTACCAGATGAAGTTACGGAATGTTTATGAAGTCAAGAAGCGACTGGTACAGCCTGCATTGGTCTGGAGCAGAACATTATCGATACTGCTGTCAGTGAATGGAGAAAGCGTCTCCTTGCCTGTGTTCGCATAGTGGGCCAACAATTCGAGCAATTTTACTGCCGGCAGTTAAAAAATGGACAACTAAATGAAATGTCGGCCAAAGTGTCAGAAATGTGAAAAAATGTGTTTTACGTGTTATGTTAATTAAGCAATCATATCGCATTGGATAAAAAAGTGATATTTCGCTGGTTGTGTTTTCCTCAGGTAGTGCAGAAACAAATGTTTGGTGAGGTGGGAAACTGATTAGTCATTTGATCGCAAGTTGTGTCAGGTATATTTGTACCAAAAATTATCAAAATCTGATAACTGCTTTTCAAGTTACAGTCGAAAATGTCGGGGATGTTTTTTTTGAGACATAGTGTAGTATTAGTAGTGGTAGAAGTGCTGGCTGTTGTAGTAATGGTATGATATTAGTAGTAGTAGTAGCTAGGAAAAAATCACCATCTGATGGTCAGGTCAGACATTATCTATTACCTGCATTACCTAGAACAACAAACACAAACTCTAGTAGTAGTAGTAGTAGCAGTTGCTGTACAGGGTGGTCCAAAAAATGTTCCAAATTGTTTTTTGTCAGAACTTAGTCAAATCTCCATCAAAGTTGCTAATTTTTCGCACACAGATGGCCAAGACAATAGAATTGTGAGGTACACTCATTTTCCATCTCACCTAATTTATGTCAACGCACTACCGTGGAAAATGCAGATGCTCCAAATTGCACCACACAGACAGTATTCATAGTAGTGGTATTAGTGCTACCTGTGGTTCAAAGCCCATGTCAAACATCCTGTCTGCCTCGTCCAGAACAATGTAAGTACACCTACGTAGATTTGTCACGCGACCTACGACACATTTACACAAACACAGATTATTATCCGATATCAACAGCCATCTACATACCTGGCTGATAACTCCGAATACATAAACACAGGAGTTTTGGACACATATGTGCATTCCAATACGATCCAGCAGTCCCAACATCTTCTCACAAACTGTGTGAATGTCTCAAAAAAGGAGTACAGCTTGTCATGGAATCCCAATGCAAAGCTACAGAGCGTCAACTGCCATCAACTGAGATCACACAGTGTTACCTGCCAAAGAACACAGGTGAACATGCCCCACCTTAACCCCAGCTAGACAGGCCAGTACTTGATTTACCTATCCCAAAGGGATGAAAGGCTGAGTTGACCTTGGTGTTCGTTATATACCAAGATGGTTTACCTGTCCAGAGACAGTCACCCGTCCAAATACTAACCACTTGAAAGTGACCCAACTGGGAGTTGAACCAACGACCTTGCGATCACAAGTCCAGCATCCTATGATTGGTTTTATGCATTTTCCCCAGTCAACAGTTTCTCCCCATACCTCATAGTTGAATATCATTTCCTGTCTTTTACCAGATTCCATTTACCAGGAACACGAGCTCATTCTACAAGCCAGAGCCTGAGAGCTGTTAGACTCACCTTCTTCTGCCTTCACTTAACTGACTGCTGAGACGCATCTTCTATTACATGAACAGGGTGGCAACAGTTTTGTGGTACAAAAATCAAGAACTTTTCGAGAACTTCTTTCAAGTACTTTTTCCAGATCTATTCCCACGATATTTTACCATGTCACGTTGGCAGATCCTTCACTGGAATAATCTAAAAATTAAAAATTCACATCACGGTCATCGTGATTTCAATTAAAATTTCAATTAATTTCAAGTAAAATTTACGATCTTTGAAGACCCTCTTCCATCAAATTCCAAAACTTTCATAACCCTATATGGTTTTCAAGTTTTTCCAAGTACTGGAAAATATGGACAATTTTTTCCAACAACTTTCAAAGACCTGTGGCCGCCCAGCTGAACATACACATAAATAAGAAATAATTTTACGGTGAAAGAAAACAACTCACATACGTTAACAAGCACAAATGTATCAAAGATGTTACATATAATATAAACTTATTAACTGTATTGCACAGAAGAGTACCAGCTGCCGGCAAGGCACACGAGCATGTAAAGAAAAGTCAATCAGTACATGGGATAAATAACTATTCTATGCATCGACTGGGAGCCCCGGAGCCTACAACATTCAACGCACAGGCAATACACGAGACCTGTGGAATGCACGACCTACTTACTGACCTCAGTGTGACCTAGATACATAAGAATGACCTCTACAACTGTCACGTAACCCATATGCAGATACAAGAACTGCAAGGTGGCACAAAATAAAATACCCCACCAAACAATATGCAATTTCTCAGTAATTAGTTGCCCAATTTTAAAAATGCTTGAAGCTGTTTAATCCTGACACAACTCCGCATCAAACTGTATACTATACGCCAACTGAACCTTAGTTATGCAACCACACTACCATGTAAAACCATGACTAAAAAAATCACTACTTGGCTACAGAAACAGAGAAGAATTCCAAACTGTCTGGTGGAGAATTTCAATTTGAGCTACACTATAGGTACGTACAGGCATTATAAACACAACATGATATCCAATACAGAAGCAAGACCAAATATAGAGTGAAGTACTAGTTGGTAACATTGCTGTAAGGTAATAATCAGTCAACAGACAACAGCAGATTTTGGACATTCCAACTCCTGAAAAAAATCAAGTAATTACTTACCTGTGGCAGAATTTCTTGAGCTTTATTTTTGGAAGTTATCACTGTCATTTGTGCAAAAAAAACCACATATTACCACGGAGAAATATTTCTCGGAGACATTCAAACTTTATATCCCCTCCAATCCAAAAAAGCAATCATTCATGGCCAAATATACAGATACATAATCTACATATAACTGCTAAGATAAGAAAACCCTGAACAAGAACGTGCAGCACTGCACCTCATCTGTCCGCAACTTTTGTTGGTGGCTTGGCATAAGGGTAACGCATTTCATTCGATCAACAAAGTTACTGTACGCCAGGCTGAATTAGTATTGTGACAGGTGACTGCCTGCGGGGAGGTAAACCATCTTAGTATGTAACCAGCCGCCTAGGTCAACTCAGCCTTCCATCCCTCCAGGGTATGCAAATCGTGTACCAGCCTATCTGGCTGGAGTTAAGGTGGAGAACGTTCACCTGTGTTGGGTGGCAGGTAACACTGTGTGATCCCATATGGCAGGTGATGCTCCGTAGCTCTGAGATGGGCTTCCCATAAAGAGCTAATCTTTTTACGTGCGAAAGCAGCTAGATTGCTTTAGTGCCTCTTAGCCATCGCAATTCTGTCTGTCCGTCCGTCTGTCCGTCACACAGATGGATCAGTCAAAAATGGTGCAAGCTAGGAACACCAAATCTTCACCATCGGCTGCCGGTAAGACTCTAGTTTCAGGAACCGTAAAGTTTTTCCATAAATTCAAAAGGGATCACCCCGAACGAGGGCGCTAAATGAGAGAGGGTGGGCAAAATTTGCGATTTTTGGCCAATAAGTCGCTGTATCTCAGTAAAGGTGCGAGATAGGGCCTAGGTTACTATGAATCACTAATAGGAAGTCATACACTGGCTCTCGATTGCCACCGAATTCAATGACCTTGGATAACTTTGAATGCTAAAATAGGGGTTTTTATGGATTTTTTTGTCGATTTCAGGTTGCGAGACACATTTCAAAAGCAGCAAAATCAATTGAGACAGACATCGAGAACGTGCGTATGAAATTTTTAGCATTGTACGTAATTTTGACAGTAAAACACTCGATTTTCTACGTTCAAGGAAATCTGCGCATGAGGGCATCAAAGAGCAGTAACCAAGTAAGTAAAGATCTCTAATGCACTTAATACATTTTGTCATCAATATTTCGCAAAAATGTATGATTTCAGCTGATGTTTGAAAGGAGCGGTACCCCAGTAAAAGTCACTATGTTACCATTGTTGGCCATTCTTTCGTGAAAATGGTTGCAGATAGGCATGGGCATGCTACCTATCACAACAAGCACTAGTGATGAGCTTTTCAGTCGTATCAACATTGATGACTTAGAAAGACCCTAAATTTCCAAAATAAAAAGTTTTTATTGATTTTTGAGATCTTTGGTTGCAGCACACGCTCCAAGAATGAACTGCGACGAAATGGCTGGAGATAGACCGACAGTTTGCGAACAGGAACTGCTATAGGCTTTTGTGCATCTCGTGAGCATTAGCTCAAATTTCTTGTTTTGGTGTAACATGAAATGTGAGACAGCCGCCAGCACGTCAGTAATATTTGATCGCACAGACGGACAGAGAGAGTCGAGCATACCGCTGTTAGCAGCAAGCATGTCAATCATTCGTCCCGGTGTACAAACGATGACCTCAGCCCCTCGCTTGAGTTCAGCAATCTGCTCCGAGATGCCAGTGCCGCCATAGACGCAGACGACGTGAAGATCCAACGCCTTGGTGAACTTACGACACTCGCGACCGATCTGCATTGCCAGCTCACGCGTAGGGGTCATAATGATAGCTAAAAACACACAAATCCACAGACACACAGCTAACATATAGGCACACATTGGGGTGGTGCTATGTCTGCTAGCTGCACAGTGTGGAGATCTAAAGCCTTGGTGAACTTACGACACACCTGGCCTATCTGCATTGCTAGCTCACGTGTGGCAGTCATTACAACAGCTGTAAACACATAGATGAACAGCCACATGGATACACTAGAGTAAGTGGTGCTATGTCTGCTAGCTGCAAAGCAGGAAGAACTGTTTGTTAAGCAGCCAGAAAACAACCGCTTAATGTGCTACAGTATCACTGGCCACTGTCAATCAGCTGCAACTTTTTACAAGAAGCCCAGCTGTCGCTAAGATGGCGGACCGTACTGCATAGCAATTTCCAAGGCACTATCACTGTTTGTTAGGGACAAACAACAGAGGGATTACACAGGGCATTGATATGATGTCTACAGCCAGTTAATAGCAACCATTCCACTGTATATACACTGTGTCTCAAAAAAACATCCGACATTTTTGACTATAACATGAAAACCAATTAACAGATTTTGATAATTTTTGGTACGAATATTTCTGACAAAACTTGCTATCAAATGACTGTTCAGTTTCCCACCTTGTCCAATGTATGCTTCTGCACTACCTAGGGAAATCAGAGTAAGCGAAATATGTGTTGAAATAAACAGAAAACCTGAAAAAAACATCTCCAACATTATCGATCGTAACTTGAAGAAAGATTAGCAAATTTTAATAATTTTGGGCAGAAATATTTCTGACACAACTGCCTATTAAATAAGTGTTTTAGTATCTACCTCACGCAACCTCTGCTTTTGCACTACCTGGGGAAATCAGACCAAGCATAATACGTGTTAAAATGAATAGAAAACGTTGATAAATTCCATCTATCCTAATCTGTGGGCCAGTCTATCACAAGGTTTGACTGTCATGCAGCAGTGTGTCTACCAGATAAAGTTTAGAAATGTTTGTGAAGTCAAGAAGAGACTAATACAGCCTGCATTGGTCTGGAGCAGAACATTATCGATACTGCTGTCAATGAATGGAGAAAGCGTCTCCTTGCCTGTGTTCACATAGTGGGCCAACCCTTCAAGCAATCTTACTGCAGGCAGTTAAAAAAATGGACAACTGGATGAAATGTCAGCCAAAATGTCAGAAATGTTAACAAAATGTGTTTTTATGCATTATGTTAATTAAGCATACATATTGCATCAGATAAAAAAAGTGATATTTCGCTGGTTTTGTTTTCCCCAGGTAGTGCAGAAACAAACGTTGGGTGAGGTGGGAAACTGAATAGTCATTTGATGGCAAGTTGTGTCTGGAATATTCGTACCAAAAATGATCAAAATCTGATAATTGGTTTTCAAGTTACAGCCGAAAATGTCGGGGATGTTTTTTTTGAGACATAGTGTAGTTTGATCTTTTAGCATCGTCCTACACTTTCTTCGAAGGCAGTAACTATCAACATATAAGATGGCACCATACCAATGGGTCCATCGTCTTCTTCCAGGGCTGGTTGATCAATGATGTGTCTGAACATCGGAAGCAGGAAAGCCAGGGTTTTTCCACTGCCCGTCTTGGCAATTCCGATCAGGTCACGACCCGACATAATTGCAGGGATGGCCTGCGCCTGGATGGGTGTTGGCTTTTCAAACTTGCCTCTGTAACAGACACAGGGCTGGACATTGTTATCAACAGAAGCGATCAGGGATCTGAAACTTTAACAGAAAACAGTGCTGCCACATAACTTATGCTACTGGCATTATGGGTTAAAAAAGTAGGTGGAAAGTTGCAATTTTGTGACAGAAAATGGGGGTTTAAGCTTCAAAGTTTGCATTTCTGGACAAACATTTTTGAAGAATGAGATTTTCCAACAACCCAAAACTTAGGGATGCAACTGCCCCATCATTTGCTAATGGTAGAAAATCCTGCATTGTAATCCGGATTCCACACAAAAATCCTGATCGCCACCAAAATAGTCACTTGGGACGTTGACAGACTAGCTCTTTATTGGTTAGTGAGTCACTCAATACTGTCAACAACACAATAATGACGTTGAAAGACAAGTTAGTTATCTTCCACTAGCGCATCAGCATCAGAATAATTAGCGATTACACTGAGAGACAAGTGGTTTATTGTTGAGTACCTTGCTTGCTGCAGTGACCAACACAATAATGACGTTGACAGACAAGGTATACACTAGCAAATGACACTCTTACTACTGTCTCTGTCACCAAAACAAGAAGCCCAGCTATCGCTAGGGAAGGCCGACTGTATTTACTTATTTAATATCTAGATAGTAGCATCAATTAATCACACCTTCATTACTTTCGGCTATAGTTGTCAAGTAACCAATAACCATGTTCGCGAACACATAGAATATGCACGTGGTGCAGATTGCAACAAAAGCACTGCAAATAGCGACATGGCTAAGGTACCACAGGATAGCTATTGAGCAATGCTACTGACTTCTTCAGACAGTTTTCCGGTAAGACGTACGATTTAGCCACAGTACATACATCATAGACAACAGACAGAAAAAAACAGAGCTGTGTAGCAAAGGCATGACCGTTTGTACGGTCGGCCAACTAATGACACCAAAATTACAGTGACAGACAAGTTAGTTGTCAGAAACTAATTCAAATGCTGCTACTGCACCGACTACCACAATAAAGATGCCGATACACAAGCTGTTTACCACGCAAGTCACTCACATGCTAGACAAGTAAATTATCAGTAGGGCCCACAGTTTTCCACAGCATATTTTGCCAAATTCCGTGAAGCAAAATTGTTAAAATTCTGCGGCTTACTGCAGACGTCCGTTTCTGGATAAACTGCGCTCTGTTCTGTACATAAACTTCAGTTATAGAAGACTGGCGTTATGCTCATTTATGCTAGCAACATTCCAAAAAAAATTATCAATCTTTTTTTCTTTTCAAAAGTGCAATCTGTCAAGCCAAATTGTGTTTATCTGTTATTGTGTGCCGTATTGCGATGGCTATTAGTAGAGCGCACAGTTTTGATTTTTCTTCGTGATATAGTTAGTCTAATTACGTTATCAAGCCAACGATTGTACTAGTCATCAGGTCATTTCTCAATTTCTGCAAAATTCCATGAAATTCCGCGAAAATATCAAAATTCCACCGAAAAGGGCAAATTCAATGGCTCGGCTCGAAATTCCGCAACCCACGGAAAAATGTGGGCCCTAATTATTAGCAACAGATGCACTCACTTTCTCAAGCATTCAAGTTCTTTCTTGCTGACCCCACACTGAGCCCAGGTCTTGATGGGCTTCGGACAATGTTTACCCCGCACCTTAATGTCCTCCAACTCCAGACGATATGAGTCCACCTCTGACCACACAATAAAAAAATCAAACATATAGCTACAGAGCATCACCTGCCATATGGGAGGGATCACACAGTGTCACCTGCTACCCGACACAGGTGAACAAACCCTGCCTTAACCCCAGCCAGACAGGCCGGTAGTCGATTTACCTACCCCGGAGAGATGGAAGGCTGAGTTGGCCTTGGTGCTGGTTACATACCTGCTCACAGGCAGTCACCCATCCAAGTAGTAACTAGCTGATAGTGACCTGACCCAACTGTGAGTTGAACATACAACCTCTTCATTGTAAGTCCAACATCTTACTATTACACTCCCAAGCCAAAAAGCCAAGCTCTCAATATCGCTGTGTGCTTGGAAAGCAGCCTGCAGGAATATAAATCACCCCACGAAAGCCAAGCGAGCAGAAAAATTGACAAAAAGGTGGGCTTAATTGATGAAGAAAAGCTATACAGAATAACGAAGGTCAATAATTTCAAAAGTTCCTTGTTTGCAGTAATGAAACAAATGGACACTTAACCATTTCCACATGATATTAGCCCATTCCGTGATTAAATAAACACACCGGTTATGCATGAGTGCGAAAAATAGTAAAGAAAATCAAATTAGTATAAAGTCCTCGAAACGGACCGGCCATCTCCGTATAACTTCGCGAAAATGCAGTGGCGGCACTGTGGCAAAGAAATATAACTGCTTGCCGTAAACTTTTGCATATGTGAAAATTGTCAGAATATCTTCTTCGTCAGAAATCGAAAGAAATTTGAAAAATTAAAAAATTTTCAAGCACAACTGCAAAATTTGAAATTGAAAAGCCCACTTTGGACAAATACACAAGCAAAATTAGAATTACCTTGTAAAATACAAATGTAAGAAACAACTAGCGATAATAACAAACATTTAGGTGAATGAAAAAATCACTTCAGACCAACAATGCAGTGAATTTTAAACACCCACAACCTCCTCTGCTGTAAATTTGCAACTTTATGTCAAAACATTGCACCTTTTAGCCCCGCTTACTTTTTTTAATGCATGACGCTGGTGGCAAAAAGCACTGTGACATTTACAACAGAAGCAGCCAAAATAAGGACAATTCTGAATTCCAAATTTACAATAAACAAACAAACGAACCTTCTTGTGTCATATTCCTGATCTCGGGGACTTCGACATAGAAATCTTTACGAAAAGGTCGGTAGTAGATCTTGGTGTGATCAACCGCGGCCAGATCCTGTCAAATACAACATCACTATTATTACATGATGACGATGACCAATATACACTGTGTCTAAAAAAACGAATCTGTTATAGTAAACGACCAAACTCATGACCCCTGCATTTTGCAAGGTAGTGTAGCAGCAGTAATAAGGTGAGATGGGCAAAACTACAGTCATTTACGTTAACTTTCTTTGCAACACCGAATGCCAAATAATATAAAGATCGACTAACACAACACAGGAAACATAAGAGCAGAGAAAACTGCCCAAATTTCAAGCAATTGCACTTGGCAACTCAAGGACATTTAAGGACAAATGCTGTACTAAAACAGCCTCAGAGGCGGCTGGATTTTTGCAAAAAAAGTAGTCAAAAACGAGTGGAAAGTGGGAACCATGTTGCACATCAGCTGTGGAGATCAGTTTTGTTCTGGTCTACCTTTTTCTTCTTGTTGAGTCGTGACAACGCGTCATCAAGGTCTTCCTCTTCCTCTTCTGAAGAGTACTAACAGACCGACAGACAGCTAACATACGACGACAACATACTCTTACAATATACTGTTTGTTAGCACAGCCCAACTGTCCAACTGACATACTAAGAATTAACTGAGCTGAAAAAGTTAATCTGCTAAAAATTTTTAAAATATAACATACTAAAAATTTGGGGCAGGGCCTGATGTGAGGCACCCGGCGCCATATGTCTGTAAGGCCGTAAGTCCACAACTGCAAATTCGTCAAGCCGTCGATTATAAATGTGGTAAAATGCTCCTTTCTCCAAAACCCCTTAGGGCGGGTTTCTGGATCTTAACTGGCCGGTCAAGTTAGCATTAACTGACAGATTTGCATAACTCGCATTTCCCGTTGCACTAACTAATGGTCAAAATGGCTGTCAAATTAACTGGCCAACATCGGGCAGTTAGCTAACTGTCGATCGTAGTAATCGTATTTAACGCAACTTTTGTACCATTTTGCAAGCAGTTAATTGAAGAATGTGATATTATAAAACAATTTTTATCATAATTATAGCAATGTCTTCAAAACGCACGAGGAGACGTTTACTGCTACAAATTTTACTACAAAATCCATTCGTGAATGGACAAAATGGCCGTCGGCAATTGCTTGGCTGGCTCGTGGGCTGGCTGACGAGCGCACTGACGAGCGCTTGCGCTCATTAATATTCATGACGCCTGCCTGCGCTAGGCGGAAATGATTAGCACTGTGCGCATCATTGCTAAGCAACTACAGTTTACCGCTCAGTTAGCTAACGGCCAGTCAAGGTTTTGTTCAGAATCGCGCATAAACTTAACTAGCGAGTTACAATTAACAGACTGTTTACTAGCTGATCAGTTAACTAAAAGATCCAGAAACCGGCCTTTAATGGATCTCACTGAAATTTGACCCCAATTCCTTCGGGGGTAATCGTCGTCTTTACCCACAATTTTAGTCTTGGTTCGCTGTCAGGTTTCAAAGAAGTGTTTAATGAAAAACGAAAAAACAAAGTTAAAACATAAGGAGGCCTCCCGTTACTACGTATGCATATGAGGCCACAGACGACCTAAAATAAGCAAGAACATCACACTGCTTCTCTGCCTGCGCCTGTATATTTGACAATTTCAACAGTTTGTTTGGTAACTAAGTCGGCACAAGTTGCTACAGAGGTATAGGTAGAGTGAAAACAATGGTTGCTATTATGCTGGCATTTAGCACCAAAATGGCCTTTTGTCATTTGACGTAAAACGTAATGTAAAGTCCTTCCCATGCCACAGTGTGGCACTGATCTCCGTTTCCTTAGCCTTCAGCAAGACAACAGCTTACACTGCAAGGTGACCACAGATAGTGCATTGTGTGATGTACCTGTTTATGTCCCATCTTTTACTAGTACTCACTGCACCTACCCACAAAGGGATGGCCAGGCTGAGTTGACCTAGAAACAAAATAAATAAAAATATTGGAAACGAAAACATCAATAAGCAACATCAGCATAAAGAGCATAAAATAACTGACATAGAGTACTAAGTGAGTTTTACTAAAAAGTCTGTCGATACAGTTTTTATGAAAGTTTGTGGGCAACATTCCCTGACAAGATTTTTCCCCTGACATTTTCCCAACATCCGCAAAAATTCCCTGATATTCTCAGGTTCTCCAGATAAGTGGTCACCCTGTAAAGAAAGACAGTCTCTGAACTGTTACCTCCATGGCATCCATGTTGGACTCCATCAGTTCTCCCCTCCTTGCCTCCACACTCAGCCCCGGGTCTTTGTGCTTAGCAACGGCCGTGATGATCGTCACTTTGTTCTTAGCAACATTCACTGCTGCCACATCACTCGTCTCCGGACCAGTCTGTAGCAACATCACATAGACTACCATTTCTCATATATCATGTACCCAGAGACATATCCAAAAACTGGAGTTGGGAGGGGTGGACTGAGACCGAAAAAGACAGAAACCAAAAACGGAAAACTGTTCTTAGAAAGATAGAAGTAAGCCCCTTGTCACCAGTTAATGAGTCTGGGGAATGCTGGAAGCTCCCAAGGTGGGGCAGAAGCCTGGATTCGAATGCATTTTCAGGCCACACAAAAACCCCAGAAGTGCTGTATAGTGGGCATAAATTTTGTTAGTTTTACAGTACATACACTATGTCCCCAAAAAAGCATCCCAACATTTTCGACTGTAACTTGAAAACCAATTTCCAAATTTTGTTAATTTTTCGTACGAACATTCCGGACATAACTTGCCATCAAATGACTGTTCAGTTTCCCACCTCACCCAATGTACGCTTCTGCACTATGTAGGAAAAGCAGATCGCGCAAAATATGTGTCGAAATAAACACAAAACCTGAAAAAAACTAGAAATTTGGGGCAAAGCCCAACGTGAGTCTGCCCGGCGCCCTAAGTCCGATTGGGGGAAATTAGAGGGGGGGAAATTTCCCCGGCATCAAAGTCACGTAGCCCAAACTCAAATGCATTGGCATACGCCGAACGCGCATTGTCGACTTAGGGTAGGTCAACATGAGCGCCTATAACTTTGTTCGTTGTGGACCGAATTTCACAAATTTTTTTTTGTTCAACACCCAAAAGATCGCTTTCGTCAACGCCGTTTACATATTGTCGCTATCTTCATCAGTTCCAGAGATATTTGCGCTCAAACTCGAAAGCTGTCGTAAATCGCACCGATTTTTGCACGTTTTTTGCCCTCCCAAATTTTAAAAGCGCGGTGCCCCCAAAAGTTGTACTTGCGTTAACACCCCCACCTAGAGACACGTCAAGTGCCAAAGTTTCCTCAGGCTACACCCCCTAACTCCGAAGTTATAATGGCTCATTTATTCCACTTTAAGCCAATCCCCCCTTTGAAAAAAAGTTGTAAGGGGGCCCCCGTCCCAGGTGGGGGGTGCGCTACTAAAAATTGGTCATTCTCTAGCGCCTGTAAAAATTTGGGGGCGCAGCACCCCCTAGTGGCCGAAATATGGCCTTCCGAAAAATTTGATTTTGGTGGGTAAACATTAGCCGCGTAATCTCTGATGTTAGTGGACTGAAGTTCACACATTTTTTTTTATTCAACGCGGAATTAACTGTATTTGATAACACCGTTTATCGCTTGTCGATATCCCCATGCAGTTCAGAGATATTTGCGCTCAAAGTCGAAAGTTGTCGTTAAACGTACTAAATTTTGCGCGTTTTTTGCACTCCCAATTTTTAAGGGGGCGGTGCCCCCTAAAAGTTGTACCCGCGTTATCACCCCCATCTAGCAGCACATCACGTGGCAGAGTCTCATGAAGCTACTCTTTTTGGCTCCAAAGATCCTTTGTCTAATACGCTACATTTTAAGCCAATTTTTGACCCCCCTTTGAAAAAAGTTGTAAAGGGGGGCCCCCGTCCCCGGTGGGGGGTGCGCTAGTAAGACTTGGTGATTCTCTAGCGCGTGTAAATATTTGGGGGTGCATCACCCCAAGGGGCCGAAATCTGGTCTTCCGAAAAATGCGCTTTAGGGGGGTACGATTCAACATCTAAATCTCCAAGGTCACTGGACCAAACTTCACCGGACTTGTTTCGCCTAACGCAGGAGGAATCACGATAGACGGAATGACTATCCGATTTTGAATATCTTCATCCGTTTCGGAGATATTCGCCGCCGAAGTTTGAAGTCGTCCGCAATGGGGCCAAATTTTGCATGTTTTTGGCCCCCAAAATTTTTTTGGGGTGTGCCCCCCAAAATTTTGGACCGGCATTATAAAACTGGGCCTAGTTCTGACCATAGTGCAAAATTTCACGCCAGTCGGCCCACGCATCTCTGAGATTTCGCGTTGCAAAAAGAAACATCTGGGCTAAAACATAAGTCCTTCCGAAAACTATTGTTTTCGGGTGGACTAAAAACATCCCTGACATTATCGATCGTAACTTCAGTAAGGATTAGCAGATTTGATACTTTTTAACAGAAATATTTCTGACGCATCTGGCTATTAAATAAGTGTTTTAGTTTGCACCTCACCCAACGTCTGCTTTTGCACTACCTGGAGAAATCAGATTAAGCATAATACGTGTTAAAATAAAGGAAAAATGTCGATAATTCCATCTATCCTAATCTGTGGGCCCCAACAGCCGGTCTAATACAAGGTTTGACTGTCATGCAGCAGTGTGACTACGTGATAAAGTTTAGGAATGTTTGTGAAGTCAAGAAGTGACTGGTACAGCCGGGATTGGTCTGGAGCAGAACTTTATCGATACTACTGTCCATGAATGGAGAAAGCATCTCCTTGCCTGTGTTCGCATAGTGGGCCAACAATTCGAGCAACTTTACTGTCGGCAGTTAAAAAATGGACAACTGGATAAAATGTCAGCCAATGTGTCAGAAATATAAACATAATTTGTTTTTATGTTAATTAAGCAATCATATCGCATCAGATAAAAGTGATATTTCGCTGGTTGTGTTTTCCCCAGGTAGTGCAGAAACAAACGTTGGGTAAAGTGGGCAACTAAAAAAATTATCAAAATCTGATAATTGGTTTTCAAGTTACAGTCGAAAATGTAGGGGATGCTTCTTTTGGGACACAGTGTATTTGCATTCACAACTAATGTTAGACTGGAGCGGATGGCTGCCTGTCCCTGGCTATGCCACTGTGATATATTCACAGTCAGTCACACATATCTACGTTCTACGACCGTGATGATTTTCACTTAGTTGTTATCAACATTTGCTGCCAATGCATTGTTCACTTCCACATCGGTAGCACCAGCAGCAGTCTGACAGATGGTAATAACAAGAAAAGCCCCGCTAATGCAAAGGGCAATGCGCAACAGCGGGACAGCCTAGTAAAACAAAATCAGTCACCAGAGGGCGCCAGACGACCGGCGGCTATTTATCTATAGTGTTTTACTCAATACTCACCAGAGGGCACAACCTGTCTTGCTCTGCCAACGCCGTATCAGCTGGAAATCGCAAATTTTTCCCTACCCACTCTCATTTAGCATCCTCATTCGGGGTGATCCCTTTTGAATTTATGGAAAAACTTTACGGTTCCTGAAACTAGAGACTTCCAGGCAGTCGACGGTGAAGATTTGGTGATCCTAACTTAGACCATTTTTGACTGATCCACCTGTGTGATAGACGAACAGATGGACAGATGGATGGACAGACTTGCAACGGCTAAGACAGGCTACAGCAGTAGCTGCTGTTGTGCATAATAATAGTTCATATAGTGCCATGGAGTACCAAGATACAGAAGAGCCTGATGGCACTGGGCTGGTTTAAAGGTCCACGAACACCAAAATTAACATATATATTATATCCATTTTCCTAAAAGTGCATAATTTTCTTATAACTCTTAACAGTAATATTGGCGACCAGCGTTTTGTCAAAATAGAGAAACTTACATTTCAAAGTTGACAATTTACAGACATGATGTAAAAAACATCATCATCATCGACAACCGTGGGCTCAATGCCCGTTGGTGTCTGACGCCATTCTTACTATCGCTGCCCACCGCTGCCTATCTAGGGCAGCGTGGCTTAACTCCTGCAGGGTTGTC
>Ga0056128_1003588_pt1 | contig 19143 bp, 8 predicted proteins | sample WorMetLIZISLAND2_FD_71113 | JGI IMG/M metagenome (GOLD analysis project Ga0056128, IMG submission 71113) | Marine gutless worms symbiont microbial communities from Max Planck institute for Marine Microbiology, Germany - Olavius geniculatus... ... | reverse complement strand
AAACCAGAACAGCCAAACGGACCATCATATGTAGCACTTCAATACAGCAAAGTATCATGTCGCAGAACGCACTCGTGCCGTAGCAAAACACTAAAACATGCAGCACTACTCAAACACGCCTCACGCTGCAAGCAGCGCAAACATAGTAACTTACTAGTATATCATCTTGCGATACCCGGTATATTCAGTAACAAAACTTCGTCTTCCAGTTCGGTGTGTTCATGTTTTTATGGTAGTTTTTATAGTCTTTGAATAGTTTGTATGTTGATGTATTATGGCTGGTGACGTGTGTGCCTTGACAGTTTTTGGGCCGCAGTGAGTGCATCTTTATGCCTTGCGTGCTCCAGTTCTGCTGAATATTGTTACTGTTTTATTAAATATTTCTTTGAACAAATAAACAAACAAATAAACAAACAAACAAACAAAATTGTGACGTACTTTTGGAGATATAAGGTTCAACCAAAATGATTACCCACGAACACATACGGACGAACCTGACACATAATCAGCTGCCGCCGGCTGATAAATACTGACTTTAATATTAAACGGGCCTTACACGTAGCCATTGTCCACTTTTTGCACCATCATAAAACTAGCAAGTGCCTTGTGTCAGCGACTTTGCGTTACTAGTAAGCAACAGAATTCGCAGAAACCCTGGCGGACGCATGGGGCCGGGCAAAAACTGCAGTTTACGGCGTAAAGTCGGGACGCAGGCAGCGTCGCAGCCGCCGTTAATAAGTTCTGGACTCTTGTTTTAGTATTTCATTTGGCTACGTAATGGCTTCAGCAGTAGCACTGGTGACTTTACAGCTGTAAGGTTGGGGATAGACACCGCGCGAAGTGTGTGTCTCCGGAGCGCCTATAGATCGAGCGAGGACGGTGGACCGACGGGACGGCAGGCAGCCCACGCACACTCATAGCGGCCACCAGCTGCTGCGGTGCCACGGCCACGAAGACGAAGCAGTAGATCGTATACTAGTCTGGACGCCGTGGTGAAGTGCTGCCGAGCTTGCCGTACAGTCAAACATCGATAGCGTCATCGGGACGCTAAACCGTCGGTCACCATACATCGCGTCGCCCGACGCCTGCTTGCAGCCAGCCGCGTGAAGACCACAAGCCACCGGACCGACCGACCGGCGCCTACACAGACGACCAGAGTCGTCATTCAGCGCCGTGACATCGACCCGAGCTCAGCAGCAGCAGCAGCAGCAGCAGCAGATGGCGTCGTCATCTCAGAACATAAACGCAGCCAGCATCGTGTTTGCATCAGCTCCGGTGCCAACGCGAATAGTAGGCCCTATACAGGAGGCGCAATCTATATCAATGTCGCAGCATGCGGACTGCGTCGCTAGCTTATACCTATGCAATTGCGCACCTTGACGTCCGAGTGTGATTAGCTCCCACTGCCACCACCTGTCAAACTGGCATTCACTGTCCAACCGTGACAAAATCACATCCGGACGGCAACAGCGCTCAATAACACCAAACAACGACTGAAGAACAAGCAACAAACTCACGGGGCCTGATTATCGCACAGGTCGAGTAGGCACATAATATTCCCGCGTTTAAGGGCTCCGCACTTTTAATGACGAAATTAAGAAAACACCTATCTCGTTGATAGATACGCTTAGAAATTCGTTACGTAAATGAATCAGCTACAAGGTACACTATAAACAGGGCCCGACACTATCATTCGAAAACCAAGTACTAGTATTCACTTTTTTACTTTCTGTGATCAATTATTTACAAACAGCATAAAAGTTTATGTTCTGTCCGTTTATTAGCAAACATATAGACGTCGCATATATACGCAGTGTTACCTATTGTTCGCTTAGTGTGACGGACAAACACACAAACGCCTCTACGATAGTTAAAAGGCGGTTAGCACTACGTGAAGACAAAAGACAAAACAAAAAAACACACACAAAAACACACACATGGTCCGGAAACTGTCCAAATACAAACAAAATTGAAAAAACAAACGTCCATAAGAGCAAAGACAGACATAGAATTAGGGTTACGGTCAAGATTAGGGTCAGAGACAGATTAAGATTAGAGTTAGATCTACATTAGATCGATCTACGTATTATCTCGGAAAACCTTTACCGTAGCAACAGCGAAAATGATTAAAGAATCAAGGTTATGATTTCCCGGAAATTACTGGCTTTATCGTCATGGTGGTGGGGAAGTCATTCCATAATCGAAACGCGGCGATGCTGTGGGATAAAAGCGCTTTGAATCGTCGGCTGCTGTATGACGAGACGGCGACGCACAATCAGTTTAAGAGACGAGGCTGATCGTCCATGGTCTGCGGGTATACGGCCTGTAGAGTGGTCGGTCGTCGGCACTCGGCTGTGCATGTGCCAGGTAGGCTGTGCAGCAGGTGCCAGTGCTAGCGTGCAGCAGCAGAGATGAAAGGCGGCGACGGGACATATAATGCGTTCTGGGACACACACGGAAGCGGCGACCGAAATACGGTCGTCTTTACGACCGACCCAGTACGCCTATATGCGCACAGCTCGGTCTCTAGTCAGCATCCACAAGCACGCATTGCAATCCTCGCGTATCACGACACAACTAAGACCGTGGCCAGGCCGTACGTGGTTTTATGTCAACAAAACATTGCGAAAATATTTTACGCTCTAAAACAATTGCGAAAATGGTAGACAAACATCTTAGGAAGATCGCACAGCGCTTAGAGATAAGTAAGGTTAAGAAAGAAAATAAACATGTATGCGTGTAAGTAAGTAGTAATTAAAAATTAGCATCTCCTTGCTGCCTGCAAAATTAAAACATTTAGCTGTACATTGCACAACTTAACAGATCGTTATTTAATTGCAATTTTTAAAATGTTGCAAAATTCTTTATTTCAACTAAATGTCGTCACTGTGCGAGGACGAAAAATTGTCGAGTTGATTTACGAGTTTCCGTGGGACTCGGTGTTCGATGCATGGTCGAGTTGAAATACTCGACAATTTATCGAAGATCGGGTATTATTTATTTATTTATTTACTTACTTACTTACTTACTGCAACGCGACAATTTTTTGGCCAAAATGTTGAGTTAGAGTGGGGGTTAGAGTTAGGGCTATGATCAGTGTAACATAAGGTTAGTAAATACTCGAAACTCGACTCGACAAGATACATAAAAAAACTGGGCCGATGCAGATTAACTCGAAGTATGATTGTTAAAAATATCGGCCATCAGCACGCAGGGGAGGTTTGAACGCCGCACGCCATTAGTCAATGGACGCTTCAATTTCGTCATGACGTGTTGCTCAATGCTTTGCTGTCAAACACTTAGCAGGCGCGGACGCAAAAAAAATAATTATCACGCTGACATGGCGTGAAATGACGTCATTCGGCGGCAATCAGAAAAAAACGATTAAGCTGAATCGAATCTGTCAATTAGAAATGCCTGCTATAAATATTACATATTTTTATCCCAGAAGCTGTCGTATGACGTGCAGATTATTTTGGCTAACATGAATGAAGAGTGCAGTAGAGCATTCGCATTTTGCAAGGTGTGTAGTGCGGTGGTAACAGACATGAAGCAAGGTGGTAGATTGATCTACATATTATCTCAGGAAACCTTTACCGTATAGCAACAGCAAAAATAATTAAAGATATCACTTAAGATATCGCCAAAAGACTGCGCGTAAGTGTTCTATTATGACTTGCAATGTTTGTTCGTTCGTCCCGCAGGATGACGACCACACACTCAGAATTGTCAGGTTTACCGATGATGACGAAATGAGTTTTCTTGTGACCGAAAGGTCCAATGGCAACACGAAACGTTATTCCACAATCCCCTCAAACATACATGATGACGAGCTGTTGATGATGTGAAAGCGGAAAAGCAAAATGGTGGCGACAGACCGGGTGGGTCAAAAAGTGGCACCCTTTTAAATACGATCGTAACGTCATATAAAATGCAAAGCACCAGACATTTAAGTTGTTTGGTCAATCTTAACATTTGCTATCAATTATTAACAATTTGCACGTGCTCAATTATTTTGGAACGTTTTCAAAATTCTTTCGAAACTTCACTGTTTCTCTACAAGCCGATTGTAAAACACAGTTCATCGTTAGTTAATTTAACCTAGGCCTATGTGATGTAATTACAATTAATTTGCATACAACATAACCTTTTTATATCAACAGACAAACAATAAAATCATTTAATAAAAAAATGGACGTGAGTAAACAAAAATGGCAAATATAATGTACTTAACAAGAGAGGAAGCTCGATACGAAAAAGGTCTCACTTTGGCCTATCCTGTATACATGGTTGCTGAACGTCATTACAGACTGTCATCTTCGGGCTTGAGACGCATATACAGTAGCCGATGATTGCCTTGTATGGCACAAGCATGGCGCTAAGCTAATGCTTGAGCGCGAAAAAGGTCTGTTTCAGAAAATCACTGAGACTTCAGAATCATTGAAAATGTGTAATTTGTTTGACACCAATCATATTTATGTTAAGACTGTACGCCGACGAAGTAAAATAACGCGTCAACAAGGTAGTGTAGCAACACTATTAAGGCGAGGTGGCCAAAATTACAGTCACTTACGTCAAGTTATTTCGTGATTTTGCGTACCAGAAATTATCAAAATCAGCCCATGCTTCACGGAGTTATTCCAAAAATAAAAATGACACAGTTTTTTTCAGACACGGTGTATTTGCCGGTTTTCATGGTCGTCGTCGACGGTGGCAGCTAAGCAACGTTTGACCTATCAAACGCATCGTCATCATAATGTGAAGCGGAAACGACGACGACGACGGCGGCGGCGGCGGTGTTGATGGTAGTTTTACCGGGCGCCGCGGCCGGGCGTCTTAGCTAATCCAGACGCTATGAATGTCTGAGCTACGGCCAAGCTATCGCCAGTCGTCATTTCATCCCATCAAACATGCTGCTGCTGCTGATGCTGCTGCCACCGCCGCATTTGTTCAATAACGTTCTGCCTCCGAAACGCGTTTGACCCATGATAAATCCAAATCAGGGAATTATCCAGCCCCCTGTGGGGGTGTACACTCCGCATTAAAATCTTGACACCCCAACGAAAAAAATACAACGGGGTGTTGTGGTTGAAACCAAATGTACTTGGTGAAACCTATGTTATTTGTGCCTATTGCTTTTATTACTTTTCATTAATTCACAGTAGAGTGCGACAAACTGCGGCCTACTAAACTTCAAGCCAAAAGTATTTCAGTTTCAGGGGGCTTCGCCTCCTGACCCCCTGACCAGGAGCTCTGCCCCTGGACCCCGCTGGGGGAACAGCCCTCAGACCCCATTTCCTGCCCATAGAACTTACACCCCCTAACTTAAATCTGAGGTCCCAAATAAATAATTTTGCGTAACTCTCTGAATCCATAACCGAACCACGGCTGCTGTCTGCTCGATTCGAAACGAACTTACGCTGAACTGAAGCACAGCGAAATGCAAGCCGGAAGATTCGCCAGACGAATAATGCGAAAGCTTCTTTATTCAGGCATTTTAGTGAATCAGATAAATTCAGAAAGTCACAAAAAACACACGGGTTTTTGCGTCGAGTGTCGCCAACTTCTCGCGAATAAGCTAAGCTTTCACTTTTCGTCTCACAAGGCGTCTTTGACTGACATGCGCTGAAGGAATTTTCGGTCATGTTGTCATTTTCGAGCGTTATTAACTTCTAATCTAGCCCTTAAGACTCACTTGCTTCCCAACTGACCTCGACACTGTAATGCACTATTGGCCTCACTGCGTATAGATATGGCACTATATAACACTGTTTATTACGATTACTAGCGCTATCATGACATACCTACCACATCCCGCAGTGCTTCTGTCCAGAACCAGAAGTCTTTTACCAACAGACACACACTTTACACAAATCCAATAGCAACGCGTTTGCGTTAAACAAATAAACGCGAAAACAAAAACGTGCAATTCAACAAATCACGCGCACTGGGTGGCTTGTTAATTGTTGAAAAAACGTGCCACAAAATAAACATCGCCCTTAAAGATAATCGAGACGATTGGCGCCAAATCTCGTGCAGTAAACTATCACAATCTGTATAGGCCCCTGCGGCCACAGACTTTTGATGAGTTTCGTCAATTCACTCGAGAATGGGAAACACCATGCAGCGTAAAATTAGCGTATATGTACTACGTTTTACCAGCGCCATACAGACAATCAAAAGTAACGAATGATGTCTTTATATACGCATTCTTGCCCACAATGCAAATACCTTGGCCTTTCGAGATTTAAAATTTCGATGACACTTGCCGCACACCGGAAATACAGGGACATCCACGGGTAGACTGTGCCGGGCATGCAGGCAGATAAACAGAATTCAACGTTTAATGTCCCGTTACCGTGGACAAGACACAGTAAAGCACATTAAGGTTCACTCTATACTTTAGACTTAATATTCGTTGTTCTTTCGCAGTCCTCGGAAAAGAAGGACTGATAGTGTAGGCCTACAATGAGTCTTAACATCCGTTGTACGCAGTGGCATCTGATAAATATTGTAAAGTCGATAGAAGGCTAATAATGAATGATACGGGCCGCCACGGGACAGCTGCTCAACACGTCGTCAGCTAGATTAGTGCAACCTTTGTTAAACTGACCGCGTGTCAGCATCAACACGGACGTTTTAAGCCATCTTACAATGCGCATTCGTTCAACTGTGAACTTTCATTTTCAGGCTTTCTAGTTCTCCCACAATCATTTGCTTTTCGATGTTTTTATGTTTTATACAGCAGTACTTCCATTTTACTTTTCTTTGACTTCACTTACATTTAAAACATTTTAGTTCGTTTTACTTTAAGTGCCGGATTAAAACGGCAGCTTGCTCGTCAGTTTTTTTAGAGCAAATCTCATATCGTATCGTATCGTTCAATGTCGTAACTTGTCAGCACTTATAAGGGCGCTTTGAAGCGAAATGTTTGACACAGCCTACAGCAAGCGTGAATTTTGTCTCTATTCTGACATTGTGTTCGTGTTCGTTCACTGTTACAAACGTATTCTGGCTGGTCAATTAATAGACTGAGTGAATGACGGAACGAAACAGAACGCGGGGGCGACGCGGCCAGACTAAGCTTGTCTCGGACCGGAAGCCGACAAAACGAGATCTCGCGGCAGTACGAGACTATCGCCGCGAGCGAGTGCAAAGCTGTGCGCCACCGTCACAGTAAACACGATCTTGAAGTCAGTTCACGTCGCGACAGCAGCGTCTATACGTTGTCAGCGCTCGTTATCGAGTGTATTACGAGGCGCAGGCAGGAAAAGGTCTACTGGCCACGCACCGGGCGACGTGATCCAATCACGGCGTTTGCAGCAGCAACAACATCGTCACTGTGGACAGAGCTGCCGTGTGCATCGGCTTATCCACGACGGCAATAGCTAAGAAGCATTACAGTCTGACAGCTCTGTAAACACGCCGCTGTCGATCAGTACGGTAGCCGAGTTACGCTATACCTGTGACACGTACACTCCGCTGATGTAGACCAAGAATAAGACTTTTCATGCAACATCAAATGTTTCGACGTATTAATGTCACTCACTAATTAACAACTTACGTCAAAGTATACATTATATTAATAGATGTGGCAAAGTAAGCAATGCATACTACTCGATGCAGTCAACGGCAGCCATAATAACATTATATATATTTATTATGTCATCGTACACGAGGTACTATTTTACTCCATATAACTAATTAACTGCTGTCAAAACAGTAAGCCTAATTTATTTAGCTTAAAAGCAGCTTAAAGTAAACGATAAACAGAAAAGACGAACACATTTACAAAAAAAAACATAACATACCACAAAAACCCCATAATTAAGCTAATAAAAGAAAAAAATAATAATAATAAAGATAAATACGTCATTATATCGGAGTGCTAAACTTCAAGCACGACTTATACTAAGTGGTCGACAAAAATCGCAGCAGCAATTCTGCTTATAATGCATGGCATGGTCAGTCTGCTCGTTTTTAGCGAGAGAAAAAAAAACAGCTGCTAATGTATGGCAACGTCACGGAGAGCAGCGCAGAACAACGAACAACTACCTACCAAGGCCGACACAATGCATGCACAAAAGCATTGCCGTCAATCTGTCATATTTACACCGTGGTCCGCAGGAAACGTATTGTAGCGTTTACGTTTGACGATACTCAACCAAGCGTCAACCTTTAAAAAGCACGCGCTGTTTTAACCAAGCACGACGCAGAAACACCGGCGTATTCTGCAGTTAGTAGGCTGACACGTGAAAATACTACTCGGTATTATGACTACAAATTTTAACGGTTGAGTGTTTTCACAACGTCAGATTTTACTTCCACTTGGCACTTACCTTACTGTAGTAACTTACTCTCGGTCTCCCAAGCGGAGAGAGACCAAGACGACGCTAAATTTGACGACGTCAGAAACTTGACTGGACAAAGAGTACTCCAGAATGTTTGCAGACAGCGAGAGACAGGAGTGAATAGAAAGATGTTGTGACATCTTCCGTGTCCGCCGATCACCAACAATGAGAATGGCCAAAGGCAAGGCAAGGCAGACAAGTTTAGAAAGGTTGCAGGTTTATGAAAGTGTTTGCATGAGTATTTTCGTTAGGCCTAACGGTTTACAATCGTCGACATATGAAATTACGCAAAGATTTGCCAAGTTACTTGCATAGTTCGTTATTAAACTACCCTGCCAAGTATCTGATCGTGCAGTCGTGAACTTGTACCGGTAGACGGCTCGTATTGACGGCAGACATTCAGAAGCGCGTCATCTCACAGTGGCGGTCGTTTGACCTTCATTCGGTCACCATAAGTTACTGGGTTCCATTCGTTAAGTCATCGTCAAGGTGGCGGCAGTGCGGCCCACTGCCGGCCGCCGGTGTAGTTCAATCACCAAACAACCTTCGTCATTAATATAAGAAATTAAAAAATAAATGATGACACATCACGAGAAAAAATGGGAAAAGAGGTTATTGACCTCGAATAAATGTTGACGAAAAATGTTTCAGGGATATAGTTCCACAGATGGAGATGCACAGAGAGAAATGATCGATTTGTAGTTTTAAGCTGCAGCTGAATATTAGCGTGAAAGCGTACAGAACGCCCGGCTACAGTACAGCGTCCATAGCTCTTTGTTATCGCTCTTCTACTGCGACGTGTCACTAGCATCTGTCTTTTGCTTTCTCGTTTGTACATCAGCTCTGCTGCGGCTACCCAGACGCCATAGAATGACGTCCCACAGTTACGCCAACAGTACGAACGCTTATATACCGGCTATATCGTAAGGACAGGTAGTGGTTGTAATTCAAAAATTGTGCTCCAAAATTAGCCTATACATTTCTTGCAGCGCAAGCAATTCCGACCGTTTCTACACATTTTCTGTAGCAAGGTCTTTCTGTCCGTCTGTCAGCTTGTCGGCTATCGTTTGCCACATTCGTGCGCCCTGTTTAAACCGCTGGACAGAATTACCGGTAGGTGGCATTTGGCAAGTACATTTTTGCGATCCAACAACACATTGTCTTAGATGGAAATCAGGTCCCTGACTCCAGGAAAAAGGAATATTTGGTGTGAAACTCCTAGCCAAAACGTGCAGTTGCTTCCGGCTTACGAATGAGGATTATTTTTGTTGCACTAGGTGGCAGTATCGACTAGCAATACTGCATTTTACCAAATTACTCTGGTGTTTATAAATCATAAGAACAGTGTTCAGGCGTATTCAACTAGTAGAATAGACTAGGACCAGACTATGGACATACGTCATCCCATGCAGCGTATGCCCTACTGAGTTGAGTAAATGTTGATGAAACAGCCCACACAATGCCACATGCTGTTTGCACATCGGACAATCATTAGCGGAAACACCTAACGAGCAATCATTATTATCGCGCGGACGAATGGATGAGTTGCGAGCGGCGACGCGTGAGACATTACCATGGCAACATAAAGCTAACTGCAGCTGCAGTACCATTACTTGATTACGCAGTGCAGACACTAAACTGGCTCCATTACTGCCCGCTGTTCGCACTGACAACTGCTATTTACGACACTGTTCACAGAATGCATCGTCACTGTACATTGCGGCCGACGAAACAGTTCCACCAAATAACGAAGTAAGTTAGCAAGTGTTTTGATAGTGTCATTGGCTACATTTTTTACCAATTTTAACCTTCTAGGCTATCTGTGCGGCAGCCGAAAAATTGATTGGGGTACCCAAATAAGACGTAGTCGTGAAAGTAAATCATGGATGACATAAAGTACTGAGAATTCGAAAACGAAACGCTTTACGAGAAAATCTTGTAGTCACCTTCGGGTAATCGCTTTTTCCGCGACCCGAAGTCGACGCTGGCCTTCAGACACCGGCAGTACGGTCGGCCTTTTCTAGCGACAGCTGGGTTTCTTGTCTTACACTGCTGCTGGCATACGATACGACGTACTCGAACTATGGCATCATTGTACATGCACGGTACAAAATGTTCTGTTATGTGTTCTTCTGGTCAGGTCGTTCTAAGCTGTAGGTCAGTTTTTCGTGTTTACGTAAGTGAACATGTAAGCTTATATTAAGTTACGTTTCAACAACAAGATACTGTTCAAACGAACACGAAGTCTGTCCAATGCATCTCGATAGCTAACAATAAAGTCCGTATAAATTAAGTGGGTGAGCTGTGTTGGTCAGTGGTAAAAATTAAAAAGTTTAATTGCCGTCTCGAAAATAAGGGGGTCACGACCTTGACCGTGACGTCATCGGTCACGTGACCATTCGACTCGTGGTGGGCCACTTCCTATTGGTGGCCCATTGTGACCACTAGTCTATCTTGCACCGTTATGGAGATATGGCGCCTCACAAGTTGGACGGACGCGCGCACGGACGCAAGGACGGAGGCTCAAATGATTTTATACTCTGTCCAATGCTATGCAGTGCATTGGACAGACAATAATGTCTTCTTGCTGCGTTAAGTACGAGCGCTAGCAGCATCGTGCAGTTCTGCTGTACATTCGGTAGCAAAACTAAAACAAGAAATGTGAGCTAATGCTCACGAGACGCGCGAAAGCCTATAGCAGTTCGGTTCAGTAGTTTAGCTAAAAATTGGGGTGTTCGCGCTAAGTTAATATACAAATACCGAATTCTCTATCTGGATCGCATAATGATAGTTTCGTGGCACCACCTTGTGAATGATATAGACTTGTGTCGCAGCCCAAAATCACCAAAAAATCCACAAACCCCCTATTTTTGGCATTTAAGGTCATTCAAGGTCATTGAATTCGGCGCCAATCGAGAGCCAGTGTACGACTTCATATTAGTGATTAATAGTAACCTAGGCTCTATCTTGCACTGTTACTGAGATACAGCGACTTATTGGCCAAAAATCGCAAATTTTGCCCACCCCGTCTTATTTAGCGCCCCTGTTCGGGGTGACCCCCTTCGAATTTATGGAAAAGCTTTACGGTTCCTGAAACTAAAGTTTCCCAGGCAGCCGAAGGTGAAGATTTGGTGATCGTAGCTTGCACCGTTTTTGACTGATCCACCCGTGTGACAGACGGACAGACAGACGGACGGACGGACAGAACTGCGATGGCTAAGACGCGCTGAAAGCAGTAGCTGCTTTCGCGCGTAATGACGCGTCCACTTTCAGCGTCCACGCAGGCCGACAGTACCTCTGTGATTTAGCGTTACGTGCGATACGACCACAATATATACCAAGGTCCATGGAGTAAACCAGTAGGCGGCACGGTCGCAATTAGGTCGCCATTTTGACCGCCAGTCTGTTGGTTGAACTGGTGTATGGTCGTTCATCGCCAAATGGACAAATGATTTGGTCTCATACACTAGGCCTATTTGCTACATTCTGATGCATTTTGGTGTATAGCAATAATGCGTCATTTCAACCAAAATGGCTGAACAAAAAAATCAACCGATAACTTTTAGGGAATGGACGATCGTACAATATTCGTACGAGCTCGAATCGTCTTAGGCTACAGTAGGTCCACTTGCAGCCAGGGCACGTCCGGCAAAACTAAAATAAGATCGCACGCGACGAACATAAAAATTGAAACTCTGTTTCGGTTTTTATTTTTATTCTAAAATCACTCACTGTTTCATAGAATAATATGAACTAAAACTGTTTTAGCTTTTCGTTTTGTTTTTTAGTTTTATCGCAGGCTCAAACTCCACCAAGTCGATTTGTTTCCGATTTGTTGGGCAACAAAATCGTACAACAAGCTGTACAACAAACTGACTTATCGATTTGCCCTGGCTTTGTAGTAGGCCTTTGATTTGAAACGTACATCTTGACGCTGATCTGCTTTAAACTTGTGCTGTGATGTAGGCCTACAGCATGTTGTACAAAGAATCCGCAACAGACAGAGATAGGTGGAATTTATGCCTTAGCGCTGCATGGGACGCGTTCTGATGTACTCGAGCGATCAGTTGCGATATTTCACAGTCGGCCGATGTCATGCGACTGCAGCAGATAGTCCTCCAGTGCCATTGAAATGCACTGCGCCATCGGTCAGTGAACGGTAGCCGTGCACTGGTGCTGCACGTGTGCGGCGCAGACGCCATCTGCATCTGTTCCGTGGTCCACCAACGATACGTCACCGCTGCGCAAACCGCTCACAGAAAGTACTGCAATAGCCTATCTCGCACTCAATAACGGGAATTACCGGCAGATAAAATATACGCATATGTTATTGAAGAATAACAATACTATGCTTCGAACGCAGACTTCTCGTTTGCCTACTAGGATCGATCTTGTACTGAGCTCATCGCGTATTGGGTAATTTTTCTTCTTTTACGTGTACTTTTTGTACGATTTTATAAGAAATACTGACCAATATTTCAGTCGTTTCTCTAACGCTATTTAGAGGAGGTTTTCCGCAAAATCTGCAGATTTAAAAAAAAACATACAAATAACGTCAAAATTTTCCATCACAATTGTTGTACAAACGTCATTCCAAAAAAGAACACTTGAATAGTAAGCACTATAACAGAACTCATACATTCAAAACTTACTAAACCTACGTCGATATAAACCTGGGCGGCGTCAAAGGCATGCGGCGGGGGTAACAGGACACTTCGGACCTAACACATCGATCGCTACAGTCCTGACCGTTTGTTGCGATTCAATGTACGTTTTCATATATTATATCGCAAACCTATTTGAATCTGTTTCATGCTGCTATAGGTCTACAAAATGAGAGTGACTCCGCAAACAAGCCATCATTTTGTCACACAACTAGACATAAGCCTATGCACGTAACCAAGTAGTTACGTGCATAGTCAAAAAAAACCATTAAACCACTATAAAATGTCTGAGACACTAGTCTTATGGGTCCGAAGTGTCGTGTCCGGTAAGCTGCGGCGGGTCGTTGTTGACGGATATACGATGTGCGACATGCAGACTATATAGGCTACGGTCATTTAGAGGAAATAATTTTATGTCATAATGCAAATCGGCGCCGTTCTTGAGTCACTACAGAGCCGGTCATCCGAAACAAACTCATAAAAATTATGATCGTTCACATATCCGGTAGACATAGGCGTACAAGTCTGCCGATTAACCCTTTGACGTCTTCAGCGAAGAAACTGTCACCGTTTCGTCATGGTGTAGCCTATAATTCTTTTGTTATCTCGGCCCTCGCACAAATGGGGACCGTAGGTCGATGAGGCCTATGGAAATAACGATATAGCGTTTCGACTTCGACGTATCGTAAGCATATCGTATCGTGATCTCAGATTTCAATCAGCGGCCTTGCTATGAGCATAATACAAGAAATGAAGTATTTAATTAATTATTGTGCGGCCGACATGCAATGCGCAATGCAATCTTGCCCGTCCGTCTGTCCGTCCGTCCGTCTGTCGTCTGTCGTCTCTCCTGTACTGGTTCCTAATTCGAAAACAACAAAAAAGAAATTTTAGCTAATGCTCACGAGACGCGCGAAAGCCTATAGTAGTTACGGTTCAGTAGTTTAGCTGAAAATTGGGGTGTTCACGCTAAGTTAATATGCAAATACCAAATTCTCTATCTGGATCGCATACCGGCAACGATAGCCTACCGTGGCGCCACCTTGTGAATGATACAGACTTGTGTCGCAGCCCGAAATCGCCAAAAAATCCATAAAACCCTCTATTTTGGCATTCAAAGTCATTCAAGGTCACTGAATTCGGCGCCAATCGAGAGGCAGTATAGGACTTCATATTAGTGATTAATTGTAACCTAGGCCCTATCTCGCACAGTTACTGAGATACAGCGAGTTATTGGCCAAAAATCGCAAATTTTGCCCACCCCTCTCATTTAGCGCCCTCGTTCGGGGTGACCCCCTTCGAATTTATGGAAAAGCTTTACGGTTCCTGAAACTAGAGTCTTGCGGGCAGCCGACGGTAAAGATTTGGTAATTCTAGCTTGCACCGTTTTTGACTGATCCACCCATGTGTCAGACGGACGGACGGACAGACAGACGGACAGAACTGCGATGGCTAAGACGCGCTGAAAGCAGTAGCTGCTTTCGCGCGTAAAAAGAGACAGAAAAACCGAAACCGGGATACGTCTACCAGCTTCACTTAAAAAGGTCAAAGGTCAAGGTTGACAAGGTTAGCGTCGGGGTTGCGTAGTTCTGTCGACACTGGACAGACATATTTTTCTGGTCAATTAACTATTAAACTAAATAAAGAAAAAAACAAAAATGGTGAGTAAAAAATAAGAAAATGGGCCAAAAATGCTGAAGAGATTCAATGAATAAAAGCTTCTGCAGGCCAATCCAGATAGTCAGCCAGTGGCAGATCCACAAGTTTGGAAAAGGGGGTGGAAGGGTATAAGATGGGGTCTGAGAAAGGGGCTGTGCCCCTCCGCAGATTTTAAAAAAAATTTTGTGTAAAAATAGTGCTTTTTGTACCAAGTTTTCATTTCTTTTAAGATGCGTATAGTCATTAGGAAGGGGAGCGGCTGCCCCTCCCCTGAATCTGCCACTGTAGTCAGCATGGCCTCTGATTAAGAGATTACACTACCACTTGTGTGCACGGGGTTACCGTCAACGCCTGAGATGCTTGGCAGAGAACGTGCGGGCGCATATTATGCCGCACTCGGGAGCCGACATTTTTCACTTCTTTCTACTATTACACTTACGTAGTTATCAAGTAGTCGGCAAGTATATAGAGCCAGCAACGTATAATATGAACGCCAGCTGGATACCAGACGCGACCGGCAAGAAGTCGTATATACTCTCGCCGGTGGGTTAATCTCTCCGTGCGGTCGGCGTTATTGTTTGTCGCTGGGGCGAGACTGGCGAGAAGGGAAGACCGTCAGTGTCCATTAGACGGCCGGACGGGAAGTGAATTGCGGCGACGGTGACTGCGGTGCAGAGGGTTAAGCATCGATGACGTGCAGTGGCCGGAGACCGAGCACGTACTGACCACGGTTTATGCCCGGAGCGGTCCCGGCGACGGACGACCCGGCCGGTGCCCCATTATAGAATCGCGCTCACCAGAAAATTCTGCCCCGGCCGACAATTTACCGCTAAAAATCTGCCCTGCCCGGCGGCCGCCTGGGAGAGGCGAATTTTTACCGATAAATTGTCGGCTAGGGGAGACTTTTCTGGGGGGGGCGATCCTATAATGCGGAGACTTTTATGGGGCCGGCGATATTTTAATAAAGAGAAGCATATCAATTCTGTGATTATCTCTTTCCGGGCAGATTTTTCATGGATGAGACATTTAAATGTGACACCGGCCCGGCCCGGGTAGGTCGGCCTGACAGTGAGTCGGGCCCGCCGGGAGCGATCGGACCGACCACCGACCGACCGACCAGCAGCGCCGGGACTGCAGGTCCACGATCACTCGTCAACGCACTGCCGACCCACGTGATCTACGACGTCATACGCCGCCCGACGCACAGCCCTCACTCCACTGCGCTGATCTGTCTGTCGTACGGCGCACATTGTGCGACAAATCCGCAGCAGATCGATGTAGCATAAGTGGAGTCCGGGCTTATTATGCCGCGAATCTCGGCAGCAAGGAAGCAGACAGGCAGGCCACTTGCTGCTGCTGGTCTGACGCGCCGCAAACAATGGACCTCACTCAGTGAGCTTCCATTTCGTCACTAGGCCGACGTGGCAACCGCGACGATGCGAACCTCCGACCATAATGTGGCGAGACTGACACTGCTGAGTGCTGAAGCCGGCAGGAAATGCGTGTCAGATCACTGTTTACTGGACTTCGTGGTCGATGCGCCTGTCGACTAATCCGCGGTTAATCCGGGCCGTTATAACGTCAGCCCACCCACGTGGCCGGGTGCCGGTGGTCGATAGCAGCGAGTGCGCCCGTGTCTGCTACCAGCTGCTGCAGCAGGCCGCGGCACGACGACACGGGCACGGACGGACGGACGGAGAGCGAGCGGTGTGCGTGATGGATCGGTGCAATGTCGCGCCTACAAGCAGCATGTCATGCTGCCACTGTCACTGTCCACACGCAGCAACACTTCACTTCACTGACCGACACAGGATGGACACAAGGCGAGACGCCGGACACGCAGACAGGCTGACCACTCATCAACGTCCCCGGGACAGGACTGAAGTGGCCGGACTAGAGCTACAGGGTTTTTTTGTCTGTATGCCGACTGAACGATCGTGGAAAGCGCACAGCCATCGAATTTGTGACCGTCTCGATTCGCCGAAGCAGAAAAATACACGGTGCACGACAAAATACACAAAGTTTAACGAGAAGCCCAGCTGTTGCTACGGTGGACTAACCGTACCGAAAGCCAGCGTCCGACTTCCGGGCGCGGAAAAAAGCGATTTCCTAGCGTGAATACATTCTCATACACGCTATGGTAATGCTGCTATATCAAACGCTACAATTAACGCTATGATACAATACGGTAATTCAGCCCACGGGGTGATGGCTGCAGGCAGCAACTTTGCATTCAAAACTGCGGCCAAACCGCAGCAGATAAAGACATGGTTAGTTAACAGCCTCGTCAGCGCTCTATCTATCAAACGGTACCATCGCCGACGCATGGCTTAGCCACAATACACGCGTTACAGGCAGACAGATGACAGACAGACAGACACGTCGTACCCAAGGCTCCACCTAACGGTCGGCTAAAAAGCAGTAATGTTAGCAGATCGGCATAGTCTACTCTACGGAGTCCATGATCTGGCCTATACTTTACGCATCCGACGTACTGGACTCGGCTGTATGCGACTGCACAATCTGGTACGTTAGGCTATAGGCCTAGTGATCGAGACATCAATCACCTCGCCGAATGAATTTGTATTGCGCCTGTTTTTGTATGCATCGTGTATTCTGGCGGTGATAGCAGCTGGCCGGTGACCATCTTCGTTCTTCTGCAGCGTCAAATAAAATGAAGGATGGAGGATATAGAGAGGGACAACGTTCAATGCATACGCTCGCTTTACGACGTCGTTTATTTCTATTATTATTGTTGTTGTTGTTATGCGTAGAGTATACGTACGGGTCGATAATATACCGAACTGTGATTACGCACGACAGCAGTGGTCGTCGAAGTATACATTGCTGTCAGCAAACGGCGTCACATTAGAGCGCCACTGAAGTTATTTCAGGGTCGCCAACTTTTCGTTGAAAGCGTACACTGTCGTAAATTCGGTCAGGCTCAAGTGCACCCGTATCGACCGCAGACAGAGTTCTAGATATATAGCCAGTGCGAGTGCGACCCTAAAATAAGTTAAATCGACACTCACCTATCCAATTCCAAACATACAAAATGTTACAGAAACTGTTTTGCATGTAGCCCTGGCCTTATTCACGATTTACGCCATGTCGCTGAAAAAGGTAAAGGTAAAGTCCAGTATTTGCTATAGCGTTTTTACACGAGACGAACTCGTGGCCAAAAGCGCTTTGACAATCTCTGATTGGCATAAGCTAATGACATCGCAGCGCACTATGCGACCATCCATTACCCGCGTTAACGAACAACTGGACCCGCGGTTTTCAGCTAGCAGACATACCACCGCCCCAATCAGCCACACTAGGCCTTCACCCCGTAGCCCGTAAGCTACTACTGTCCCTGTCCCTCGGAGGGTAGGAAGCTGAGTTAGCCTGAGCACACAATAGGTTAGCAACTTGCTCAAGGTTGCTTGCAAATGACCGGCAGTGAGAATCGAACCGCAGCCTGAAAGTTACGAGTCGACACCAACCACTAGACCACTTGCATCTACACATACAGGCACACAGGTATGAACAATTTGTCTAGAGTTGTTACTTGGTAGCGCACCGGCTGGGAATTGAACCATGGACCTTTCGGTCTCGTATCCAACCGCCTAACCGCTGAGCCACCAAGCCAAAATTCGTCAGCTGGCAGCTAAGCCATCTCGACGGCGAATAGGTCCTATATGCGATTACACGAACAGTGATGATGATGAAACTCTGTTAATCCGACGAGATGATGACTGCGTGCGTATTAGTTCATTGATACAATCACCAACGCGCCGGGATATTATGTATACACGTTGATGCAGCCTATACGTAACATAACATGTGACTGCACGCTCATACCATGAGCGCTAAAGACAGGCAGTTTTTAAACTTCGCGTTTAAAACTTGCGAAAATTTGACGAAATGTTTGATGTTTTCAAAAAAGCAGTTTCTGAAAGTTTCAGTTAAAGTTTGACATCAATGAATAAATATATTATTCAATCACAAAGTTGCAGCGGATAATAGCACATAATAGTCCGTTTTTCATCTTTTTGGCTTACCCTATAGTTTAACGCTATAGCCGTTAGCCGCGTGTTTTTCAATCAGGACTTGACAGTGTCTACCGAAGTCGCAGTTTACAAAGCCATCTGCAACTCTATTTTGCTACATGGATCTGAAAGTTGGATTCCATATTGGCAACACATCAGGATGCTTGAAGCCTTTCACATCCGCTGCCTGCAGAGTATTCTCGGGATTCGCTGGTGGCACATGAAAACACACATAGAGACGCGCAATAGAGCCAACATTGAGTCCATTGAACATCTAGTGCTGCAGAGACGGTGTCCGGACATTTTTCCGCCCGGACATTCTTCCCCCCGGTCACGATTCCCCCTAGGACATTCTTCCCCCCGGTCATAACTCCCCCTTTCCATTGTTTCAGTCTGTAATCACGCCTGTAATCGTAGCTCTAGTAGTGATAATAG
>Ga0056128_1003587_pt1 | contig 19144 bp, 12 predicted proteins | sample WorMetLIZISLAND2_FD_71113 | JGI IMG/M metagenome (GOLD analysis project Ga0056128, IMG submission 71113) | Marine gutless worms symbiont microbial communities from Max Planck institute for Marine Microbiology, Germany - Olavius geniculatus... ... | reverse complement strand
ATAATGTAGGGGCCAACGTTCTCGGTTGGTAGAAACCTCTCTGGCAAAGAAGCTGCTGCTGCTGCTGCTGATGATGCTAGTGGCTATCAGGTTTAGACACACGACCCTCTCTGTTGCGCGGACTGTGTTGCGCTTTTATTGGCATCGGCGTCCTCCTGTTACTCACTGGGTCTACTCACTCCTGGCAGACTGGCATCCTGTTTAGAGCCTAGAAGTCAAGAAGTGGTTGCCCGTCGAAGATAAATTTATCATACGAATAGATCCAATAGATTATGTAGTTAGGCTCGAGATTCCATCGATAACATGCAGACCCGGCCTACTGTTAACAGTATATGCCTACGTCGGCCTACAGGCCTACGATGTTTTGCTAGTCCGCCCTTAATTTGCTCTACGAAAACTATTTCGCGCACTGCAGTAAATAGGTTCAATGTTTTACGGTACCGGTAAGCTTATGAAAATGATAATTAGCTGACATACAGATGTGTTAGCCGAGGATTATGCCGAGAGCCCCTAGGGCCTATGCTGTAGGGGCCTACGTCGGTGAGCTTCCTGTAGCTTGGTTTAGGGCCTACACTTGTAAGTCGATCAGTGGCATAAGCCTATAGCGTAGACCTATAAAAGACATGCGACAGAACTACAACAAACACACATTGAGTCGAGTAGCGCCGAGTTTTATGCAGTCTGTGCGTGCATGTATATATACAGACACGTGTGCAAAACTACGTATGCACACAGAAATGCAATGGCGTATAAGAACAGTACGCCGGCCTACTGCTCACGTCGATTGCTTTGCTGTGTTGTCGGCCCGTCCGGATGTGTGCGAATTGAAAAGTCGACGTCCTCCGGACTAACTTCACCGTGTCCTGAACTGTTGCAGGATTTTTCTGTAGGCTACTCGCGGACTCGTCGCATTTTTCGTTTCAGTTCTTTTCTCTCATTCTAGTTATCGTCAGTTTTTTTTAGTTTTTCTGTATAGCTTCTACAGGGTGGGCCAAAAAACCGTGCCACTTTACTTTTGTCCATATCTTCACCAATTGTTGGTCGATTTTCATAATAATTCTTTCACTGGCGCGCTCAGCAGACAGTTTGCAGTCACATGGTTATTACACATCCTACCACACCATAAATGCGTCTCTACACTACCTTGTGAAATATCAATGAAATATGCGTAGGCCCTACATAACGATAATAACAAACAAACATTTAGGTAAAATTGAAAAAAAACACTTCAGACCAACATTGCAGTGAATGGTCCATATGATGCAAAATTGTATGGGTCTAACACAGTCAAGTGTCATACAAATGCATTCATCGCAATGTTGGTCTGAAGTGTTTTTATTTACCTAAATTTTTATTATTATGGTTAGTTTTTGCCTACATTTATATTTCACAAGGTAGTGGGTAGTGTAGAAACACATTTACCATGTGGTGGGATATATAATAATTTCATTATTGGAAATTGTTTGCAGTATGCCAGTGAAAGAATTGTGAAAATCGGTCAATAATTGGTGAAGATATGGACAAAAGTAAAGTAGCACGTCTTTTATGGCCCAGGGTGTATAGCAGTAACTTTAGTGCTCAGACTGTTTTTACGCTGGACAGCGTATAATGCTATATCGCGTATTTGGCATTGTGCCATCGCAATTCTCTCTGTCTGTCTGTCTGTTTGTCTATCAGACGGGTGGATCAATCAAAAACCGCGCAAAAACAAAAATCACTAAAAACAACAAGAAATTTGTCACGAGACGCGCGAAAGCCTATACTAGTTCCGGTTCACGCTAAGTTAATATACAAATACCAATTTTCTATCTGGATCGCATAACGATAGTAGCGTGGCGCCACCTTGTAAATGATATAGAGTTGTGTCGCAGCCCGAAATCGCCAAAAATCCATAAAACCCCTTATTTTGGCGTTCAAGGTCATTCACGGTCATTGAAATGGGCGCCAATCGAGAGCCAGTGTACGACTTCCTATTAGCGATTAATAGTAACCTAGGCTCTATCTCGCACCATTACTGAGATACAGCGACTTATTAGTCAAAAATCGCAAATTTTGCCCACCCCCTCTCATTTATCGCCTTCGTTCGGGGTGACCCCCTTCGAATTTATGGAAAAGCTTTACGGTTTCTGAAACTAGAGTCTTCAGGGCACCCGACGGTGAAGATTTGGTGATCCTAGCTTGCACCGTTTTTGACTGATCTATTCGTGTGACATACGTACAGACAGACAAACAGAATTGCAATGGCTAAGACGCACTGAAAACAGTAGCTGCTTTCGTGCGTAAAAATCAAATACAGAATCACCAAATCATTATCATCGCCTGCCTGAAAGACTTTAGTTCCAGGATCCGTAAAGCTTTTTCCATAAATTTGAAAGATCCGGGTCATACCGAACGAATTGCTTTAAATAAAGGGGATAGGGAAAATTTGCGATTTTAGCCATACTTGTCGCCGTAATTAGAAACGGTGCGAGATAAAGCCAAGGTTACTCACTAATAGGAAGTCGTACACGCGCTTTCGATTTGCTCCGAAAGTAATGATCTTGAATGACCTTGAACACAAAAATAAATTTTTTATTGATTTTTTGTGATTTTCCTTTGCGAACACATTTTAAAACCAAATTGCGCCAAAATCACCAGAGAATGAGATACAAAATTGAATGGCTATGATGGCCAGTTTTTTTCCGGAATATTCGTCCCAAAAATTATTCAAATTTCATAATTCCTTCAAGTTACAATCAAAAATGTTAGGGGATTTTTTTTCAGATGCAGTGTATTTTATTTTATCAAAATGCATATACAGAAAAGACATTTCACCACCATGGCATAAAGCTCACTTGGCAGCATTGTTGAGCAACTATAATGCAGTACAAATTTAGTTGTTGAAATTCGCATACTAAATGTTTCCGTTTTCGCTCCGCTCCGCCAGGGCGTCTGTGACTGCCGTAGGGCACGCCCCGATGACAGTCAAGGATAGCATCACAAGCATGTCATGTGACCATCATCATCAGCAGCAGCAGCAGCAGCAGCAGCAGCATGGAAAGTGGACAGACAAGGCGGCGCGGCATCGCCAGACGGTTTCCCCGCTGCTAAGGACGTCTGTCGCTCAGTACGGGGTCACATCTGTCCGTCGGTCTGATGGCTGCGTGGCAGCCTACTGTCCAGTTCGCACTGCGTCTCAGCCGCTGTCTGATCCCTACACTTCTCCGTTTGTTCTGCAGTATCAGTTAACTTGTGAAAATAACTTTTTTTGAAAATGCAACTGAACTACAAAATATTAATGGGCGCGCAAAAAAGTTGCCGGGAGATTGTCACAAGAGCATCGATATACTCGAGTGGAAGCATTATTATATATGCTGAAATCTATACCGAGAACATATCATCAACACGACGCAGTTGGAGTGACATAACCCCAAAATTTCATCAATCATAGTCTAACTAGAGCCTAATAAGACAGTGGCATCTAAAACTTACTATACATGTAGCCGTATTGATGATGAACATAGACTTCCGTGCCAGCACAATCCAGAGTTTTACCCACCATTGCAGCGCACAGGCCTATAGGCCTAGTTGATTTTCCTTAGTGGCTTTTTTCTTAATCTTATTGCAGTTTGTGTGCAGCTGCAATCGTTTTTTGCACTAAAGTTTCCGTCGTGTTTGTGACCAAATCAGCAATAATTTTAACAACTTATTATTACTAGAAAGTGACTTGCAGCACTGTATGCGAAATATTTTGCAGGCAGTTAGCTTTCGTTAATATGCACTGCGGCATAGTTTTCAAGTCAGTGAGAGACTTGTCTTTATGGACAACATTTGGCGGAGAGATGGCCTTGAAAAAATATATGCTACATAGTTTGATCACTATTTTAGCGTTAATGCAGTTTGTACAAGAAACGACAATAAAAAACATCTTGAAAACTGTTCTTTGTAATGTAATTAAACATCAAAATTACCGTAGACTAATATCAATTTCGGTGGTTAACTAAATGCTAGCAAAAGCAGTTGAAATGCTATCAACTTTGCCTGTGTTATCAGCAAAGACAGAACAGTTTTACTGTCTAGTTGACTACTTTATTTTGATGACAAATTTACAACAACATGAGACTGTAGGCTTATTTGTGAAAATTGCACAAATGAAAACGCGTGTTGCGCTGCAACTGTATAGAGTGCTGGTTTATTCGTCACGCATTTAACGCTGCCGTCTTCTGCTGCTGCTTCTGCTGACGATGATGGTGGCGTTTCAGTTGTTGGCGCTAACGTGCACTGTCCTGTTAATCACCGCCATTATTTGTCTGTCATTATCTCACAGTTGTACCGCACAGCACGAGGCTGATGCTATCTGTCATCAATAGCGATTCTTTCACTGTTCGTTCTCTCCATCAACGCCAACGTCATTATCAGCTGCAGCAGCAACGGCGGCAGTGGGAGGAGCTCGTCGCCAGTCGCAGCAGCCACTCCACGACCGGTTGGCATGGCAACGCTGCCAAAGTCGGTTGCTGATTGGCCGCGCGTCTTAGCGTGACGTCAACGACGTCAAAAGCGCTCGCCGTCGCCGCGCCCCGCCGCCGTGATATAAATGCGGTCTCGGCAAATCTCGCCAAATTTCATTAGGTCGCTCCAATTTATCATTTATCGCACGTATAAACGCGGCGGCGCAATGGACGCAACGTCATCTTTGTCGCTTCAACAGCATTCGCAGCATCAGCAGCAGCAGCAGCAGCAGCAGCAGCAGCAGCAGCGCCAGCAGCACATCGACCACGCAAAACGACTTCATATTCACCATCATCAGCATCTTGCTTCTTCATCGTCATCAAGCGGCGACTCGGCCGCAGTCACGTCAGGTAAGTCTTGTGACAAATCAAATCAGTCGTCCAATTTTCGCTGCTCATACGTTCATTGACAAGGACTTGGTCGCGCGTTGGCGCCGCCGTCGCCGGACCCAATATTTGATTATCAGTAATTTTATCTCATCAGCGGCTCCGCGGCCGCCGACTGGAACTGGCTGCGACAGTTAGAGGCGAGCTGAGGCACTTAGCGGTCAGAAACAGGTAGAGACCGACGCAATAGGCCTAGCGACAATAGGCTACAGCGCCACAGCGCTACGTAACTGAGTTGTGTTCGGACGTCAGGTCGCAGCGTCTGTTGCAGTGCCTATACGACCGGTCAGTTTGCAGAAATAATTATTTCTCCCGCCTTACGCTAGCTGTACTTTATTTTGTACTTTATTTTGACTTTATGGTACTTTAGTTTATTTTAAAACCTGGAACCTATCAAATATGTGTCGCAAGTGAAGTAATATTTTAGTTTCTTTGCTTTGAATCTGGCAAAACCTATACTTCATACAGTCTGTTTTTTTCCTTTGCGGTTCTTTAAGCCGGCGAGGGACCTTTAGACCATTAAGCCCAAGTCAACCGGACGGAGGGCTCTGTTAGCACCCAGCGCTTTTAACCGCGACTGTTATAGGCTATACGCACCGTTTCTCCCTGAGCGTTGGATGATTGTAAACTATGTTTAGTAGGCCTATGTTGATAATTTTACTGACAAATATAGCCGTACATTTGTCAACAGAAGTGTGATGCGATCTTTAATGATTTCGTCATCGCATCTTTGCTGCTAAATGTAAGTCAAATTAATTTGAACAATTAGTTACTATATTTAAAAAAAAACAAGAATGTACTTGGTGGCTTACTTTTTGGCATAGATTCAATAAACGTCAGAAAAAAAACAAAAAGTTAAAAATGGTTTTATAAAAAAATTGAAAAAAAGTTTGTAAACATAAATAAAAACGTTCCCCGTTTTTATTTCTTCAACTTTTGTAGTTTGTGTGCACGTTTACGTTATAATTAGTCATGTCAAACTTCAAAAACGTTTGACAACTTCTAATAAATGAATTTAATGGCAGTGATTAATTGTGAGATCAGTTCGATCGAACATAAATTGAGATATCATCAGCGACTCCGAGTCGTGACCCGTTCAAGTTCATTTATGCCGACATTTTAAGTCACGTTATACAGGCTGTTTTATGACATCCAGAATTCCAAGCTGACTTTATGCATCTCGATCTTCACAAACTGCTAGCGGTTTGTTTTTGTTTCAGTATTTTTTTTATTTCAGTTTTTATTTTTAATTTAAAAAATAGTTTTTCGATCTCAAGCTCGTATATCTTCCATAATTTGTCTGTTTTTTACATTTTTGTTTTTTTTGATATAGTGCATGGTTTTTGTTTACTTTCCAATTTTGTTTCTGTTTAAATTAAACAGTTTTAGTTGTTTTAGTTTAGGCTACGTGGCAGCTTATGTTAACAGTTTGTACCTGTCAGTTTTTCAACGCAAATTGAAACGATGTGCACCTACAACACAAACATTTTATCGTGTTTAACATGTCTACTTTTTCTTACAATTATTATAATTTTTGGGTTTATTTTTTTCTGTTTAAAAGAGCTTAGAAGGCAGGGGTAAAGGCCCCTAAATTCGCCCTTGGATATCGTATAGTTATCATGCAGCCACTATGTTTGCTCGTGTATATTTAAATGCTGCACAGGTCCGGGCGTGGGAGCATTTAAGAAGATCAAAGCGGAGTTGGGTAGCACTCTGCAGCACGGGAGTGGCGGGCACCAGGTACACAGTACAGCAGGAGGACCCACAGGTGGTTTACCTGTAGTACTATCAGCCGCAGCAGCAGCAGCCGGGCCACATCATCACTCGTCGGCCGCGGGATGTCCGACCCCTGCGCGACGTCGACACCGCACCACGTTCACACAGGAACAACTGCAGGAGCTGGAGTCAGCATTCTCCAAGAGCCACTATCCGGACATATACGTGCGTGACGAGCTCGCCAGGATCACCAAACTCAACGAGGCACGGATACAGGTAGGCTATAACAGTGGTATAATATGATATGATATGATGAATGATTTGCAGCGCTGAAAAACCAACATTTCGTTTAATCAAGCACATAAACTAACGAAACTAAAACTGTTTTGAACGAAACTGAAACGAGACAAATACGTAAAACAAGTAGCCTATTGCCATGTGAAAAGATCATAAAACTGAAATAGGAAGGAAATAATAACGAGAACTAAAACAGTGCACGTCGTTTAACGAAACCACTAGCCTGTCGTCGTCGTCATCGTCATCATCATCATGGCGGCTGCTTTTTATTAAACCAACTTCTCAATATTGTTGTGCCAGTTTTCACAAACTTTCAAAAAGTTTTACGTCATCTCAAGGGTACTGCATATGATGAAACAAAATATGCTGTTTTACACATTTTTAGCTTGCATTATTTTGTTTAATTTAACGTGTGTAAACACCATACCGGTCAAAAAAGTCAAAAATGCAACAACAGAAAATTTCAAGAATATTCTTTTTTTTACAAAATTGGCTTTTGCTTCGTATTTGCCTGTAAAATGTGGACGGTCTATTAACTGAAAAAGATGTCATCATCGCATGCAAAGCGATTTACGTGAAGTTGGAAAATCGGGCTCAGATATCTCGACAATATTGCAGAGCTTAAACTGTTGTGACATGTGCGCGATGTGTGTGCGTGCACGTTAATAATGATAATGATAATGATAATGTCTAACAGTGTCAACCTACACGGAGCTGAACAGTCTATATAACAATAAAATACAGTTGAATAAAATACAATAAAATGACTAAGCCTACATAAAATCATACCCCAAGTCATAAAGTTTACATAAAAAGTGAGTTTTCAGTCTCCGCTTGAATGTGTCAGTGTTAGCAATGGCATAATATGACACAGGGTGGTCCAAAAATGGCATTCTTTTAGTATTTAGTTTTCTGACTCGTTATAGACGCATGATGCATCATATTTGGAATTTTTGTTGACTAATGTATTATTTTTATTAAATGACGCCGTATTCATCTGCAGATGTGAGGAAATTCAATTTTTATGCGAAGTTATTGTAATTGGTAATTGGATTAGGCCTAATCTAACAATGTTTGATGCACATGCAGTCGGCGTGTGACACTGGGGTTTAGAAAGAATTATGAAAACGTTTCCAAATAATGGGCACATTTTAGCTGTGAATAATAATTAATAACAAATGTTAAAATTGTTTATACATTTTAATGTCTCGTGGTGTTTTGCAATTTATCTGGCATTATATTGACGTAGTTGAAGAGGAATAGAAGATACCATTTTTCATTTCGGCCCAATCCCACTCGGATGACGTCCAGCAAATTGATTTAGTCGCCGTCACTTAGGCTACACGCTGAAGCATCTCATCTTCTCAAAGTTTTCGCATCATCATCGTCATCGTCGTCATCGTCGTCAACACCATCGTCATGCTGTACATGGCGGAGATGGGCTCATTTTCCCTCCTCCTCTTTCTCGGACAGGCGGAAAAATATCCGTCACGAAACTTTTCTTTTATTAATTTTCAAATTAGTTTCATATATGCGGCGAATATCATTTTACATAAAAACGTCGAAATATCCTTCAACCGATATAGTGTTGTATAGTGCTGCGGCATTCGGCTAATATATAGAATGCACCGAATTTGTTATCGGCCTCAGCTTTCATTATTGTTCTATGCATCCTGGAAGGCCTGAACCCCGCTACAAAAGTTACAACGTTGGATATCGCTGCTGATGATGGGTCTGTTCAACTCAGTTGCCTCTGCATATAAAACCGCAACGCAGCCAATTGCGGCACAGATTGAAAGCAGCCTGCGATTCCGGTTGTCGGTCACTATCACAGTCGACCATATAGAGACTGTCTCTTCGACTTTGCTGTGGTCTAAAACCACAGATTTGCCGTTTGAATTTTGTCGCTCTGTTAACTGTGATTGTCCGTCCGTCTAACATCCGTCCGTCTGTTGGTCTGCAATTTGCACGTCTTGTATACGGGCTCCTAACTCCAAAACGAGATGTTTTCAGACGTAAAAAACGCAATTGGCTGGAAGCAACCGGTGTAACAATTTCCAGTTCAAATTTTAGGGTCGGGGTGGATCACTGTACGCAGCTTTAGGCGATGTGTCTTTAGGCGTAATGTGTCGGCACTGGGTGTAGGCCCCTACGGCCCCTGCGATGACGTAACCGATGACGTCACATGAGCCACACGTGCTAGACGCGTGCCAGACACACATAGTGACAGAGACACGCATACATGCAGATAGAGATACAGAGTGACAGGAAGACGGACAGACAGGCGGTCTGCTAATGGACGTGGCATCTGTCTGTCAAATGACGTCACATGCACGCAACTGCTGAATCAAGCCACGCCCACTTCATCACTTCTCGCTCTTCCTTCTTTCTGCATGTTATGACTTCACAATAGATGTATCAGTGTATCACTGACCACGTTGACTGTACACTGTAGTACGTTAATGTTTGCTTGTAATTAAATCAGACACATTATATGCGTTTATCGCTCAGGAGATATATGCCGCAACCCGCCAGCCACGTTTTTGACGTCTAATGTTGGCGAATTTTGTACAATTTTTTTATTGATATAATTACTGCAGCAGTAAATTTAATGTATAGAAGTTAGAAACGGTTATTATTTGATGCAGTTGTAATGTCGCAAAACTACACCGTAAACAACCATAGTTTAGCCCACCTCACCTTATAACTGTTTTTACACTAGGATACCTTGTGAAATGTAGAAGTCGAAGTTTGGCCGTTTACAACAATAAATACATACTGAGGAGCGCATGTGTCGGCTCAGAAAACACTGAGATCACAAAATCATTGAAAATACATACTGAACAACTAGAAATTTGGGGCAAAGCCCAACGCAAGTCCGCCCGGCGCCCTAAGTCCGATTGGGAGAAATTTAAAGGGGTGAAATTCCCCCGGTAGCAAAGTCACGTGGCCCGCACACAAATGCATTAGCATACGCAAAACGAGCTCTATTGACTTAGGATGGGTGAACTTTAGCCGCGTAATTTCTGGTGTTAGTGGACTAAAGTTCACCAAATTTTTGTTGTTCAACGCGGGATTAACAGTACTTGATAAAGCCGTTTACCGCTTGACGATATCTTTATCCAGTCCAAAGATATTTGCGGTTAAACTCGAAAGTTGTCGTAAAACGTACTAAATTTTAGACGTTTCTGGCCGTAGGGGGCGGTGCCCCGTAGACCTTGTGCACAATTTATCATGCCTAGATAGCGTCACGTCAAGTGCCAAAGTTTCGTCGGGCTACACTCCCTAACTCCGAAGTTATAAGCGCTTTTTAATTACATTTTAAGCCTATTTTTGACCCATTTTTGAAAAAAATTGTAATGGGGCCCCGTCCCCGGTGGGGGTGCTTGAGATTTAAAAAATCAATTAGAAAACATCCGAAACACAGTAAAGCAACCGTTGAGCAACAGCATTGAACAATATCATGCAGCAACTAGGGGGCCTACACATGAAACTCCTTAGGCTTACTGTCAACTATTGAGCATTGAAAAAATTAAACTCTCCAAATTACTGCAATTGCGCAGCAGCTTTCTGACAGACAGTTCTTTAGCAGCAAAGTTTCTGCAGAACTTTACGGGCTGACGATTGCATCCTCTTGGTGCAACAGTTATGAGAACGTACAGAGGAAGGCTGCTCATATCGTCCATTTGGTTGTCGCCCAGTTAGTTGGTCGCTCAGTCGTTTGTCGCGCATTTGGCTGTACATCGAATGCGTACACAGTTATGTTATGCTGTCTAGCAATGTTGGTTCCACACCGCCCTCTCTGAGCTGTCACGGCATGTATGTTTTGTGCCGTGGTTATTGCTGCAGTGTCGTCGCCTATGAGGCAAAGTGATCATGTCTCAGCACTGCTACACGGCCGAGGTGCTGTCCGCTCTAATTCTGTCTGATTAATAGACTGCAAATTGACCCGTGCGTGTCCGCCCTGTCGCAGCATAATTCTATTATCAACCCAACCAACTGCCGACAGACGGACCGACTGTCCGGGATATTTTAGCTCTCAAACCAATTCCAATTTTAGTTTTTATATGCAATTTACTGCGCGCGCTATAGTTTTTAATTATACTATTTAATTTTCTTCACAAAAATTCATTTTAGTCTTTTGTCTAATTCTCAAAAATAGTTTGTATTCTTCACTTTTAGTTCAATTTTTGTTCGACTCAACGCCTATCGTAAAATTCTAAATTCAGCTTATTTTGCATATTAAAATGCCAGTTGGCAACGCTGACACAGAGCTGTTTTAGCGGTGCGTGACGTGTAAAATGGTTTTCGTTTTTCCTCAACAAAAGATTACCAGTAATCCAGTTTATGTTTTCGTAAAAAAAGACGAACTATTTTTGTTCTCGTTTCCGTTAGTGCAGAATATCCGCTGGCCCCGGCACGTGTCCCGGCGGGTGCAAGACCGACGGGACGGTCCCATGGGCTCGCTGACCGACCAGGCGACAGAGCAGCAGGGCGAGACGACGGACGACGACGACGAGGTGGCGACGTGAAATTCCCGCGCGAGTTTTGTTCGTCGGTTCGTCGACAAGTTTTCGTGCGCCGTCGGTCGACTGTCAGGCGTCGCCAATGATTACCACCTGATGTTAAATGTCACCCGAGATCCTGCTGCTGCTGCTGTATTCCTGCCGTGTGATGACAGTCTCCTCAAAGAATGACATGAAAAATTTCACACTTTTTTGATTTCTGACCATTAGGCCTACGTATCGCATTTTTCGGATACTGTCACGCGCGTAAACTTTGTAAACATCGACAGATCTCAGGGCTTTTCATCAGATTTTAGCTTCAGTGTTTTTAAAATAAATTTTGACTGGATTTCGGCGCATCTCGTTATGTCATAAAATTTCGAACTGTTTAGAAAAAAGAAACACAACTGCACTATATATAGTGATAAAATATTGCAGTCCTCCACGGAATATACACGATGTTTTATAAAAAGAACCCCTATTTCTTTTTTTTATAATTTGCTCAAATGATAATTAATTTACACGAACATTTTACCAGTTGTAGCTGAAGAAATTCTTATTCAAAATATTTTTAAAAAATGGCTGCTGATTAGATATTCTTTGCTAGTCATGATGTAACGCTGACGCCATATGTGTCGTGAGTACAAGCTTGATTGTCTGAACTGGTACTGTCAGTTGCTACCCTGCTTCAATGGTGAACACTACCTTGTGAAATGCAGGTTGTTGAGCCTGTTGTTTGTGAGTGGTGTCAACGTTTGCTGCTTGCATTCGCGCTGGAGGAGGACATTTTGAGCACATGCTGTAATAAAGAGGATGTGATGTGACACGTGTGACTTTTTTAAGATACAATAGTTGCCAATCGTGTTTGTCGCTTTAAAGTAAATCATTTTTGAGCCGACGCGTGCGCTATCTAGTATGAATTCATTGTTGTAAATGGCCAACTACGACTTTTGCATTTCACAAGGTAGTGTAACGACAGTATTAAAGTGAAGTGGCCAAACCTATAGCCATTTGCGTCACCTTTTTTCTGATGTCGCGTGCCAAACATTAATTAAAAGTTGCACGTTTTTATGGACCACGGTGTACACTACACTGTGTCCCAAAAACGTCCAACTTTGTGATTGTCTATATTTTTGCCAAATATTAACCGATTTTCAAATTTTTTACTGGTACATTATGTGGACAATTAGCAATAAAGTGATTATTGAATATCCCGCCAAACATTAACTGTGTCGCTACATTACCTTGTAAAATATAAATGCAAGAAAAACTAGCAATCATAGACAGCAAGCGTGTTGATAAACAAAATACGCTTTCAGCCAGAAATGCAGTGAATAATTTGTACGATGCTAGACTTTGTTAAATCTGTTTTTTTCGGATGTGTGGCGTATTGAACGATATGTTTGCTTCTGGCCTTTGTGATTTAGCAAGCCTATCATTTCATCCACAATGATCACGTTCTTTTTAGTACGCGTATGCTCCAGTCTGCTGGTTTCATGCTTTTGGTTGATGCTGCATATTTCCCAAATCTCTGTTAATAACATTCCCATCTTTTCCTGTTGCAGTTTATCTTCAAAAATTCTGTCAGTAGTCTCCGAAAACTGTATTTTTTGAACCGTACAAGTTCTTTATCAGAGTCTTGTCTCTACTGCTAAATGGCACATTACATCACTGGCATATCGTCACTTCATTAAAAATTATTATTTACGACAATATCGTCTGCTTTTATTTGCAAACATCCAAAATGTATGTAACACTAAACATAATTTAATTTTTGTGTAAAATTAGTAAAAATTGTTTCAGAAGATGATTTTTTGCATATTTCTATAGTTATTTTAGTGATTTTTGAAAATTTATGTTTTACATGGTAGTGTAGCAACACAGTTAAAGTTTGATAGGACATTTAGCATAGCTAATTGTTTACAGTGTGTGCCAACAAAAAAATTTTAAAAATCGGTTAATATCTGGCGAAGATATGGAAAATGACAAAGTGGGACGTTTTATGCGACACAGTGTAGAGACGGGTTGCGTGTCATGTCAATAATTGAATCATTTCTCGCGCGTATGGCATCACCATCGACCACTACTACTGCATGCCGTCACTGTGCGTGCAGGCGTTGTATATGCCGCCATATCACCCACCAAGAACTACGTTTTCCACGACAGCAACGACAACAATACGGATTAACGCGATATGCAGTCAGGGGCATACGTCATTTGGGGGCTGTTTCACATCGCTTTTCCTTTGCGTGCAATATTAAACCTACAAAATTTTGTCTAAAATTTGTCTTGGAAGTGGGACGCATTGTGGGTCATATCACACTGCAAATAAAGTCTTAACTGCCGGAGTGTATTTAAGGGGAAGCTTGCGCCTCAAACACTTCTGAAAACGTATCTGAAATGTACGCCCGGTCCCGTTTACCTCTTTTTGCATTTTTAGAAATAGGCTTACGATTCTACCATTTTTTCATCGAGGGATTGTGGATTACTGCTACTAATGAGATACTTCTGATTTGTGAAAAATTTCAAAATACTTGTATTACTCGTTTCTTATTGCGTTCTTCGAACTGCATTTCCACGACTGCAATACAACTCACGAACGCAATATGGAACGATAAACAGTTGAATAAAACGTATAGCCGTATAAACGTATATAATACATCACTTTAAGAAAACGTTTCTAATTTGTTAACTCTCTAGAACACGCTTTAGTCATAAATGCGTGGAAAAAGAATACTACTGATAATAGGTATTCGTGCAATGGAATGCGTTTCATCAAAATACTTATGTTATTTAATGCGTAGGCCCTATCCGTTTTACCTTTTTCAGCAGAAAATCTCGCGTTTGCTTTACTTTTGACAAGTTGTTAAAAGTAATTTTATTAGTTATTCATTTTCTTTTTCTCTCAGTAAAATGTTTGAGTTTGCACTTTCTGAAAAATGGTATAAGTTTACGGAAATTTGAGTATGTTATGCGAGTGAAAGTTACGCCATCTTTGCTGTTGTTGCTGCTGCTGCTGCTGATGATGATGATGATGACGACGACGACGATGGCATACTGAATATGCGAAAAGGGGAAGTATAGTACCTATAGCAGATATGCGTATATTTAACGTTAAGCTTGGTCGAACTTTCTTTTCATGTTTTTTTTTACTTTTTGTTATTTTTTACATTCGAATGCGGCCGGGGCAGGTTTTTAGAGCCCTCTCGCCCGTGCGTTGATGACGTCAGTGAACGGTCACTTCGGCTGGACATGTGGTCAGTAGTAAGCTGATACACGCCAGACTGACTATGCTCCATGGTCTGGTCAGTAGAGCAAGTCCATGCAGTCAGCGTCGTGCTTCAATCACAGTAAGCATTGGAGTGAACCCGTGTCACGCCATGCGCCAGCTGTCCACACTCAGTCACGCTAGAATAGACAGCGGTCTGTAGGCTTGCGACTGTCAGCAACCCAGCAACGATGATATTGCTGAATTTGCAGCTTTAACAACGCTCCATGAAGCTAAATAATTTTTGTGTTTTCGGTTTCTGACAATTCTTAAAAGTTTGATCTTTAAAATTTTTTTATTGGACTTCACAAATATCTTTGCAGTTTCTAGTTTGCTGTCAAAGTTTTATTGAAACAAAACTGTTTGCGTTTGGTCTGTTAAGGTGCATAAATTTTAGTTCTCATGGGTAATAATCAGTGTGTCAATTTGTTTTTTGTGAGTCGTTGTGTAATGATCGAGGCTTATTACACGACGTGCCATAAAATAAAAATAACAAATGCAAAAAAAAAGAAAAAAAATCGCCGCCGTCGGTACAAGCTACAATCGTCAATATTTGCATTTTGCATATTGTCGTAACTTATGTCAGTCCGTATTTATCATTGTGCTCTATCCCCTGAATTCTTGTACCACGAATTGTTCTCTATTGGAGATCTTGAGTGGTCTAGTTTCACGGTGCAATAAATATTTGAAAAGAAGTACAGAGGCTGCATAAATGGCAGGTATTCCGGATGCGGCCGGACATGCGGTGAGGCGGTGAATTGAAACCTGTGGACAGCTGATGGGACAGATTGCGTGGCACAGTAGGACGTCTGTCTCTCGCAATTCGGTCCGCGCACTGCGGTCTGACGACTGTCGTCTGTCGCTGGCTACAGCATGCAGCAGTCTTTAACACGCCCGCCCATGCAGCAGCTACATTGAGTGGTGACCGGGGGCAATGTGCCTCTCCACGCCTGCTCGTCAACCTCTCTTGTTCGCTCATCCGTCCGTCCGTCCGTCTGTCTGTTGTGTATTTTGCGCTCTGTCTGTTCGTCCGTCGCCTATCCTCTGCCAAAGACTCGCCTATACTTTCTCGCATGCGCTCCCATGCCTCGTGTATCCATAGGCACAACTGCCGACAAGTTTTTTTTCTAGGAACCGTTTCTGCGAGTACCGTCTGCGGTTTTGGACACAGATGTACTGAGTGTACGTCTCCTATTGCAATTACAACCTAAAAAGATAAAACAAATAAACCAAGCACAACTAGAACACGAACGAATGTATTAAAATTTTTGGCGACCAAGTTGTTATTTATGAGTTATTAATTAAATCTATTAATGAGGCTGTTTGTTGCTCATTTTAGCTCGTTGACTGCGAATTGTCGGCTTCTCAGAATACCTTATCTAAGATGTGCACTGTGTAGTTTTATGTTTTAATGTGATAGATTTTGCATACCGGCATTGTAGCTGTTATTGTGCGCTAGTGTTAGAGCACTGGCACTGCGGCTGTCTTAATAGGCGTATTATGGGTATTGCCTGTTCGTCTGTCCGCTCCTAATTCGAAAACAAAAAAAACGTAGAAACCAAAATTGTTCTGAATATGCGCCAAGGCAAGAATGACCGGTGCGGTAATTTTTAGTTGCTTACAAGACCAAACGTGCTAGGTAATCGGACGTTGTATATCTTGAAATTGACGCATATGTAATGCTTGCGGATCGCGCGCTGGCCGGTCGGCTCACGCACTCAAGTGGCGGCAGCGCTCACTGCACACTGTGGTGCAGAGCAGTGAGCGTGTGAGACGCTTTTCAACAAGACGGACGGCTGCATACATGACGGCACGCGGCGTGCCGCCATCTTTGCTTGTTATTCTGTTTTTTCGTTTTATCGTTTTTTGATTTGTATTTTTTATTTTTTTAGTTTTTGGTGTGTTTTACTAAGCATGTAACGTGTTCCTGAAGTGTGTTTGTACTTATACCACGCTTATTTTAACGTCGTTACTCGTGATACGATATGATATTTGATATTTATCAGTTAAAATTTATTATTTGTTTTTTGTGGTTCTGTGATGCACAGGTCTGGTTCCAGAATCGTCGGGCGAAGTACCGAAAGCAGGAGAAGCAGTTAGTGAAGTCGCTGTCTCCGGCGGGTGCGGTTTTACCGGCCTCCTGCAACGGGATGATGCGAGGCCTGTACCCCGGCTGTCCATCTGTACCCCCGGGTCGACCCCCGTGCTATCCGTACGCCGGACACCCGTCCATGCCGCCCTGCTATGCCCCGATGATCAGCAACTGCTCGCCGGCCGCAGCCCAGTTCACGGCGATGGGTGCGGCTGGTCTGACATCGCACGGTGTGACCGGCGGCGGTGGGGCCGGGGTGCCTAGTGGGGGCTGTGTGGGAGGCAGTGGTACGGGCATGCCCGGGCATGGCTCGACGTCAGCGGTCAGTGGTATGACGGCGGCTCCTGGACATGTCGGCCAGTCAACCATGCCGAGACTCACCGCCATGGGCATGGACTACAACATCAGCTTGGTCAGCAGCTTGCACGCACTCGTTTATTTTAGGCACACATTAATAGCGACAAAATGCAACAGCTATTACACAAAATCATTATAATACGCCACTTATCTAAGGTACTAATGAACAACAGACAGCGCAATTAGGCATAATAGATTAATTTCATAAATAATAAATAATTATTCAGTCGTAGAGATTTTAGCAAGTTCGTTCATGTTAGCTGTGCTCAATGTGTTTATTTTATTCTTTTAGATGGTATATTATTTATTTATTATAGCGGCTTAGCTGTTGGCTTAGTTGGTAACGTAGTTGATTGCATCAACGAAGTTAATCAACGCCGGGCCCGGTTAGTACTTGAATGAGCGACGGTCGGCAAGCGGGTAAACCGTCACAGCATATAACCAGCTACCCAGCGCATTAGAAATTAATTTAACGATATGCGCTATATAAATTCGCATTTTACTTACTTACTTACTTACTTATCCAAGTCAACTTAGCCTGTCCATCTTTTCTTGGGTAGGCGGCAAAAAGGCGCAGTGAGTAGCAGCAAAAGCTGGGAAGTAAAGAGGTACACCGTGCGATGCACTAGCGTGGTCTCGCAGTGTAAAAACTGCTATCTGGCTGAGGGCTAACGAAACGGAGATCAGCGCCGGCAAATGGCGTGGAAATGACTTTTCCTACGTTTTATGTAGGCTAATATTTTACGCGCGAAAGCAGCTACTGCCATCGCAATTCTGTCTGTTCGTCTGTCACACGGGTGGATCAGTCAAAAACGGTGGAAACTAGGATCACCGAATTTTTACCGTTGATTACTTTAGTTTCAGGAACCGTAAAGCTTTCCCATAAATTTGAAAGTCATTCCGAATGAAGGCGCTAAATGAGAGAGGTGGGAAAAATGTGCGATTTTTTGCCGATAAGTCGCTGCATCTCAATAACGGTGCGAGATAGAGCCTAGGTTACCGTTACTATTAATCACTAATAGGAAGTCGTACACTGGCTCTCGATTGTCACCGAATTTAATGACCTTGGTTGACTTTGAACGCTAAAATAGGGGTTTTATGAATCTTTTGGCGATTTTGGGCTGCGAGACACATTTCAAAAACAAACTGTGGCGAAACCAATTAAGATAGACATAGAGAAGCTGTGTACGAAATTTTCAGCATTGAACGTAGATTTCAACGGTGCAACGTCTCACTTTTCTAGGTTCAAGAAAACCTGCGCACGAGAGCATCAAAGAGCGGTACCCCCGTAAAAGTTGTTATTTTACCGTTGTTGGCCAGTCTTTCGTGAAAACGGTTGCAGATAAGCATGGGGATGCTACCTATCACAACAAGCACTAGTGACGAGCTTTTCAGTCGTATCAACGTCGATGACTTTGAAAGATTCTAAACTTCCGAAATAGGGTTTTTTTAATTGGTTTTTGCGATCTTCGGCTGCAGCGCACATCCCAAGAACGAACTGCGACGAAACGGCCGGAGATAGACTGACAGTTTGCAAACAGGAACTGCTATAGGCTTTCGCGCGTCTCGCGAGCATTAGCTCAATTTTCTTGTTATTTAAAGTGTAATTGGCTGTGCAGGAGACGATGCACGAAGACGAATGGTACAACCGCAGCCTGAGCGCTCTGCGAATGAACAACTCTCACCCGTCGCTAGCCAACTCGATGCTGCAGTATCAGACATAGATAGATTGGTCGATATTATCCTGCTGTCAATTGATTACTGTCTCAGGTCTGCGGACCCCTCGCGCGTTACAGACAGAGATATAGCCTACGGTCATCTCGCGTTGTAAATAATTATCTGCATCTTGTATGACCGTTGATGACTGGACTGCGTGCCAGTGCGTGGTAAATTATAAGCTTAGGTATTAACGCTATATACACTGTGTTTCAAAAAAACGGGCACCCTTTTTATTTCTTTCATAATTCACTCAAATGATGATCAATTTATACGAAATTTTTACCAGATGTAGCTGAAGAAATGCTAATTCAAAATA
>Ga0056128_1003586_pt1 | contig 19145 bp, 8 predicted proteins | sample WorMetLIZISLAND2_FD_71113 | JGI IMG/M metagenome (GOLD analysis project Ga0056128, IMG submission 71113) | Marine gutless worms symbiont microbial communities from Max Planck institute for Marine Microbiology, Germany - Olavius geniculatus... ... | reverse complement strand
TCGAGAGCCAGTGTACAACTTCCTATTAGTGATTAATAGTAACCTAGGCCCTATCTTGCACCGTTACTGAGATACAGCAATTTATTGGCTAAAAATCAAAAAAATTTTTTACCCCCTCGCATTTAGAACCTTCATTCGGGGTGACCCCTTTGCATTTATGGAAAAGCTTTACGGTTCATGAAACTAGAGTCTTCCAGGCAGCTGATGGTGAAGATTTGGTGACCCTAGCTTGCACCATTTTGGACTGTTCCACCTGTGTGAAAGACGGGCAGACAGACAGAATTGCGATGGCTAAGAATTGCTAAAAGCAGTAGCTGCTTTTGTGCGTTAAAAATATGGAAAAACCAAATTTGCTGTGAATGTTCTCCAGGGAGAAGTTGCAGCTAGTGTGCCATTTTTGCATTCAGAAGGTCCACTGTTTTGTGCTAGGAACAACTGCTTTAGTGGAATTTCAGGCCAAAATTGGAATTTTGAGCACCTATAATCTTCTCTGTCAGAAATTTTCAGTCTGTCTGTTAGAATTTTGTCGGAAATTTGCAGTACCTGTCGGAATCTTGCAATTTATGCCCTGTCTACTTTTTAAACTTATGGCACGACTGTATGTTCTTCCATCTAATTTATGTTATCGTTATTTCTTTCCTTTTAGTTTTTCTGTTCGTATATCGGCAGTTTCTTTATTTGTGTGTTTTACGATATAACGGTACTTTTATTTCAGTTTCGTGGATTTCATTTTTGTTTAAACATTTCATTTTTTTAGTTTATGCGCTAGATTAAATTGGCAGATCTACATCTGTCAGTTTCCAAGTGCAAATTTTTATTGTATCATATCGTATTACTCCCACGACTGTATGTTATGATAAGCAAGTGTGTGGTGTTAACCTACAGCTCTGATGGAAGCCAAATTCTATGTGATTGGATTTGAGCACATGCTGGCGGTGGAAAAATCACTGGAGGAACTGGAGTATATGCCGTGTGAGGTGGGTATAGTCGAGTGGAGCATGGCTACTGGCATCTCTAAGGAGTTTCACCGTGTCATCAACCCAGGTACGTCCCACTAGTAGACAAGTAGTAGCATGGTTTAAAAAAACCCGGGTTTTTTCAAAAAAGCCCAGCCCACTGGGCTTTTTTTAAAAAACCCAGGTTTTTTAAAAAGACCCGGGCCTTTTTAAAAATTCTAACTTAGTGGATTTGGGCGACGTTTTATTGCGTTTTGAGGGGTTTAAAAATATGCTGGACCAACGGGTTTTGGAGGTTTATGAATAATATAATATATTATATTATACATATTATATATTAAGATGCACAAGGTCAGTGTAAACACCGAATCGGAGGCGCCGGCCGTCATTACTGTTTTGGGTCTTCATGTAAATTGAATAAAATGTTTTATTATTGTCAAAACAAAAAGTAAAGCGGACATATTTTGAGGTGGGTTTTTTAGGTGGGTTTTTTTCGGTGGGTTTACCCAAAAAACCCACCAGGTTTTTTTGGGTATGTACCCGGGTGTCTGAACCCTGAGTAGTAGTAGTTTCACTACATTATCGGATACACTGCAACATCTTTGTGTGAACAGTAGCTGTAGGTGTGTCTAATGTGTAATTATGTGTGGCATGTGAAGTTTTAATTGTGACAAAAGCATTTGCAGACATTTTTACTATGTTATAAACCCAGGTACACTACAACATCTGTATGAGTAGCAGTAGTAGTAGTTTTTACGCGCAACAGCAGCTGCTGCTGTAGCACGTCTTAGACATCGCAATTCTGTCCGTCTGTCTGTCTGTCTGTCACACAGGTGGATCAGTCAAAAATGGTGCAAGCTAGAATTACCAAATGTTCACCGTCGGCTGCCCCGAAGACTCTAGTTTCAGGAACCGTAAAGCTTTTCCATAAATTCGAAGGGGTCACCCCAAATGAGGGCTTTAAATGAGAGGGGGTAGGCAAAAGTTGCTATATCTAGCTAATACGACGTTAGCAGAGCGATAGAGGCTACCTCTGGTGAGTAAAAGTAAATAAAACACTATAGACACTATAGCCGCGGGTCGTCTGACGCCTGGCGCCTTCTAGTGAATGACGTAGACTTTGTTTTACTGTGTTTCAAACATGCACCCCGGCTGTTGCGCGTTTCTGTTTGCATCAGCAGATCACTTGTTGTTGTAATAGTAGTTGTTATAGACTTGTAGTTGTGTGCAACCATTTATGAGGTTGGAGTTGTGGAAAAGAACATCTAGGCTAGGACATTTCGTAGACATGCTCACTAGTCATTATTTATGAACCCAGTTAGATTACAGCATTTGTATGAATAGCAACAGCAGCAGCAGTTGTAGCATCACATAACCTCTTTGGCAGAGGTAAAAATTGTTTTAAAAAATTGCAACAGATGGTGAAGTCACATTGAAAATAAAGACTGTATAAAAGATCACAACAGATTGCAAAGTTACATCGAAAAATGTTTTATACTGTGCTTATTTTTTACTGGAAATCGGTGCAGTGCGGGGAGTTCTGTCTTATATGGTAGAATTTGATGATTGTTTTTTTGTCAACAGGAGACATACCGCTCGGCTATGCGTTTAAGTTCAAAGAGCTTGGTAAGTTACTTTCGATGGTTTTTGACATTTTTTCAACTATTTCGTCCTTAGTTTCATAACAAGAAATATTATTAGATTGTAACCAATCTAATGTACTCCTCGTGCGCATCATTTTTTTTTGTATTTTCAAAGAGCGTTTTCGTTTCTTTCGGTTGGTATTAGAGACCCGGCATCTAATTGAGAGCAGTTTAATATTATACTAATAGTGACTGGCGTCGAGGTCGTTATCAGAAATTGTCTCTATGAAGTTCATAAAATATTGCTCAATTTTAGGAACTGAGAGGAAAAACTTTCCAATAATGGTCGATGACGCTTGTTGCCATTTGTGTTGCTATACCTCAACGCATTCGTTTATCTGGCACTGTTGTGGAGATATAGCACCTTAAACATAATGGGGTCATGACCTTGATTGACCTTTTGGGGTCACGTGACATCATCAGTCACGTGACCATTCAACTCCCGGGGGTTGACTTCCTATCGGTGGTCCATAGTGACCATGTGTCTATCTAGCACCGTTATCGAGATATCCCGTTTGAAGTTCTTTCAGGAAGGCTCTTCCAGGAACAGATGTCGGTCGTTGGTCGAACGTTGGTCGGTTGGTACTCAATATTACACTGATTTCATATACTCCTCTTCGCTATGTTAGGAATGTAGCACGCGAGGAGTAAAAATACTCAACAGTGATATGGTAATAAAAAATAGTCAGACAAAGTTAGCTTACTACAAGATTCGGTGGTAACACCGTGTTGTTGTTTTTAGGTTGATATTAATGTGGTTTGTGAATATCGGAGTTTTTTATGAGCAGCATATTCAAGTGTGTTAATGCACATTGGAGTCTGTGTGAATCATACATATCTTGTCTGTGTAGTTGTAGTAAGTACATGTTATGCTCTTAATTGTTATTAATTAGTCCGCCTGGAAGCAATGACTTTTGGAGCGATTTATGTTTTGCTGGCATTTTTTTTCACCGCGAGATCTTGGAGCTTTGTCGGCCAATCACAGTGTGTTTGATTTTATAATGCCAAGGCGAAATTTTTTTTGGGGGGGGGCTTTTTTCGTCTTTCTCCCAAAAAATTTTAGGGGCCAAAACATGCAAAATTTTGTGCGATTTCGGATGACTCCAAAGTTTGACATCAGTTTTCTCCGGAACAGATAAAGGTATTCAAAATCGGACAAGTACTCGATCAACTGCAATTGCTGCTCATGTATCGATGTCTCCATGGAACTGCTTCGCCTTACTTGATGGACAGTTGTACACTCACAGCAGAAGTCACTGGCTGTCAACATCTGCGTTCTGCCACTCAGCGGAAGTTGGTCGTACCGCGCTATCGACTGAACAGTTTCGGTCGTCGGCACTTTTCTGTGGCGGGCCCGTCGACTTGGAATTCGCTGCCAGACAGTCTTCGTGACCCAGAACTGAGTCTCGATACTTTCAAACGTCAGCTGAAGACATACATTTTTGTGAAATATTGATGGCAAAATGTATTCAGCGCATTAGAGATCTTTTTGAGTATGCGCTATATAAATTTACACTTCACTTACTTACTTACTTACTCCTGCGTTTGGTGAGAAGAGTCAGGCGAACTTTCGTCCAGCTGATTGGTTGACAGATTGATCGTATGTTTGTGTCAGCGGACGAGAGACATCAGTTTACACAGGAGCATATCAAGGAGGGTGATAGCAACTACCGGAGCATCTGGATGGCTATGGAGAGTTTTGTCCCACTGGACAGCACTGCTGGCAACCTGCGCATAACCTACTGCTTGGTACGTTCTGTGTCATTAATGTCATTTCTGAGACAGATAAAGGTTTCAATGATGTGACTGTTAGCACCTTTGAAGCTGCAACATTATGATGTTTATAGTGCCTGTACAGTTTTGGCCAAGTTACTAGAAAAAGACACAAGAAATTTGAGCTAATGCTTACGAGACGCGTGAAAGCCTATAGCAGTTCCGATTCAGTAGTTTAGCTGAAAATTGGGGTGTTCACGCTAAGTTAATATACAAATACCAAATTCTCTATATGGATCGCATAACAATAGCGTGGCACCACCTTGTGAATGATATAGACTAGTGTCGCAGCCCAAAATTGCCAAAAAAATCCATAAAACCCTTTATTTTGGCATTCAAGGTCATTCAAGGTTATTGAATTAGGCGCCAATTGAGAGCCAGTGTACAACTTTTTATAAGTGATTAATAGTAACCCAGGCCCTATCTCACACTGTTACTGAGATAAGCGACTTATTGGCCAAAAGTCACAAATTTTGCCCACCCGCTCTCATTTAGCACCCTTGTTCGGGGTGACCCCTTCGAATTTGTGGAAAAGCTTTACAATTTCTGAAACGAGTCATCCAGACAGCCGACGGTGAATACTTGGTAATCTTAGCTTGCACCGTTTTTGACTGATCCACCCATGTGACAGACTGATAGACAGACAGACAGAATTGCGATGGCTAAGACGCGCTGAAAGCAGTAGCTGCTTTCACACGTAAAAACGACAAAATTCGATAATTTACTCTTCTTACCCCAAATTTCGTAGCACACTTGGTCAGGGGTGGAGTGCCCACCCCAGTCCCAAGGCAGGGGCAAAGCCCTCTCTCTTTCTGTATGATTCTTGGAAATGGTCTCTCTCTAGTCTCCACCAGTCTTGCTAATCAAATTAGTATAAATATTTTGATTTATTTTGTTTACTTTTATTGTGGTGCTCTGCAAAGCAATTACAAAATGGGCTTATTATGAAACTATTATTATTTTTTTCTGCTTAGCATCGTATTTATTACCTCCACTATGGTGGTTATGCGATACCCGGCATTCATTTGTCTGTTGGTTTATTAGCAGAATAACACAAAAATTTGTATTTGGATTTAGCTGAAATTTTCTGGTAAGGTTAGACTTGTGCGACTTAAGATGTGGTCACACTAGGGGTGCGGACAGCATTATGAGTTTGATGACTGTCTGGAGGATAACAGGGAAGACTATTGGAACTGCCATTACAGCTTAATATGCACAAGAAGCTAATAGCTTAGAATGAGCTGTCGCTGACAACAATAGAAATGAATAAATGAATACATAAATAAATAAACAGGTTTGCAGGTTATAGATAGACTAGGGCTATAAAACACATACGACGGTCGACGATGCAAGCGTTAAACGAACTTCGATGTTTGCCAATGACAATCAAACCCGTCAGTGGGCTGATCAGTCGTTGCAGTCAGACAGGGCAAATCGAGAAATTAAAAAATGCGACGCAAAATTCGCATTTTTTGTTTTGCACTTAAACAGATTTCGTGCTTTCGCATTTCACAGTTAGCACTTTAGCTGCAAGCATCATGATTGGGATTGTAAAATCAAACACACTTTTGATCACGGATCAAATTTTTGTGGTGATCAGCCGACGAAGCATAGAGAACTCGCAGCGAAAAAAATAAAAAATAATAAATGCCAGCAAAGATAACTTTGCTCCGAAAACTAACGTTTACAGGCGGAATAAAAATATAAATTGTACGACACATCTGCGCAAGTGGAGTTTGGACGACAGACAATGTGTGATGCCCACTGCATGCATTGCTTTGTATTAAACATCTGCAGTGTTGACGAGTGACCACTCGTAGCTGTTGACACTGTTGCCAGCATCAGGTCACATTGCCACGGCAATTAGCCAAAAGTCTGCCATCCATCCCGTAGCAGCAATTGGTCGGCACTCGGTTGGTGTGTTGAGATGGACAGAGGACAGATAGACAGACAGACAGACATACGCTTTCTGCTAAAAATTGCTCAGTTTTAAAGAGCTGTATCAGCGACAGCTCACTAATAACGGCAAGTTGTTACAATTTTAAGTTTAGGTCGTTTCATGTTTTGTGTTTCATATTAGGTTTTTCTGTAAAGGTTAAACTTTGTGTTCCATTGTTTTAATGGTTAAAGTTACTGTTTCATTATTATGTGTCCGTGCATTTGCCCGCAAAGGCTGTCCCCAAAATGACCTATACTGTGTTGGGTGGAACGTTAAACCCTACTCACTCACTCACGTTCGGGCGGCCATCCGGACCGTTAGTGTGACCACACCTTTAGAGTGATTAGATTTTATTGATGATCCGGATCAGCATCTGGATTGAGGATAGGATTGAAGGATTCTTGCCATTGCCAGAGAGACCAAGTTTTTGTTGAGTAATTGAATATTGTGCTCATTTTTTGTTTGATTTTCCAGGACATGGAAAGTCCTGGCAAATGAGTTTGGTTCTGGAAAGTCCAGGGCATTTTTCTCGTCGAAGGTGTGGAAACCTTGTGTGCTGTTGCCAAACACAGCAGAAAAAAATTACTTCACAGCTTTTTTACTGATTTTGGGCGTTGGTTGCAGTTTGCACCCTTTGAGTGCTCTTCTTGAATATTTGCTTATCGCTGCCTGTTCCAGGAGCATCAGAACGAGCGTATCCAGGGCTGTTTGAGCTGGCTGCACCAGCACGCCATGGCGGGTCCCAACAGGTTCATGGTGAGATTCCTCGAGGACCTGTCACTGGAACTGTTTGCACGGGAGGGCAAGAACGTCAGCGAGTCGTCCATTAGAAACATGCTCACTACGCCCGCCTTCGACTATGAACCTAACACAAGGTACTCTTCTGACAACATTTGCTGTTGGTTCCATATGTTTGCACAACCTTTGCTTCTCACTGTTTTAGCATTGCAGCTCCCCACAATCTGGAACTCACTACTTTCTAGCATCCGCAGTTCTACCTCTGCGGACACTTTCCGTTGCCTCTTTAAAACTCACTGCTTCCAGCAGGCCTACTGCTCCCACTAGCAGCTCAGCCAAGTGCCTCGGATTCGGCCACTGGCTGACACTATGCTTTTTGAATATATTATATTCAGTTATTCACTTACTTATGGGGACAGTTTACTAGTCCGAAGTGGCACCAGTCCAAACAATGCGAAGGTTAGGAATAGGTAGTGTTGTTGCGGTTATCGAAATCGACACCGAAACCGCGTCTTTTTTAACAAAACCGAACTGCATCGGAACTGCGGTTTTAGGCTCTCTATTGACGGTTTCGGTTTTTCAATTTGGAACTGGCCCAGCTCTAAAGTCGTGACTGTGCCGGTGGCGACTAGGAATAGGGTTAAAGTTGGGGTTAGCAACGTGGTTAGGAATAGGGATATAAATGCATCTTTATCTTTAGCAATCTTTGCTGTTGTGGCCTATGGCTATGGTGGATAGTTATAGCTAATTTTGGCAATCCTTACAGACTAGTGATTAGTCACTGTTAAATAATATCTGTTTATGGTACGTAAATCAGAATTTCTGTGGACACTTTGTCTTAAAAGTATACTGCTTTTCTTACGAGGTATTCTGGCTTTTCTTTGTTTCTGAGTTTAGCCAGGCTCTGATGCATCATTCAGTGTTATGTGGTTCTTGGGCTCGTTGTTAGAATTTATTTGGTTGACATTTCAAAATTAATGTGAATAGTTAATTTTTTTCTATTTGTTTTGTTGTATTTGGGTTATGTGGCTGTGTTTGTTAACTGTTGCTAATTACTTGTTTCAGGTGCAGATTTCACGAGGAAGCTGCAATAACCAAATGTGCTCTGGGTGCTCCAAAGCGATACACGTTAGTAGATTTTTTCTGTTTATTCTGCTGTTTATGAAATAGTTGAAATTGTGCTGCTGCGTCTAAAACTGCACATTTTTACGCACGACAGCAGCTACTCCTGTAGTGCATCTTAGCCATAGCAATTCTGTCTGTCCATCCGTCTGTCTGTCTGTCACATGGGTGGATCATTCAAAAACGGTGCAATCTAGAATCACCAAATTTTCACCGTTGGCTGCCTGGATGACTCTAGTTTCAGGATCCGTAAAGCTTTTCCATAAATTCAAAGGGGGTCGCCCCCAGTGAGGGCAATAAATGAGACGGGAGATGAGAAAAATTTCAGATTTTCAACCAATAAGTCGCTGTATTTCAACAAGAAGAGCCCAGCTAATGCAACTAGGGGAACGCGCAACAGCAGTGCATGTTTGAAGTCCCACTGCGAACAAATCTAAGCTCATCGATCCAGCAACTGACATTGGGTCCGATGTATTTACATACGCCAGATGTTGCCACCATCTCGCGTGAATGCTCTTGAAATGTGTGCTGCGGCTCAAAATTGCCGAAAAATCCATAAAAACCTCTATTTTCCATTCAAGGTCATCCATGGTCATTGATCTCTGTGGCAATTGAGAGCCAGTGTACGGCTTCCTATAAGTGATAAATAGTAACCTAGGCCCTATCTCGCACCTTTATTGAGATACAGCAACTTATTGGCTAAAAATCGCAAATTTTGCCCACCCCTCTCTCATTTAGCGCCGTCGCTCGAGGTGACCCCTTTTGAATTTATGGAAAAGCTTTATGGTTCCTAAAACTAGAGTCTTCCTGGCAGCCAACAGTGAAAATCTGGTAATTCTAGCTTGCACCGTTTTTGACTGATCTACTCGTGTGACGGATGGACAGACAGACGGACAGAATTGCGATGGCTAAGACGCGCTATAGCAGTACCTGCTGTCGCGCGTAAAACCGGTGCAAGATTGGGCTTAGGTTACTATTAATCACTAATAGGAAGTCCTACACTGGCTTTTGTTGGATGACCTTGAACGCCAAAATAGAGGTTATTATGGACTTTTGGCTGCGACACACATTTCAAGAGCGAATTGCGCCAAAATCACTAGAGATGGTCCGGGACATTTTGCGTATGAAACTTTCAGCATTAAACACAGTTTTCATTAGTTCAAATTTTGCCCCCCCCTCTGCATTCAATGAATTGTCTGTACAGGGGTGTCAAACTTGGGCACCCCTTCAAAATACTCCCATTCAACCACTCAAACGGCAGCAGCCGCGTGAGATGGTGGCACCATCTGGCGTATGTGAATGCATCGTACCGAATATCAGTTGTTGATGTCGGTGAGCTTTGATTTGGTTTGCAGTGGGCCTTCAGTGTCACGCATTTCATTCCCCTTTGCATTACTAGGTTTTCTTGTTATTTGTTAATTTTATTAGCTCACAGATAGTGTCACCAGCTTAAGAATTGAACGTACACTGTTTAAAATGTGTCTTTAATTTAATTTTTTTCTGAATACTGGTAAGTGACATAGCACTGGTCGATTAATTACGTGTCTGGTTTTGACATTTAATTTACATTTCACAAGGTAGTGTAACAACATGTTCCAGATGTGGTGAGATATTACATTATTACATACTGCAGGTTTTCTGTTAGAACTTTGTTTGCAGTTCTGGCATTCCAGTATACACTGTGGGCCATAAAAAATGTGACACTATACTTTTGTTTATACCTTTGCCAGTTATTGACTGATTTTCAAAATTCTATCACTGGCACACTTTGCAGACAATTTGCAGTAATATGATTATATATGCCACCATACCGCAAATGCATCTTTACACTACCCTGTGAAATATAAATGTACCAGGTAAGAAAAAACTAATGATAATAACAAATTTAGGTAAATGAAAAGAACACTTAAAACCAGCATTGCAGTGAGTGATCCGTATGACACTAGACTGTGTTAGACTTACACAGTTTAGTGGCATACAGACCATTCTCTGCAATGTTGGTCTGAAGTGCTTTTTTCAATTTTACTAAAATGTTTGTTAGTATCGTTACATATGCATATTTCATTTTTATTTCACAAGGTAGTATAGAGACGCGTTCACGTTGTGGTGGGATATATAATAATCACATTATTGCAAATTGTCTGCAGATTGTGCCAGTGAAAGAATTTTGAAAATCGGTCAATAATTGGCAAAGATGTCCACGAAATTAAATTGCCACGTTTTTTTATTGGCTCACCGTGTAGTACAGTTCAGTTATGTCACTTCAGACAGAGCTGCACTGAGTTCAGTTGATTTCTGTCTTCACATTAGCTTTGTTTTTGATGGCCTAACGGTTTTGGTTAGTTAGGCCGGCTTATAGACATGTATAAGTGTGTCTTTAATACAATGTATTTTCGGAATACCGGTAAGTGACATTGCACTGGTCGATCTATTACTTGTCTGGTATTTATGCATATTGCTAATTTCGTGCCATGGTCTGAGTGCTGTAGCTGTTAGCAAAGATGTTTTAATTTTTGCTGACAGCACGGCAGATGAAAACTTTGAAAGAGTTTTGTTTTATTGTATTGAGATTGAAATTAGATCATTTTTGCTAACAGCTACCGTACTCAGAGCACGTTAGGCTTGGGCATGAAATTGGCGTATTTATAATATGCACATCTGTGGACCTGCCTAACTAACCAAAACTGTTAGGCCATCAAAAACGCAGCGATTGTGAAGTTGCTGTATTACTGATGGTGCAGGTTTGCCATGTCCGATGCCTTGGCGACTGTCTACAACTACGATCTGACTCCAAACCATGTTCCCACCAGGAACATTGCCAAGTTTAAGTCTAAGTATGTCGCAATTGGACAGAATGAGGAACAGGTAATTTTGCTTCCTGTTGACGCTTTTATATATACATCCTTGATCGACAAAAGTATTATAGCAAAAATGAAAAACTGGTCCATGTTATCTGAAGACAAAATTATTGCCCAAATATTTCAATGGAACTGTGATGCTTTATTTACATTCAGAGTCATTAATTCAATTATTTTATACACATCTTATTAGTTACAAGATGAGTGATTTAGTGCTGTCAGTCAGTAAACTACTAATATTGCACTGTATATAGACAGATTAAGATATAGTGTTGTAACATAGCTGCAAATTTTATCTCTGTTCGATTACAACAGATTTTATTGCCTTTAATGTGCTCTTGGATAGTGATGCAATTTTTGCTGTAATTTGTGCAGTGTAATGTTATGTTGATTGGTTAGCACTGTTGTAGTGATTTTGCTGTTAAAGAGTGGCACGGCGATGATTGGATGAACTAACATCCCCACCCCATCCCCATCGTTATGTTGATGAATATAATTGCTGCTAATAATCTGCACATTTTACTACGCTTGGTTACTAATGTACTGCAAAATAATAACATTTTTACAACACCCCACGCTATCAGTGTATATAGACACAAATTATCCACATTTTGAAACATGCACTGCGATGTACCAGTATTAATTAGTGAAATATATTATTCCCACATATATTTTTGCAGCAACTACTGCAGATGAAAGTTGTAGTTGTCCCCATTACCGCGGGCATGCCGCAAATTTTATCCCCATTCCTGCGGTATTAATAACATTTTTACAACACCCTACGCTATCAGTGTATATAGACACATGACTTTTGTTTTCATTCCCACGGGAATACTGCCATTATTGTTCCCATTACCACGGTAATTATCACAGTTACCGTGGTATTACCGCTATCCCCATGTCACTCTTTTTTGCCATGTTACAGCATGTTATAAATTGTGCTTGTTATTATAAAATATTATTGATTGGGTCTTTGATATAAGTTAACTAATAACTTTGCTTTTTGAGTACAATGACATTGCTTTGCAGGAACTGGGGTTTTGGAGAAGTCTAGAGATATTGTATCTGTAGGTGCAGTTTACTCAGCCAGTTGTCAGCTTCGAGTTATTTACTTTTCTCATGGAGAAGGCGCTAAACTCTTAATGCAATCCCTTTAGCCTCATATTCGTTGTCTCGTAGTGTAGGCTGGTGTCTGGCTGAGGGCTGAGGAACTGGAGATCAGTGCCACTTCATAATCCGCATGGTTGGGACTGGAGTTCACTAAACTGATAGCATTGATGAATGATAATGATCTTGATGATGAATGTCATCTGATGTTTGTTGCATCTAGTTGGTGCCTGAGCTACGCAGACGACTGCCGGCTGGACGTGGATGCTCTGTTGAATCGGACGATCGGTTCCCTTCGCGTGACATACGCTACCATAACAAAGATGTAAGTTTAGCTTCCGCACGTCACTAATATATAACTGGGTATAACTGGCATGTTGATGTGATACATTTTCTTTGCAGTCTGTCTGTCTGCAAAGGTCTCCCAATAGTTCTTTGCTGATTTTAATGATATTTTCAGTTTACGTTGCTAGTGTGCCGGTAACCGATTGATTAGCATTTGGAGTAAAGGTAAAGGTTGTCAATTTGTACAGCGCATCATCGCGAGCATGCGCTTGCCTCTAATGCGCTTTTCATCACTAATGAAGTAGATCCTGATCATGCGGTTGATCCTAGTGATCATTTTTAGCCGACCATACTTAAGTAATGGTCGAGCTGTTGTCGTGGTTTTCGTCCATTCATCTGTCTGTCATGTATGAACTGTGGCTAAACGGTGCAAGATAGGGCCTAAGTTGCAATTGATCATTGATAGGTAGTCACAGATTGGCTTTCAAATAAAATGGAAATCATCGATCTTGGATGACCTTGAAGGTCACTGGTAATCAGTGTGGTCGGCTATCCTAGCAACAGCTGGTCTTCTTGTCTTTGCAGTGTCTCTGCGCAAAGGTCTCCTGAATAGCGTTGAGCCGATTTTGATGATATTTTCAGGTAGGTTGCTTGTGTGCTAGGAACAGATTGATTAGCATTTGGAGAAGATCCCATTCATGTCATTATCCTGGCGATCATTTTTTACAATTACTAATTTTTGGAAGATAGGTTGTAAGTTTACGTTTAATGGTAATAATAATAATGAAAATAGTAAAGTGAATTTATATGTGGTTAAGGTTAAGGTTAAATTGCTGATAGTCAACAGGCCCTCTCACAGCTCTGTGACTGATAAGAGTGGTGCTCATCTCCGTTTCCAAGGCCCTGAGCTGGCAGTGTGCCGCAGATGCCTCACCTGCCATATGGGATCACACACCTGCCACCCGATACAGGCGAATCCATCCCTGCCTAATATATGGGAGGAGGGCTAAACCTCCGCATATTACTGCCGTAACCTTCTCGGAGGTGAAGCTGGTACCCATTTGCACTGCTTGGTGAACAGAGGCAACTGTGTGTGAACAACTTGTCCAAGGTCAGTACCTGGCAGTGCCTCAGCTCTGAATCGAACCTGCAACCTCAGCGTTACAAGTTTGGGATGTTACCGTTATACCACCAGACTTTAAAGCAAAAGTCACTAGGCGTTGCAGCCTTAATCAAACAATGTAGTCTAGTGCAGCCAGTTAATGCTAGACTTTAATGGTACCTTAATGAGATATTAGCAGTATATGGTAGTCGGTATGTTAATTTGGAAAAGTTGCAGATTTTGTAGACCATCGCATCAGGGTAGCATTGCATTGAGGTGGGCAAGTTTGTTGTCACGACACATTTTATGATGTCGCATCACAGTTAGCAAAGAATATTAAACTTTTGGCCACATTTTGTTCCAGTATCTTCAGTTAGTATTTTTTCCGATACATTTGCTAAAATTTTGTCCGTATTTACCATTATTTGCAATAGTTATGAAAAAGAGAAAAAGCACCTTTAGTTTTACTGGTGCATTTTCACATGGTAGCCATAAATCTGGTATATCAGGAATACTCGGGGGATTATTTGAACCTGGAAACTCAGGGAATTATTGGAGAATTTTTTTGCAATCTTAGGGAAAAATTGTGGCAAACAAAATAGTGTCGCTTGATGCCATTTATGGGGTGCAGAGATATTCTAAAGTACACAGTGTTTCATAAAAAAGGCACTCTTTTTCTTTCTTCCATAATTCAGTCAAATGATGATCAATTTGCACAAAATTTTTACCAGATGTAGCTGAAGAAATACTAATTGGAAATATTTGGATAAAATGTGGCTGGTAGTTAAATATTTTCTGCTAATCGTGATGTAATGCTGATGTTATAGTGTGCCGTGAGTACAAACTGGCTTGTTGCAACCGGTGCTGACAGAGTTGCTGAATAGCTGCCCTGCATCAATGGTGAACTTTATCTGGTATGTTGATGACAAACTGTTGAAGTTTTAACATTGTAACCACAAAAATGCCCAAAACGATCACTTTTACACACTTGTGGGGATAGCTTAACTTTTACATCTTTTAGCAGGACTGTGCACCAGCACACTGTCTACTCTGCTTATGAGATGGACGAGTTGTTGGATTGTGAGACACCTGATTTTACACCTCCGTGTTGCTAAGTGCTGACAAGATGAACATTTTTTATCAGTAAACCAGATAAAGTTCACCATCGAAGCAGGGTAGCTACTGACAGAACCAGTTGAGACAAGCCAGTTTGTACTCATGACACATTATGACGTCAGCATTACATAATGACTAGCAAAGAATATTAAACTAACGGCCACATTTTGTTGAAATAATTTGAATTTGCATTTCTTCAGCTACATCTGGTAAAAATTTCATGTAAATTGATCACCATTTGACTGAGTTATAAGAGATGGCCAATCAAACTGATCTCCGATCAACTTTGGGACTTGATCGGAGATCATCTCAATGATCGTTTTTCCATCACCAATTAGCGACTAATCGTCCATCAAATCTCCCATCAAGTTGATGGCCGAATATTGGTCGATCAAGTCAGACGATTGACGATTAAGCGTGGCGATCTGCAGTTCGTTGCTTATTCGCACCAGAAACATTGCTTCACGTCGCTGGTCAGAATGGCAATTCACGCATTAAAATAAAGTTCCAGGCATGGCGATCAATCACTACTGATAAATTTATACTGTGTGTAGTGTTTTGTGAAGAAACAAAATGGATAGACGCTCCCGTATTGATTTGCGATAGAACGTATTTTTGACAGCAGACGATGTGGACGGTATCGTTGATATCGTTGCTATGACAATGTTTACTCACTACGGCGTCCACTCGCAGCGCATGCTGGGTAATTTAGCACAACACTGCAAATGGAGGTCAGCTGTCAGCCAATCAGATTGGCTTAAAGTAGGCTCAGTTGACGGCGGATCAGCTAATCGCCGATCACGTAATTGGAGATCGAAAATCCATGGAAAAACGAAACACAGTTGATCGACGATCAATTCTGAACATTAAGTTAATCGGAGATCAGTAAATGGGAGATGAAATTTTATTTGATTGGCGATGGAAAAACCGGACCATAATGCTGTCTATTGGAGGACAGGGGGATCAACTGAGGTAGCTCACAGTGCTTCCCCACATTACTATTATTACAATTACTTTTCATTGTGATGCCTGTAGAATTTTTTCTTTTGCTTTGTAACTACCATTTTTATTTTATTTCATTTGTAACTATCACTTTCAGTACAGTGCTTAGTACATGTAAACATTAATGTGCATGTGGTAGAGATGGAACTCGGCTGAAGAGGATGGTGCGGTCGGTGGTCTTCCCATGTCAGCTCCCATCATTCCAAGTCAGTTGTTTCTTTACTTCAACTTCTCGTAGGCTCCAGCAAAATCTTTGGCCGGCTTTGATGCAGCGTAATGGTACTATTTACAGTCACAATTAATGTTAAATGGTTAAAAGTGCTATAGTTTTTCATAGGAAACCCGTCTCTCTGGGCTACAGAGCGTCACCTGCCATATGGGATCACACACGACACACAGTGTTACCTGCCACCCGACACAGGTGAACGTGCCCTGCCTCAACACCAGTCAGATAGGCTGGTACTCAATTCACCTACCCCGGAGGGATGAAAGGCTGAGTTGACCTATGCGGCTGGTTACATACCAAGATGGTTTACCTGCTTGCAGGCAGTCACCCATTCAAGTACTAACACTGCCTGGCATAGAGTAATAGTAATAGTTAAAATGTCTGATTTCCCTTTTCTTTTTTTCATAATTCACTAAAATGATGATCAATTTACACAAAATTTTTCCAGTTGTAGGTAAAGAAATACTTATTCAAAATATTTCATCAAAATGTGTCTGTTGATTAAATATTCTTTGCTAGTCATGACGTAACAATGACATCATAATGTGTCATGAGTACAAGCTTGCTTGTCTCATCTGGTGCTGCCAGTTGCTGAATAGCTACCCTGCTTCGATGGTGAATTTCATCTCGTTCACTTATGACAAATTGTTGCAGTTTTACCATTGCAGCCACAAAATCGTCCAAAACAATCACTTTCACGCACTTGTGGGGATAGCTTGACATTTGCAGTTCCCAGCATTGTGTGATAGTTGAGTTTCTAGCTTTCAAGACACCCAATTTCATGCTCACATATCACTTAGTGCTGACACGATTAACATTTTTTTATCAGCGAACCATATTAAGTATGGTCAGCCCAACCATAGCAACAGCTGGGCTTGTTTGTAATTTGACTGGGCGTGGTCAGAATTCGGATGCTCTAACTGAGCCACCTTTTCACATAATTGTTTAGAATCATCTGCACATGTTGCATTGAGCTTAAGATCATGTTGTGTCTGGCTCAGGCATGGAAGCTGGCATTAGAAGCATGTCCTTGTCTGGGCAGCCAGTGGCTGAGCCATCCAATGTTGCGCCACCACTGCGTAGTCCCACCGTGCCAAACACCGCAGTCTACATTCGTCCGCCGCCTCCGAAAGCCACTGGTCCCAGAATTAACCCTCCACCGGCATCGGCAGTGCCTGCCCCAGTCAGACCGACGATTTACCCTCCAGCAGCGGCGAGCAGATATCCGACCACGACGTGTAGAGCAGCGGCGCCACTGCATTACCCAGCGTTCTACCCACGCGATGACGACGATGACACGGGCACTTTTGATACATCGAGCGTCATGACTGCCGTAAGTTTACTGTCTGACTGAGTATTTTTAAACCTCTCTCACAGATGCATTATCTTTATTTGTCATGTGATCGACATGTAACAGCCTCGATATATCGCTTGCCTGTTGTAGTCTAGCAGTGGGCTAACTTACTGTTCCGTTACTATGTGTTTGTGTGCATTCTGCTTGGAAAGGTTGTCCTCGAAAATGACCTATACTGTGTCGGGCGAGACTTTAAACCCTACTCACTCACTCACTCACTGTTATTGTTATTGTTGGCCTCAGTGGTGGGTTGTTATATGTAAAAACATGCCAGGTCTGTTGTCTGTGCTTGGCTTAGTTGGAGTTTACATTTTCCACCTGTCATCTCCGTCTTTGGGCGATTACTTGCAAGACATTTTTCTGCTTGGGATACTAGCGTAAACGGCAAAAACTGCAATTAATATGCAGTGCCAAAATGAATTAGTTATAATTTACTGCCAGTTGCTGACTTCACTTTTTGACCTAGACTTTCGTAACTTAGCCAATTCGCTGATCAAAACTTAAAGCCAAATGCCAAAGTTTGTACTTTGGCCAAAGTTGAACTAAACTTCAGTGTAAATGTGTACTTACAGCATACTTTTGGATTTAGATTTTTGCTGACCTTTTTCACTGAGCACGACCTTTGGACTTTGACAGAAGTTTTTCCGCAGCGAAAGGCTCAGCGAAATCGCTTCACTTTTTGGCTGAAGCATGCACTTAGACCGAACTTTGACGTGGTGAATTGGCTCAGCAAAAATCCGTGTCAGCTAGAAATTTGGGACAGTGCCTAATGTGAGGCCACCCAGCGCTCTAAGTATGATTGGAGGATTCTTGGTCCACAGCCACTGACGATTCGTCAAGCCGTTGATCATAAATGTGGCAAAATGCCCTCCCCACAAAACCCCTCAACCGATCTCACTGAAATTTGGCGTCAATTCCTTCCACCTGAGGGTCGTCCTTCCCCCAATTTTGGTCTCAGTTTCAGAGGAGTAGTAGAATTAAAAATTAAGAATAAAAAAGTAGGAAAAAGGAAAGTGAAAACATAAGGCCTTCCATTACTACATGCAGGACTACGGGTGGTCTAAAAAGTGGACTAGGCTATATTGGCTAATGTGTGTTTGTTCTGTAAGGCTACCGGAGGCGGAGCATCATCATGCTACGTGCCTGGCTACGGCGCACCAGCGGCCTACAGACTGCCAACCTATGGTGGAGCGGGTATCGGTCGCGGTGCGGGTTACTCTCACATCCCTGCTGCACCGCCGTCAGAGATCAGCGTTGACACGTCAGTGTTTGTGAGTCAGCCGGGGGGCAGGTTTGAGGTGGGGCCTGGGCCAGGGGCACCTGCTGTGGGGCGGGGCTTAGCAGTAGCCCTCGGTCGTGGACAGCAGGCACTGCAGAATGCTCCCGGCAGAGGAGGAATCGGTAATTAGCTTTTGTGATGTTTAATTCATAGTCATCATCATTGTTCGCAGTAACAGTTTACAAACATGCGTGCTGTAGTGTAGTGTAGGTAGAATGAAAAGCTGCTATCTTATGACATGTGACATGCAAGTTCATCAATTAATAATTTGCGAGTCAATATAAGTTATATAGGTCAGTTTTTTCTATTTTATTTGCTGCTGTCATTGAAGTGTAACAGCTTTTTGGTTTTCGTGTCTGATATTACTAATATTAGTCAGAGTGTTTGTAGTTTTCTTATGCATAAGTTGCTGTTTTTACACAACTGCTTACTGTCATTAATTACGAAGTCACCTTAATGTAGAATGACCATTTACCAGGATTACCTGAAAGTGTTGAGAGCTTTTGCATATTTCACATTTCCGTCATTTTTCTCAATTTTTTGTTTGGCGCTGTTTTGCTCTTTATCATTGTCATTTTTACGCGCGCGCCTTAGCCATCGCAATTCTGTCTGTCCGTCTGTCACACGGGTGGATCAGTCAAAAAC
>Ga0056128_1003584_pt1 | contig 19149 bp, 12 predicted proteins | sample WorMetLIZISLAND2_FD_71113 | JGI IMG/M metagenome (GOLD analysis project Ga0056128, IMG submission 71113) | Marine gutless worms symbiont microbial communities from Max Planck institute for Marine Microbiology, Germany - Olavius geniculatus... ... | reverse complement strand
TTCACCTATATGGGGAGCAAAAACCCCTGGGCGGATTGAGCCCAAATTTTGTTTGGTGGTAGGCGTCCATGACGTAATCACGCCATTAAAATTTGGTGACGATCGGTTCAGGGGTTTTTGTTTGGCTGAGGGTCAAAGTTTGCATTTTCCATATACTTTGAAGGTCGTCCTTACAACACTCACACTACCGTGTGAGTGTGATCACTGATATGTGTAAGGTATCGCACACGTTCCGAGAATCGAACATTATCAAAGCATCCACTGAAACGCTTGTAATATAGACGGCGTTCCGTGTTGATTGGCGTTTTCTGTTTCACACGCTGCCACCCTATATAAAGGTTTCCGGTCGTCAGCGTCAGGTGCAAGTCGATGTATCGAAAAAGAACGCGAGCGCGACAAGCAAAACTGACGGGAAGGCGACATCGACTATCGCTCGATCATTATCGAACCGAAAACAAGCGCGTGCGAATCAAGTGCCCATGCAGAGACAGTCGGTGCGATCGATTTCAGTGGTTAGGTTGATTTTGACGCCTAGCTAACGAGTAACGTGCGCGTTATAGGCCTACACTTGTCAAGCCCGAATTCCATTAGATCGATTGTGTTTACGCGCGACATAATCCAACAGTTTTGAGCAGAGTAAAATCGCGGACTGTCAGAGATCAGGTCTGCGACCAAGTCAGTGCACTGCTAAAATCTGGTATAAGCCCTAGAGCTGTTTGCAGATTTTTTATTAATCGACCGTACTTAAGAAACGGTCGAACTTATGGTACGGTTGTCGTCCGTTCGTCTGTCTGTCTGTCCGTCGTCGTCGTCTGTCACGGATGTATTGTGGCTAAACAATAAGTCGTAGGGGGCTGGCGACTTCTATATAGGCTGTCAATAGTAGCCTTACCTGTGCAACATTTCGTGAATCTATAGCCAACTGAACGCTACAAAAACAAAACCGCCGTTAGCGCCACTAAGCGAATGCATTTCTCGCACGGCTGCTCGTTGCTGGGCGCGTTACACACACGCAAAAAACTTGTGTCCTTGACCTTTAACCAAAAACCATGAAATTCAATAGGCTTCTATGGAGGTCGTTATTCGTGAAGGTCATGCTCAAGCAAAATTTCATCGAGCTGAGTGCAGCAGTTCATGATTTGATAGAGAAAAGCTTAGCGACAATGCTGATAACAATACTCCCGTCGCTTCTGCGAGCAGTAACTAGGCCTAGCATAGGTGTAGTTGGAAGGTACAATATGTCGAATCTTGTTGTCTGACGTTCACAAGCTCCAGGTCTCATCACGTTTACAAGACATCGCATTGTTAGGCTATAGGCCACACCGCCAGCAACGTCGTGCACGGTTAGAAAAAGTAGATGAATTTGCAATTTTTCGACAGAGTTGATTATGGGTGTTTAAAATTTCAACTTAACCTCTAATCTTTTTGTAAATGGTAGATTTTCAGCCCCAATTTTGCAGTTGTGAAAAATAATTTTTCCCACAAGAAGAAAATTTTCCGCTATTCCAAAATTTGGGGAGACAATTTTCCCCCTTTCCCGGTGACAGCGCTCTCCCGTACACCGCGTCTCGCGACGCTCTACTGCCAGCCATGCAGTAGTGTGACGGTGATGGTGTGATGCCGTTTGCCTTGCGCTGGTTTCGTGTCTATATCTGTGTCCGTGGCGCGCTGGACACGCGTCGAATTGCGTTATTAACCTCTTGCGGCGTCGTTGAATGTGCTTTTCCGGTCGTCACGTGGTAGCCATGGCCTCGCACGCATGCGCGGCCCTGGCGTGTCATCCGTCTTGCTTTGATCACCGACGCGTCAGCCAGTCCGTCCGTGCGACGCCTGGCTCTGCTTGGCTGACTGTCCGTCGGAGTTTGGACTCGTATTGAGACATTCTGTAAACCTCCTTTGATGCTGTACTAGGACGATTCGCGCATCTTACCTTATGTTTCGACACCGCTTCGTACGAAATAGGCAAAAACAGAAAATACAGTATATCGTGCATGACTTGCTTTTCGTCATAGGCTCTTTTGTTTTTGTAGTTCTGTTTTTTGTATAAACATTTTAATATTTTAATTATTTTACGGTGAATTACCTAGTGTGTGTGTGCTCTGCATTCTGACGCTAGCTTTTATTAAACGAATATTGTATTGTATTGTATTGTATAGGCCTACACGCGTCACTAGTAAGTTCTAACTGTCTGTAGCCTGTAGGCTTTGTTATTGTACTTCGGACTTCTATCATCTGTTGATTGCAGGAATTGACCATCAAAGCAGCACTGGTGCATGCATTCAATCTTCTGTCCTCCCTGCGTCCAGTGCACGAATCGTTGTATCACAGCAATCAAAAGGACTACACGGATCGTCCCATAATCTCTGGACAAACGTCACCGCGCCCGGAGATCGGACTTGGCGGTGTCATGGCCTGGCGTGGAATGCCGCCGCGTTAGACAGTAGGATGCGCCGTGATCTATCGTAGGTCGCCCTCGGGGCCGCTGCGGTAGATCCGGCGCCCGGCGTCCTTTATCGTCCATTTGTTGTCTCGTAATGAGCCTTTCGGCACCGGGACACGATCGACACGCCGCTTCTCTTGGTGAATATTGCGTTCTGTATGTTTTCAGAACTTACTGATCACAGATCAGCTCGTGTTGTAGAAGTCTTTGGCAATTGTTTAATTTGGTAAACTGCGAGCCAACTCTGGCCCAGCTAGCTTTGAGCGCACTGTAAATATTTCATTGCTTACTTACTTATTGATGTATCTTCCAGTTTCATTTTTGGTAGGTTTATTTATGTCCACGGTGAGATTTTTTTCTGCTTCAAGACAAAGACAATGCCGCTTTGATTATCGCATTATCGCGTATGTTATTTATAAAAGAAACTAGAAATTCATGTGCGAAATGTGATACCAAGAAGAGGGCTTATTGATATGACTGATTCCTGCGTCAGATTCGACCTACGTGCTGATTTGCTGAAACTATAACTTTCTGTCTATGGTATCAAGTGCTGCAGGCAGGTCGCTGATGCCTTTATCGTGCTGGGATGGTCACCGCGTCTTTATGCTTATAGGTCCACGGCGTGCATGTATGCGGCGGAATGTGCGCCGAGGGAGTCGCTTTGCGGTGGACGCATGCACGCCGCGCTATGCGATATGCGATTTCTCATAAAGACCGCTTTGCGTGCTCTGCATACATATTTGCAGCTCACGCAGCGCGATGCTTTCTTCACCTTGTCACCTTGTCGTAATCGGTGAATGTTCTAGAAGATACGGAACTATATAAGATTGGTTCATAACGTAGCACCGTACAGACAACGACGGCATTTTTATAGTTTATAGACCACAAAAATTGGCAGCGGCCATGAAGTAACTTAACGTCTATTTTGCTAGTCATATCGATCACACATCCAATGAAAAATAAAAAAAAGATACACAAGCAAATGTTATTCAGTCTGCATGCGGACCCAGCAACATGACGATAAATGATAAAGTAACAATAGATTAGTTTTAGTTGTGCGTTTTTCTTCGGTAGTTAAGTTACCCAACAAAGAATAATTGGGTGTAAATTGGCTATAAACTGTAGCGTTTAGCACAATGTTTCATATCCCAGTTTATATAAGAGTTCACTTTGTAGGTTATATGCGGCATTTATTTCGGAGGAATAAGTTCGTGTGTTTAATGGCTTTCTGCATACTTCATGTACATTAAACGTGTAGGGAAGACTCGGGCAGAAAAAAGCCTGATTGACATCGGTCTCTGGATGTCGTGAACCGCATATATCACTCGGTAATCCCTTCACCGCTCGCGAGTGCGACGTCTCGTCGATTGTCGTCCTATACAGCACGTGACGGGACCGATCAATGCGAGCTTATATGATCATCATCATCATCATCATTCCGGCACATGCAGATCGATAAAACGTTATCGATTATGCGCGCGTCAACGCCGCGGCGACGGCGCGAAGCCTGCAGATCAATGTGACCCGAACGCGTCCCCCGCGAGTGACGTACACCGCGACGAGCGAATGCATTGCATAACTTTCCATAATCGAGATGACGACAATTTGGCGGCCGGATCGGACTCGTTAAGTCGCCGGTCACGGTTAGTCGTTGCCGGATTATCCCCGTCGTATTATGGCTGGCGTTAAACTTGCTTATTCATTTCGTCCGGAGCATCGGCAGCTGCTGGTCCGGTCGCTTGCGAGGAGACCGGGGCTAGCGAGCGAGCGATAATGGGCGTTGATTGATCGAGAGCCAGTGGCCCGGCCGACACTCCTGTTATTATCCATAGACAAGGACAAGCCGCCGTACCGTGCCTTCGATTCCCGCGACGTCACCGGGAGTCGTCGTCGGAGTGACCGAAAGAAATCCGATATAGATTTGACGGTGGTCTGCGGCCGGTCGGGCGGACGAACGGGCAGAGGGATGAGTGATGGGGATACGGAGGCTGCGCGGGGTGCAAAAATGGACGTGCCACCTGGGCCGACTAGTCGGTACACGCGCTCAGTCGCGGAACACTGAGTCCGCGCCGCGATGTAAACGTCGTCGGACGGTCAGTCAGTCCTTCACGCATTCGTCGCTGGCCGGTGTCCCATTATAGGATGGCTCCCAGTAAAGTCTCTCCCGACCGACAATTTACCGGTAAAAATCCGTCCCGCCCGAGACGATTTTACAATGAGGAGACTTTTTATGGGGGGCGGCGATGTTTCAATAATGGGGAGACATATAAAATCCGTGATTATTTCTCCTCGGGGCGGATTTTTCATGGGCAGACATTTTAATGTGACACCGGCTGTCCTGCGGTCCTGCGCGCATCTCCGGTGCATTACCGCGACGGACGGCTGTCTGTCCGCGCTTCTGTTTCCAATTCCTGCCACTTGGATTAATGCAATGCGATATGACTTAATCGATCTACTGGACACGGACCCCGGCGCGGCACATGAAGACAGCCAGAACCGACGCTGACGACTGCGTGTCGTGCAAGAAGAGTTTGCTTGGAGAAAAATTGCATTTAGATTGCAATCTCGGACACAGACGCCATGAACTGGATGATCGCTAGGCACAACGAGAGTGTTCGCTTTCAAGTAGGCCTACTGCTGAACGCTGAATTAAAAAGTGGTGAAGCCAACGCTAAACGGCAAGAAAGGAAAAATTAAAATCACAAATCGTCGGCTCCCTAGCTACCACTAAATGACACTCTTTGGACTATAACAAAAAACCCAGCTGTCGCTAAGGCGGGCCGATCATATCGCCTATATCTGAAGCCCAGCGACCACTTCCGGTCGCGGAATGAAAGCGATTTCTCACAGTGACTATATACAGTCCCATACATGGCATGGTAACGCTGCTTTATCGAACGCCACAATCAACGGTAAGATACCATACGATAATTCAGCTCACGTGGGTGATGACTGCAGGCAGCAACTTTGCATTCAAAATTGCGGCCAAACCGCGGCAGATAGAGACATGGTTACAGTATTGACAGCCTACAAGAACAGTTATACTCGTCATCGACCTATCCAACGGTACAGTGGCCGACTCCCCTATACGATGTACGATTTAGCTACAATACATGTGTTACAGATGACACACAGATTAACAGACAGACAGGCGACAAAACGGTCGGACAAAAACAAAACAAAAAAAACGCAAAGAAAATTATGCCTAGACTCAGCTTATAAGCCTATCTAGCTAAAATAGACTTTTGGTCAAAATACAGGAAGACAAGTTGTCGCCAGGAAAAGTCGACCTTACGTCCGAAGCCCAGCGTCTGACTTCCAATCTTGGATAGAAAGCGATTTCTCAGAAATGACACAGTACCATGCACGCTATGTTAACGGAACGCTCATCTTGAAAGCTACAATCAACGCTAGTATAACAGACGAGGCACGTGGTCATTTCGCCAGGCGATATAAATAGTTACAGTCGTGAATAACCACCGAGAATATTAGACGCAGGTTTCGCAAATGTTTCTCACAATAAAAACGTCTGCTAGGGAAGACACGCTACAACCTATACAGTTCCTGCTGCAGTACTGACCTTCAAGGTCATCCAAGGTCGATGATTTCTATTTCATCTAAAACGGCGTATGTCATTTCCTATTAATGATTAATAATAACTTCGGCCTTATCTCTCACCGTTTCCGACATACGGCTATTTATAGCTTGAAAGTTTCTATTGAAAATTGCGACCAAACCGCTGCAGATAAAGACATGGTTACTATTGACAGCCAACAAAAAGTTGCCACCACCCTATCTAATGGTGCCATTTTCGAACCCCTATGACTTACCGTTAAGCCATAATACAGCACGATTGGCATACCGTAGTGGGTATTATGACCCTTCAAGGTCATCCAAAGTCAATGATTCTCATGTAATTTGACAGGGCGTATGTCAGTCCTATTAGTGACTAATATATAGTAACGTTGGCCCTATCTCTCACCGTTTCCGATATATGGCCGGGTTTCCATTGAATTTCCCATCCCACGTCTATTCAACCCCAATTTGAAAATGTTCCCTTGCACTATAGATCGCTGAAATTTTGCATGCCCGAGTTTAAGGCACATGGTTTTCCCCTACAACCTAACGCTTGATCTGAATACATCAGTGTTTGAATTGCCGGGGGGTCAAGGAGTTGAACGGTTTTTTGAACCCCCAGCTGTTTTTTCAACCCCCTAACACACTGTCAAATTATGTTCTGGGAGTCAGGTCAGCTATATATACGATTTACATCACAACTTTGGTTGGGCTGCAACCATCGCAAAGTTCAACCGCTAGCTAATTTTTCACAATTCAAACGCTGCAATACATCCGTTACGAACAGACAGACTAACGACAACCATGCCAATAGCTCAACCGTTACTTTCAATACGGTCGGCTAAAATGGGTGGCTACTAGTGATTGCAATCCCGGGATTGGAATCTCAATCCCGGGATCCGGGATTGAGAAATTTGTAATCCCGGGATCCCGGGATCCCGTTTCGGGATTACGTTTACAGATTGGTCGTTATTTTGGTATCCCCAATTGACATATCTTATGCATACGAAAAGTATATCCGAACTGTAGAAGTGACAGTGACTGTCAAAATACAAATTTCCGGCGACAGCACGAAGTAGTATTCTAGCGCTCATAAAATATTTTATTTACCAGACTGCTAAAATTCTTATTTCTGCCATTTAATACGCAAAAAAGTACAATTTTAGCTAATTTTTGTAATCCCCGAAAGCCCGGGATTGAGACGCTGCTAATCCCGGGATTTCGGATTGGCGAAAACGGCCGGTATCCCGGGATTCGGGATCTCGGGATTGCAATCTCTAGTGGCCACCCCGGTAATCATTTCGTATGAAATTTATTTACTATCGGCTACAGTTATTTACCAAAACCGAAAGTACGAAAAACGCCTCACTGATGTCACACTGTCACGTGATCACTGTTTACATCTTACGGAATGTTTAATTATGATGTTTACAACTGTTACAACGACGATTTCTCATGAGCGCTAATTATGACATTGCAGTATTTGACATTTAAGATTATTATATTACGTTAAATATTTACTGGAAGGTGCGGGACTCGTCATTTCATTCGTCGTTGTCGTCATCTGCATATCTGTGACTCGCCTGTGCTAGTGCTAGTGCTCAGCTCAGCTCAGCTCAGCCGCTACTTACATTGCAAATTTCTGACGCATTATTGAATGAAGCTTTGAAGCGTGTCATTTTAACTGACATTATTTTCTGCCATGTTTTTGGCGCAGATGACTTAGTTATCAGAGTTATCAATTGTTTTGTCCGAGTTGCGAGCACCTCGCGAAGTGCGGCAGCATTCATCGTAGACGCTAATCGCTCACAGTGAAGTATCAGTCCAGGTTGCCATGATGAATGACAAACTGGATGCAGACTTGCCAGCGCAGTTTGTCGCTGGTGCCAGGAAAAGTTCGTTTGTGATTACTGACATCGTTCGTAGCGATGAAGAGCCTGATGATGCTGATAACACGTTACATGCTGATCAGTTAGCTGCGTCTGAAGTAACAGAGTCACCAAGAGGCACACAGACGTTGGATGGCAATTTCTCGTGGGTCAGTTCACCTGTTGTTGCTGATATGTCACTGAACGACACGTACTCGCGCTTTCGAATTGTCAAAATAGAAAGTCGCGATCGCTGGCATCGAGGTCGATGGACTTGTCATGATTTTGCAGATCCACCTGAACGAGTAAAGACCGGACAGACGGTGGAGAATGACAGTACGGCCAGCAGTGTAAGCAAAAACGGACCTTCAATCTACTACATTCCAAGCACTCAAGATGCACTGAGAAGTCCGTTTGGTATTGTCTACAATACAGGCGGACATCCCGTCCTGGAAGCAAATTTCCTTGCATCCCCTAAGTACGCTCGTGGCTCGCGGTTTTTCACCGGCAGTTTCTTGTCCCCGGATGATGTGACTGAGGATAGGAAGGGATCAGCAGTTACAGGAATGGACCTTTCTTCGCAAAGAACTTCTGCTGCTGACCACCAGGAACAGGTTGGCCACAGTGCAGCAAGAAAACTGTTTCCCAGTGATGAAAGCAATGTGTTTGTGCCACTCGAGATTTCGGTGTCCGAGTGTGGTCGTAATGATGTGGAAGACACCAGAACTGTTTCACGACAGTTGAGTAACATTCTGCTAACGGCCGTGGATGCACAGAGGACAGCTGGTCAAACGTCACCTCTGGATGTCATGATGTCAGTCACTTTAGGCCCATCATCAAGCGAACCAGACATGAGGTTAGCCGTTGTTTGCTTGGTTCTTCATTCTTTATTTAAGCAATAAGTTGTTTTTACTCGTTATGTTGAAGTTGCACAGATGTTACATAAAAATAGACTAAATGTAATTAATATTTAATATACCGGGTATGTAAAGGCCTAACAGTATGCACAGTAATAAAGAAGCTACTTATAGTTAGAAAGGACCTCTGTGATAAGCTTTTAATTGTGATAAACTTTGATGTCTTGATCAATGGCAAAGCATGCATATGACCTTGAGACTGCAAGTTATGAACTTGACAAGTGAAGCCTGGAGGAGCTGATTCACTTGCAGTGTGTGGTGAAGTTAATTGTTTACCTTCTGACATGTGCATATGTGAACTGTATCTACTGATTTGCAGTGATATGTGTACAAGATACACTTCTTGAATATATAGGGGATGTGTATTCTTGAAATTGACTTAGTGCATTGAGATCAGAAATGTACATGCTTTTCCTGCATATCGGGTGCATGCTTGTAATGCGACTTATGTCGATTCTAAAATAATTGTACACGTTATTTGCTGTGTTGTATGGCATAACAAGGACTTTTTCTTTGCAATGGCTACTTTTGTAAAATGTTAATTGTCTGAAATATTGAAAGTTGTTTTTAAGACATCACAGCTAACTAGTTGTTTGGAATTAAATGTGTGTGACATCACTGTGTAGTGGCAGTGGCAGTGGAATTGATAACAAGATAGAACAAGCAATGGTATGTGTTATTTTGCTAGCTTTTTTCTATTTTTTGTCATATGTTGAATTGCAGTGTTTATAATTATTACGTAAACAACTGCCAGATTATTAATATTATATGTTTTTTGACTGTTGTTAGATTATTTGAGTATCTGTTTGTTATTTAGTGATTTTGTCATTTTTATGGGTGTTGGGAGGAGCATTTGTGCAGTAAACAGTTTTGCATCACAGCAGCAAAGTTGATTGATTTGTAAGTTGGGACAGATTCGTGAGATCGGGCTGAAAAGTGATGAAAATGCTGAGCAGATCGATGTCATTGCTATAAGTAATGTAGCCCAGATATGCCAGTGTAGTGTTATGCTGATCTTGTGAGACAAACTAGAACCATTGAAAAATCATTAATACTTTGCAGGATAATTCCTTGCAGTATTCAGTCATGGTTTTATTGGTCTAACTGAATGGCGGTTATTGGACCTTATTGGTAATTACCCCATCCTGCAAATTCAACCTACCCAAGCAGTTGCTGTTTAACTGGTCTTGTCTGTGATAAGCACAGACATGCTACAGTATTCGCGCTATTCGGTTTAACAAAACAACTTGTCTCTGAATCCTAGTGAATTGTTGTGAGTTGTATTCATAAGCATTATATGTCGGTGTATTGAATCTGTAAAACTAATGGGAAATTCTTTCAAAGATACAGAGTAGGTTTTATGTGCTATATTTGCAATAGTAATTCACACATTCAGTGAATATATTTTAAGTATTTCTAATACAGGTCCCTTAGCTCTATTAAGGGGAAGGGACAAGGAGGAAGAAAGGAAGTGGATGAAGGAGAAAGGGTAGGATGGGTAAGGAAGAGAAAAAATGGAAGTGTATTGTGATTTCTGATTTGGGTGACCCCCCTGTTGCAAAATCTTGCATATGACATCACTGTACGTTTCAGGAGCTTCTGAAAACTCATCTGATGTTTGCTGTTCGTGAAGAAATCGAGCAACTGAAAGAACAGATATCAGATCTGACCGACAGAAATGCACAGCTTGAGTATGAGAACAAGTTACTGAAAGCACGAGCTTCACGGGAAACGCTTGCATTGCTAAGCTCGGGACTATCTATGGATGATTGAGCGACTGTTTAGTTTTACCCACGCCCATGCCATGCAAGAGCATTGGCACAGGTAATGCCATCATACATTGTCCGTCCGTTTGTCTATTCAGCTGTTGAACTGTCTGCTCGGTGTGATGTGGTATGGTAGTCATGTAAGTTTGGTTGGCTCTACAGTTATTACGTGGATAATTTGTGAAGTATCTTGACTCTTTGCACACCTAACGTCAGTGATCTGATTTACATCGTGTCCCGAAATTAGCAGCCCCCCTGCTTTAAACATGCCTAATTCAGTTTGTAGTTCATGGATTTCAACGAAATATTGTACACTGCATTATCGTAACATTACGGTCATGCCCATTATGATGTACAGCGTTGTACGCACTTTACCGTATGTGCTCAGTGTAATGTAATGTAATCATGACGTCAGAGTTTGTTCACAGCTTTCGTTCAATACATTGTTCTTGACAAAGGGATTAAGCAGCATCATATCTGCCTTAAACTAAGAGCTTATGTCAAGGCCAAAAGTGGCTACTTTGAACTCAAACTGTAAAAATGGGTTGAGAATGATTGTCTCAATGTCTGCTTCAACTTTTGTAAAAATCTGTCAGGTATTAACGATTTTACACCAACTTGTCTGTGGGGGCTGCTAATTTTGGGACATGGTGTAGTGCAAGGGAGACACCCTGAAATTTGGAGTAGAATAGAATCAGGGTAATGCTTTCATCTGGAAAACCGAGTTTGTCATAAATAAATTGGCATAAAAGACTATTAATATCTAGGCCTTCTAGTGAAAAGTTGCAGAGAGATGAGCAGGTAGCACTAATTCATTATTACTTTTAATTGAATGGTGGTTAATTACTGGTACTGTTAATAATTGAGAGAAGTAATTACATACTTTTTATTAACGTAAATTTTATGTGGATGTTCTTTTGTGATAGTGAGTTATGCAGTGCACTGGCTGGTGAATTGAATGTGCATTATTGCATTACTTTGCTGGTTTAGCTCTATGCATGATGCACATTACTTCAAGTTCAATTCATGTTATTTCAGTCTTCTTTGTCTTCCATGTTGAACTGTCTTATGTCACTCTTAGTTTTTTTGTGTTTTATTTTGTTTAGTTTGTGTGTGAGTCATATACCGGTAGTAAAAAAGGTTAAGGTTATGAATGAGAAGGTGTATGAATTATGAACCTAAAAGCAGGCCAAATACAGCTTGAAAGGAAGTAGTTGATAAAAATGTGAGAGCACTAAAGGGAGACGCAGTGGTAACTGATGAATGTAAATAAAGAAAATCAGTAAAGGCTAACCTGCAAAATCCAAAAGGTGAGAGTAATTAATGATTGATCACTACAATAAATCCTCTGTTGGCATGACTTCCGTTTTTCATATGTTTGTGCAAAGGACTGACAGACTTGTAATTGTTGTTGATTGTTTGCAGATGAAGTTATTAAGATTATAAAGTCATTTACTTAGTCGTGGGTTACTGTGTGTTTGCAGGATTATAATTTGATATTGTTTTGCATGTGATGTATATTGCATGTGTTATGTAATAGCTTTGTCATTCACCAGTGGCATTGCGGCCGGTGGGGGCACAGGAAGGGGGGCAATTTGCCCCTACTTCCAAATTTTGGGAAAATTTTTCTGTCCGGAAATTGTTGTCAAAAGGTGCAAAATTTGGAACTAAAACTCCATTTTGGGAAAATTTAGGGGAAAAAATCAAAATCTTGAGCACTGTAAATCTCCTCTGTCACAAATTTGCAACTGTTTGTCAGAATTCTGTCGGAAATCAAAAAATTTCAACATCTTGCTCTGCCTACGTTTTTATCCCACGACACTGCTGCCAGTCACAATGTTTCGATAAACTGTGATATTTCAGTGGCACAACCATGTTTGTTGTCTGCCAACAGAAGTTTCAATTTCTGTATAAAGTATTTCTGAGTTATTTTACGCAGGTTGCATGTTAAGTTGTAAACTCTTGAGAGTGTTTTAGCCAGGTATTTCAGGGGAATTTTTCCTCCAGTGTATCCACTCTATCCATACACTGTTATGCACTGCAGATGCACAGATTTTTTTCTGATCCAAAATTAGTCATATTAGAGTGTCTAGGACAGGCTATCTGGTAATAAGAAACCCTTTGAGTGGTCTCTGAAAACTCTGTCTTCACTCTTAGCTTTATGCTTGAATTTTCAGCCTTTCGAACTTTGTGACCATCCACAACAGTCTTCATTTTCCCTCCACATGTGCGTCTGCACCGTGCAGATGATGCAACAGAAAGTAAGGGGGAAGGTCTTTTAGCTGTTTAAGTTGCAAGGGGAAGCTGGCATAATTTCAGAGAGCTTATTGTATCAACTTTCTTTCTAGTTTGCTGCCAAATGCATTTTTAAGACCCAAAATGTCTCAAAATTAATGGCGATTGGGGCTTTGATGCAGGAGGCTTCATTGAACGAGCTGATAACACTTCTGAGACCCCAGGCTAGAGCCAAAGAAAAAGCCCCCAGGGAAAGATATAGGGAAGGGCAAAATAAGAAAATGAAAAGGGGAAAAGAAAGAGTTAAAAGGGTAGAGGGAGGAGAGATGGGGTTAAGGAGGGATACATGCCCGTGTCCCGCCATTGCTCTAAGGATTGGATAAAACACTGCTTCTGGTTAATGAATTTCCAGCTGCTCATTTGCATGCTTCAAAAGGTTGTGTACATTGTCAACTACTGTTCGGTTTGTTTTTATGCATATTGTTATGGGGCCGTCCTTCGTAGAAGGATGCCCCATCATGTGTTGATCCTGTCCGTCTGTCTGTCTCTCTGTCCCGTGCCTCCACCTAGAGAGAAAACGAAAAGGCCTACGAATACCAAACTTGGTAGGAATGGTCCTTGGGACACCAGCACCCTGTGGACCAATTTCAAGGTCAAGGGGTCGGAGGTCAAGGTCACGGCGGCTAATTGCGTTGTTAACTTCAACATCTCTATGTTTATTGTTTACTGTTCGCATAGAGTCGTTGACAAAACCATAGATTACTATGTACTTTTGCGATATTAGCTAGTGATCTGTCTAACTCCGTCTAACACGTACTCAACTGCAAGAACGGCCCCATAGCGGGCGGCCCCTCAACGGCCGCACCCTCTTGTTGAACGCTTGTCTGTGTATTCTCAGCATATGTTTCTGTTTTTATGTGTGATCATGAATGCACTGAAAAAATTGATGTTGTACATGTAGACATGATTTGTAGATATTTTCAGAGGCTAAGTGTATTTCACTAGTTTATATGCAGTTTTACCTCACGACATTCTGCAAGTGTGCTATATGCTGGTGCAGTTATGTTTATTTTCTCACCGTCTGTCACACTGATGTATCTGATCACTAATGTGTCATAAACTGTTAGTTTGTCATCAACACTGTTTTCAGCTGTTTGCAGCATTATTCTAGTTTTCTAATGCCAGAAGTCATGACGTAATTTTGACTAGGTCAACGTATATAAGGCTTTTTGGGGTTAAATGAATTTTGGGATGAAAAATTTGCAGAATTATTCGAACATTATATGCCAAAATCTTCATGGAAATGTTGCATGATGTGGCCTTAGTTAGGCTACTGATACACACTAACAGCAATTTATTTCTGAAAGAAGTGTCAGCATTAGTCTGATTATAAAAAATTAAATTGGCACCGTTTATGATTCACAGTAGGATATATAGTCAATTAGAAATGTGCACTGCAGTGAACACTAGTGTGCAGTTGCCAACGATATTTGTTGCATTCAAGTCAGTTTGTTAGTTCGCTATTGTACAGTCTGAAGCTGTTTTTGTGAGTTGTGATTTTATGGTAGTTAACTCGACTAGTAGCGTACTGCTTGCAGTCAGTTATTAAGGCACGTACAGAGCGACGTAACTGAACTGAACTGAACTGACATGGGTTAGTTTTTGATGAACTGACCAATGGACGAGCAGAGCGAGCCCATTGGTCATTCATTGGTTGACGTGTTTGAGTTCGTAGTCACGTAGTCACCGACGCCGTTAGACAGTGCCTACTGTAATGCATTACTGTTTGCCCATTGGTTAGTTCGTCAAAAGCTAAACTGTGTCAGTTCAGTTCAGTTACGTTGTTCTGTACGCGCCTTTAGTGCATGCAATAGAAACCCGCCGAATCACATTGGTGCTTTGTGGTTTTGTACTACTGACTGACCATTTGTTTACGCTAGCCTTTTGTAAAATGTATTTTGTATGTACTATGTAGATCAATGCAACCAACATTCAGAACTGTTCTATTTTCCTACGCTATTTTCAGCCAATTTGCAACTGATGTTTGCTGATGTGTTAAGATTGTTATAAGTCTACATTTGTTAGTATCCTTGCAACATATACTGCATTTGCAACTTACGCTGTATGACAGCTGATTAGCAAGGAAGTAAGTTTTGTTGTTTCATTATCATAGGCCTAAGGTGTAAACCGTCAATTTGCACTTGCACTGAATCTCAGCAATTTAGGAACGAAGTAGCCAGTGGACTAGTTGATCTGATTGCTGGTGTTCCAGATTATGTATAAGCTGTTTCGTGAATTTTATTATTTTTAGGCCTGAATGATTCTTTTGTACTAAATTAAATTTGATATAATCAGACAAGCATAAAATGTTTTAATTGCCAGTGGAGGTGTGCACTGTATGGAGGGTGTTCCAGTTTTGTTAATTTGTTATTTTTTTTAGTTTTTTTACCCATAAGAGTGGCATTGATTTTAGACGCCAGTGCAGTGAGTGAATAGCCTAGTTGTTATGTGTATGAAGTTGTACTGAGTAGACTACTTTGACGTTTGCTGTGCATCAAAAGCTGCACTTACTCCTGAAGAAGCTCTGTATACTTACATATAGTACTTGCAGTTATTGTTGCTGTTGAACTTTGGACTCTGATATCACAAAGATAATGTCATTGGAAAAAAGTCGTTATAATGGTGACAAAGTTGATAGACATTTGCTTTAAAATGTTTTTCCGAGACTTTTGTGTGATGCTTGAGAGTTTGAGTTTACCATGCCGCATTGACTCAGCAGATAAGCGTTTATGCAATTTTTCATCAGTAAAAATGCAGGGATTTGTAGAAGACTTCTTAGGACGAGACATAGTCGAGACCGAGGCAAGACGTTAGTCGATACGATCTCGAGACATCCCTGCAAAACGACGTAACTTACAATAGACCCTACATCATTAACTGTTGGCATGGCTTGAAGTGAGAAAAATAAGTGCTGGTATGGTAGCTTTCCCTTCTTTTTCTCTCACCTTTCTTTTCAATCCTTTCTTCCTTTATTTCCCCTCTCATTCCTTTCTCTCTCCCCTTGGAAGTAGAACCCATGATGAAATCCAACTCGGGGATCTGGGAGAGCGCTGTAAGCTCCCTCAGTGGGCTGTTGGGCGGAACCCCAGCCGAAGTCGAATTTTGTCAAATATGACACCTAGTGCAACAATTTTAATTATTTTCTGAGAATCAACTAACCAAATTAACTGCAGTTTAAATAATCAAGGCATTTTTATTAAAAAAAGTGCATTTATTAGTTGAACTGCACTTAATGTGTTCAGCTGATTCTCAGGAAATTAATTAAAATTAAGACTAGACTAGTTAAAATTAACAAATTGAGTGCAGTTTAAATAAGGCATTTTTGAAACCAAAATGATTGCTTAATGAATAAGCTACAGCGCTAATTGGACATTATAATCGATGCAAACATCAGCGACCAGTTGCCTGAATCTCAGAAAACTGGCTGCAAAGCATAACGGTAGGCTGTCTCAGAAAAGAAGTGTCAGTATGCTTTCCAGGAGGCCAGGAAGTGCCTTTATGCCATACCGGTCCAAACCGTCTCACTTCGAGCACTGACTGTTGGACAAGGTTCTTACAGGTCAGGGAAAACTGAAAAATGTCAGAGAATTTGTGTTGTCAGGGAAATGTCAGGGAAAACCATTATTTTTGAAAAGTCAGGGAAAACGATCTTGGATCATGCAGACTGCAGATAAATGTGATTTTTTTTGCATCTCCAAATATTAAAAAGCAGGCATATTTGCGGCTTCCATTGAACATCCAATAGCTAGACGTGTTTCAGCTTCAGGGAGGGGGGCTTTGCCCCCTGACCCTCCCCCGACCAGGGCCTCTGTCGTTTGCATTTATTGCTTTAGGCCCTATTAATACCGTTTATTTATGACATTTGTGCGATAGGGTTATTGTTTCGATAATGTCAGGGAAATTGTCATTCCATAACTGGAAAAGTCAGAGATAAGTCAGGGAATTTTGCTACAGAAAACCTGTAGGAACCCTGATTGTAGAAGAAAGAAACCGACAAAATTTCGTGATAGCAACATAGGCCTATAGGCCTACTCGTCGATACACTAGCGAAGTGTTATGTGCCAGTAAAGCACTGATATACTTGATTATTTCGCGTGACTTGAGTACTTCGCTTCCGATGACAACTGAACCCTGAGGCGGATTGATTGAGCCAGACGTTTTTAAGAGCTGCGCACTATGTGGCCAGTGACAAATGATGGTTGACGTTTGGGTTCTGGGTAATCTCCGCATAGATTATCGAAATGGGCGGTGAAGTTTCATCAGTCTGCCTATAGGCCCCACCCCATACGTACTGACAATCGCCACGGCTAAAAAGTTAAGTGTTTTCGCCGGAGGCTTTCCACAGTCTGGTTAATTTAATAGTTCTACAGTTTGTGAACACCAGTATTTCTTAATGCATGCTTTTGGTATCAGTATAGCAAATTGGCAGGATTTTATGTTGAGTGTTCGAACTTTCAATAAATTTCCCTTAGCCAGTGGCATAGTCACGTGGAGTGGGGGTGTGACCGTGTTAGGATGATGTCCTCTCCCCAGAAAATTTTCGGATTTTTGTGTATGTGAAAATGAAGTGTTTTGTGCATTTTTGACACTATTTTGAGTAACTGAGTAGGGAAGAGGGCACGTGCCCACAGTGCCCCCGTAGCTACGTCAGTGCTCTTAGCGGGTTTTGGCAAAGCTTAACCTTGACCGCGATACGCATTTTGGTGTATTTCGAGATAAAAAAATATTTCGTGTTAATCGTGTACTGTTGTAAAACGAGTTTTTAACGTTAAAAAGTTAACGCAAGAAAACACATATAGGCCTAATTACTGTCCATCATCGATAGTGCCGCGTTAATCTCAAACATTTCTCTGCGACGTCTGGGTATACCTGTATACACGTGCATAGATTATGCTTACGGAGTACGCGATGCCCGCCATTGATCAGATATCTACACTGCAGTGCAATGCCAGAATCGTGTACGATTGAAATGTAAAATTTGATATTGCAATGGTTTTATGCCTCTCTGGAGTCGGGAGTAGCGAAATGACGTCGTCATCGCACCGTGGTTAATGGATCGAAGCACTGCGAATCCGTGCGTGCTAATATTACGCGGTCGCAGAGATGACACGCCGGTGTCGCCAGAGCAGCGAATGGTGCAGGGGCGGGCGCCGTGACCTGCGGCCGGGCGCCGCCGGGCAAAGATGGGAGGATGAGCGTGCAGTTGTGGTGGTGTCAGACTGTGTGTGGGCTGACCGGCCAGCCAGTCACCGTGCACTTGCAGCCGTCCGACGCAGATGCATCGTGAAGATAGTCACGCCAGTCAGTGACCACCGGCACTGCAGTTGCCTGCGTCGCAATCCGCAAAGCTGTCGCAAGTCATTGCCGATCTGACTGTCTAATATTGCATCGTCCTCCTATACTGCCATGCACCCACCCACGCCTCGTGCCGCCAACAGTCGCCTAGGATACGTTCACGCTACCCGCTCAACTCAACTCGGGTTTAATAAAAAACGATAGCCAATGGCTAAAAAATATACGAACATAAAAGTAGCATAACATGACATTACAAAATACGAAATAGTGCACACACAACACTCATTTCAGTCCGGTTCACATCCACATATATATTTCTAGATACACCAAAACAAAGCACATACTGGTATATATGTTTATATTTTTAAGTTATTGATATTTAGCCAATGCAAAGTGGATAAAAGACCGATATTTGTTAGTTCTGGTCCGTGGTATGGGATAGGCGGTATGTCGTCGGAGTCGAGAAATAGTATCTGAGTCTCGTCGTTGGTGAAAAAGGTCGTGTAAACAACACTGTCAACATTTGTAACTGTGCGAAAAAATTTTCTCCCCAAATCATATCTTCGTACAGAAAGGGGTTCTACCCCAGCGTATGCACATGCAAAATCATATGGCATATCACATGCAATGGGATGGATGATTCTGAGGGCCCTCTTCTGCAAAAATTCCAATTTTTGGGACTGAGCAACAGTTAGACCATGGTGCCAAGTTGCACATCCATATTCTAGGACAGGTCTGATAACCGTGAGACAGAAATACGATAGCCTAGGTCATTCGAAGATAACCTAGCGCGTCTCGACTGTTTAAATTTTAAGGTAATACAGCCGTGGAGCAACTTTCGCACAAATAGTGTTTACATGCGCTTCCTAACTCAAGTCATTCGACAAAGTAACACCAAGTAGTTTGAAACTAGTAACACGTTCGATAACATCAGACTGTACAGTAAGACATGGTACTGACTGTTTAGCAAGGGAGCCAAGGATCATTTCCTT
>Ga0056128_1003580_pt1 | contig 19159 bp, 13 predicted proteins | sample WorMetLIZISLAND2_FD_71113 | JGI IMG/M metagenome (GOLD analysis project Ga0056128, IMG submission 71113) | Marine gutless worms symbiont microbial communities from Max Planck institute for Marine Microbiology, Germany - Olavius geniculatus... ... | reverse complement strand
ATATTATTCAGCAGCACACTGACACACAGTCAGTGTGATGCGGGCAATATCACCTTTTGTAATTTTTGCTGTTTTCGATGTGCAAGTCCTTAAATGTTGCCATTAACAAGTGTATAAACTGATGTTTTGTACATTTATTTCTCAATAGCGTGTATTTCTTTTTTTCATTCGTATACCGGTGACTATGAATAAAGATTTTTTTTAACTGCGTATAGAGTGTAGACAAGCCTTGATTTCGTGCATCGGTTCGTCCTTGTAGAAATGCCACAGCCGACTGTCGTTGCTGTATGAAAGTCGGTAGCCGGTCACCCAGTGCTTCTTGCGTCCGTCGCCACGACCCTTTGTCACGACGCCGGTCACCAGCGTCGGTGGGCCGACATCGAACTGCAGCCATTGCTCCGCTGACAACACACGCGTGCATGCATAGTGCATACAGACTGAAGGACATACAGATGTGCATCACCTGCCATATGGGTGACATCGGGTTTCTTGCCGATCGACACCGGGGTGAACGCGTCCCGCCTTAACCCCAGCCAAGCAGACTGGTACTCGATTTACGTATGCCAGAGGGAGGGAAGACTGAGTTGACCTTAGTGGGTAGTTAAATATCGAAATAGTTTACTTTTAATCGCAGACAACCATCCTTCAAATAATAACCACTTGATAGCGACCCGACCGGGAATCGAACTCACGACCTCTTGATCGCAAGTCCGACATCTTAACCGTTATGCCACCAAACGCCCTATAATTGTCCATTACGTAGAAGGATATGCACAGTACGAATGCGTACCATTATCTCGTTTGGCGCACCAGGCCGTGCTGGTGATGATGTAGCCGTCGTTGGCGGCACAGGTCCCGGCGTGGCGTGAACCCAAGGCGCGCTTCTCACTCGACGCCTGAAGCTTCCCGTATGGCGGCAGACCGATCGGCATCTTACATACTGCAACGCACACGCATACATTAGTCAGACAGCACCAGTAAGCAATTACAACATTGATTCAAGTATGATATTTGGGGTGAAAAAAGTTGGGAATCGGCAGTGAAAATGTGCTGCTAATGAATAAAGCGTTGCTGAGTTCCTATGTAGGATGGTTAACCATTCCGATATCTGTAACGGTTGGCAGCGATCTGCAGCGCAAACTGTGACTGCGGGTTGCTAACTCTGAATCTTCCCTTTTACTGGCAACAAGAGTCCTGCCTAATACACCCGGTCACATCAATGTTTTTGATGCAAAATTGCTAAACATTCCTTCCAACGACTAATGTTAATATCGCCAAAAATTATGCAGCTAAACGGTACATCTTGCACTAGCTGTCCCTCCAATAGACAGCATTCTGACATTGCTGACTGGAGCACATGAGGGAAGATTATTAGAACTGTTATTATCGTTAGTCACATATGCACATTTTAAATTGACAGTTCTTACAATTTTAGGTTTAGGTTGTTTTTAGGTTTTGTGTCTTATAAAGGTTAAACTTTGTGTAAAAGTAAACTTTTTCTTTTATTATTATGCGTACGTGCATTTTGCCTGGAAAGGCCGTCCCCGAAATGACCTATGAACTGTGTCGGGTGTGACGTAAAACCCTACTCACTCACTCGCACTAGCTGTCACTGCTATTGTAGCCTGCTGTTAATTAGAGCACTTGTGAACAAATAAAATGTAAATGCAGCTGTTTAAAAGGCAGAGACCTTGACAGCCGATGACCTCGACCCTCATGCTAGGGTGCCGATGCCACTGTACTGTGTGAAACTTGATGTAGCGCGCCAGCACGGCGTCGTCCAAGTAGTAGTGTTTCACCGAGTACGCGTCCACGTTACCGTCGAACACCTGTAGACACGCCACCAAAACAGGAGAACGGCCAGGTACTGCTTTGCAACGTAGAGTCAAAAACCTATCGTTGTATACCGTCCGGTAATGTAATGCAATCGACAGACGGACAAAAAAAATCAAACAAGAGCACGTTACTCTCGTAACGAACATCGCGGGATGCGTTTGCATTAAATACGTTTACAAGCGTGACGTCGGACGTTGCGATAGTGATTGGTAAGCAATAGAATTACGGCGCAAACAATGTTTTCCACCCGAAGTTTGAGATATTCTCTAGGACCAGGTCGCCAATGTCTGGACTTGGACTCCAAAGTGGGAAGACCGTAAACTAATTATGTGTGTAATTACTTTCCAAGTGACTCCACCCACTGACCATGCACGTCACATCAACGTTACAGACGGACGGACAATTTAAGATCGCAATACCGTTCTTTACACGGTAGCAACATTATTTCCAGCAAAACACTTGTAAGTCTTTTACGCCTTACAGCTGAACAACGGTCGTCGTATTTACCCGCTGGTTGCCGTACTGATCGGTGATGTAAAGCCAGTGATACGCGTCGAGGCTGTAAGAGACGAGAAATGACGTCACCCACTCGTTGCCTTCTCCGCGTCCTTGACTCAGCAACCCTGTCACCTGCACAATGTGCACAATGCTGCAAAGATGTATACGGCGGCTATAAACAATACAGAAACACACCTGTAACAAGCACATGCAACAGAAACATGCCTATATAAAACAAGCGAATAATCCATAAGCGAATACGCCCAGTGTTCACATGTTATGCGGCCGTCTGTCTAGCTATACGTACTCCCTAATGCACTGTGCAACCGTGACCTAACTCTGAATTTAACCTTTTGAATAAAAAGGGGTATTTACCTCGATGACCTTAAACGACCTTGAACCCCCAAAATAAAGGGTTTTAGTGGGTGTTAGTCATTTTTGTGATTTTCGGCTGCGGTTCGCACTTCAAGGGTGAATTGCGACGAAATGACTGAAAATAGACCAAGACAATGTGCAAACAGGAACTGCCAAGGCTGTCGCGCGTCTCATGAGCTTTGCTCAAATTACTTGTTAAAACCGACGCCGTCTTGCTAACTCAATTCATTCAATTGATTCAAACAGCATTACTAAAAAAATTGCATACATGACTAGAAGACAGGGTATTTTTCTAGATAGATAGAAGTTAATTTGCAAATAATTCGTTAAGCACGACAATTTTACTTAACTTACAAGTGCATCGCTGACTGCGATTCGCAAACGAACACAAAGCAGGCCCAGTTTAGCATATCAATAACATCTACAAAAATTCGTTTTTCTTAGCAACGCCTATATTGTAGACATAAATGTATGCTATGCAAATTTCAACTTTAAACTCCGCTATCAGCCCACTAAATTCAACGTATCGCTGAGATTATGTTAGCAAACAGACAGAATTGATAGCATCGTTCAAGAATCGTCGTCGTTTACGAAATAGCCAACATCCGAATCATTCATGGGTGGGTGCCTTTTATATGATTATCGAAAACAGACAATTCTTGCATCTTATATCAGAGCCGAACAGCATCGCCGACGCATTCTGAACCACAAGACTGTCATGTACCCTTCTCTTGTTGCGTTTAGTCGAAACACGTCGTTAAAGCCGAACGAAGAACGGAATTCTGAATGTTGCTGTCTTACGTAACATCGCCTTCAGCGTAAACAAGCATAAATCGACACGCCAGAACTGGGGAGAAATGACAGGAAAAAAGTTGGCGTAAAACAAGCGTCTGTGCATCGTGGCTTAAACGCTCGTGTTCTATGTGTGTGGTCTGATGGAGTAAAAAGTTGGCCGGACATCAAAGGGAAACCGCCAGCGACATGCCGAGCTAGCGGCAAGTCTACGAGATACGTTTCATTCTACCGCTGTTCGATCATCAATGTGAACATCGAACAAAAACACCAATACTTTGTGTCTGAGTCAGCTCTGCAAGGCCAAGGCGGAGGCCAACGACTGACATTACTGGTTTCTTAATGAGTTGACTGTTTCTTAACAACACAGTGACATTTTGTCACTTAACATGTTTAATGAAAATATGATTTGTACTCAAGCAATAGCAAATGGGAATAATTACATAATAGCCTATAAAATGTAAAATATGAGAATCTAAACGTCAGCCTGTTCTTATCTCAACATAGCGTCGAACTGTATGCAATTCATGCTACTTTCATCTGCTCCAGCTTCGAGAAGGAAATCGACGACACCCGTTGTCGCTGATATTCAAGTTACGGAGTCACGCCCGAACCATGCTCGTATTAGCTTATTCAACAAGACGCAGACAGATCGTTGAGGTGACATTCTTTTCTGTGATATGGTCGTTAGTTCAAGGCCGCTGTGTGACGCTATGTGACAACGGGTTATACGTTAGTAACTATGGTCGTATTACAAGTGAGCGAAAACGACTAACAGAATGACAGCTTAGGCCTAGTATTATATTAACCCACGGACCGTATTAGGCACACGCCTTAGCATTCTTATTCTGCTTCTTTTTGTGCACACGCACCTGCCACCCGTTGTGATTAAAACAATGAAGCTCCAGACATTTCATTTCGAAAAACGTCTATTTACTAACGTTTACTAGCGATTTTAATGGCGATCTACAATCAGAAATACATTGCCACTTACCGTCATGCTCGCGTGGGCACAGACAGCGAAAACGTCCAGAACAAGGGTTGCTTTACAGGGGTTGAGGCATTTACTTCACAGGCAGGTTTTTTTGGGAAACAGTTTGAGCAGATAATGCATAGGATTACATTACACCAAGTCACTAATCCTCCTGTTGAGAAAACTTGTAAGCCCAACTGCACTATTATATTATTATATTATCTAAACGTCTACATCAGAGATGTTAGGTCTTGGCCTGCTACTTGCCAGCTAATGCTTTGAGCTAGAAATTAGGTGCTGATGCACGACACGCAATATGTTTTTACTAATTACGTGTGATTTTTCTTCAAAGGATAATAAACCAATTTAATATAATAGATTACGTGTCCAAAAAGAAAATACGATAAAACGCATCAGGAACGTCGAGAGGCAGAGCGGGACCCATGAAAAACCATTCTCACGGGGTACGGACCATATCACTCACAATGTCATTCCGACTGAAAAATAATTCCATAAAAGCATCTGTTATAAAAAAATTTAATTACAAAAACTTAAAACCAATCATAATGTCAGGATATCGTCGTCGCACAATAATTGACGACTGACGTTAGCCCAAATCAGATGATCAGTAATAGGCCTACCCCGTTTGCACGATCAAGCAAACAAAAAGCAAACGTATTTAGTATAGGCTTACACGTGCACGACGTATGCTTAAAAGTTTGCTTCGTGTTTTTGCTTCATGTTTGCTTTATCGTGTAAACGGGGTATAGGTCTAATTCTGCTGTCGAACATAATAGCAAAAATATTTTTGAGCGATGGTAAGGCCCCAAAACATCGCGGAGCCCGGAAAAATCTTCTTCTCACTCTTGACGCCCTGAGAAAGAAAAGCGAACATCAGTATTATCATTTTAGTTTGAAAACTACCGTCCCAGTCTATGCTATATTAGGCCTAAGCCTTGGCCTTGGCGTAGGCCTTGTACTGTACTTTGTAGGCGTTGCACGCAGTGTCGTTGCTATTATCACATGGTATACGTTTGTCCTAGGCTATGTTATAATTATATGTTTGTAACTTTGTCGCTTTGGTTTGTATTAACGGCATTATTGGTAGCTTAAACTGGGCGCTTGCAGTAAAAGCAACCGAACGCGGTGAGGTGATATAGCAGACCTGTCACCTTGCGTGTTACGTTTCGCTTGCGAGCCTATATAAGCTGATTATTTGCGTTCTACTTTAGGCCTAACCTACAAGTACAAGATGCGTTCCTCAGTATGTCTGTACTTGCAATAAAGCACGTTCTTTATTAGGCCTACTTCAATTAAAGATTCTTTCGGACGTTCGATCGAGCAAAGTCAACATTTTTCTTCATGTATGCCACGTCCGTCATTAAGGTCAGAAACGTCTTATACCGCCCACTGTACAAAAGTTAGGCCTAACGCCCGATTCTCGTTAGCGTCGAGTATAAAAACTCCATGCCGCCCTCGAACGATGAAAAAGACGACCCGCTCGGCCAATAAGGGTGGACTGAAAGGGACAAAGCCGCATGCTTCGGGACATCAGAAATACAGCCTGCACGGCTAACGAAAAACGCGCCACTTGATTCCAATTTCATGCTACGTCACGCAGTCGACGTAGTTGTGCGTGCACGCATTTTTGTGTGCGATTCGATTAATAATTTCAACTACTTAACACCTCTGTGTGTGTGCGTATGTGTGTGCGATTTCAAAAGCCAAATCCTCAGGCGAATCTTAGCAGAACGTTGCCTCTGTCGACAAGCAATACGATCTGGTACCAGTCAGAGCTGCTCACGAAACAGTATAGCCACGTGTCCTGCGCGCGGTTCATGAATCACAATGCGAAATTTGCGCCGTCTCTCCGCCGGTTTCATTACTCCCTAGCGGTTCTTTACTTTTTTTAACCAAAATTACTACCACAATCACCCTCTGATCCTTAATTTATGCTTTGCCGGTGTTGGCTGGATAAAATAGACTGCAACGCCCCAAAAGAACTGCCCACAGTAAAGCCCACACAGAAGTTTCATTTAAGCGTATATGCCAGCCTATTGCCTAACCTGTAGTAAGACCGTGGTTACATTAAAAACAAAAACAGAATTTTTAAACGTTGTTTTGCAAACGCATTGCGGTTTATAAACAATTTCCAAAACATTTCGAAAACGTTTCAGAAGCGAAGATCTAGATTAACTACGTTTGTCGGACATCAGTAGGCTACGATGGGAGACCGTTGTGAGATGGAAAAACTATCTCGGTATGTAACTAGCCACCCAGGTCAACTCGTCCTAGCCATCCCTCTGTGGGCTGGCGCAGTGAATACCAGCGATCTAACAAAGGCGTGAACAGGCACACCGCACGGTGCACTATCCGCGTATCCGTAATCTGGCAGTGTAAACCGGTGTCTAGCTGAAGGCTAAGGAAACGGAGATCAGTGCCACGCTGGGCGTATGGTTCGCAAAAAACTTCACGTTTTGCTTTACGTTTTATGACGTACCTTGGCTGGAACGCCGAGATCCACTTGTAGCCACTCGGAGGCGGACTTGTACTTGGCACACCAAGCCTGGTCGCCGGGCTGGTAGACACGTGCAAACTTCTCGCTACATCCGCGGTCCCACTCGGGCGGGTAATTGGACGAGGCCGAGATCTGCCCGGCACGAATGTCTCCCGTCGTCATACCCAGCGGACCATTGTACGTACACGCTATACACACGGCACAGTACATAGAACACGTCAGTAAGTATTAGTTACAGCGCTGCTGGACTGAATAAACCCAGTACCAGCTTATACCACTCCAGACAGTACTGAAACATATTTAAAGCCACGCTCAGATCGCACCGTCGTTTGCTTCATGACGGACGACTGCAGTCGAAAGTTGTGAAAACAGCACCGGTGCAAGCTGAGTAGGCCTATATGGTTTTAAGTAAATTAACTGACCGAATTGATCGAGTACTGATTAACAGACTGATTGATTGGCATTACATACTTCTCCATCAGTGGCCGAAAGTACTGAGAGTTATGCCGAGTAGTCAGTCACAGTCTTCTTGTTCTTTAAGGGCGTAAATAGACATAACTGAACTGAACTGATCACTGATGAAGTTTATTTTTCGACAAACTCACAAATGGGCAAGCAGTAATGTATTACAGTAGGCACCGTCTAACGGCGTAGGTCACTACGTGACTACGCCCACGTACGCGTCAATACGTAAGCAAGTCAAGTTAATGTCTATAAATCGCAATGTCGGCAAGAAACCGGCATATCTGATGCATAGTGCACAATAGCAGTATGTAGGGGCCTACTGCATTTTCTTAAAACTGTTTAATAAATACAATATTCAACGTCGCACCTTGCAGAGCTTGTAAATACGGCAGCGTCAAAGTGGGCGGCGACGACGACGTGACGTATGCCAATGACGTCACATACAGTAGCCAATGAGCGGCTCGCAACGCCATCATCTGTAATAGCAACAAACAGTTTCTACAGCAACCACATAATGCATTCATTTATAAATTTTATATGATAAAACATGTTGCATTTACAAGTATATTTACCATGTTCAGTAAAAACCAAAAAGCAAGAATGGGATCCTTTCTGCATGCAGTGGCGTAGCCAGAAATCTGAATTAAGGAGGAGAAGGGCTAATTGCTTCTCTTCCCTTTCCCTTTTTCCCTTTTCGTCCCCTTCTCTTTTCCCCTTTCTTTTTCTCCCCTTTTTGCCCCTTCCCCCTTCCTGTTCCCTTTTTTCTTCCCCTTTTCTCCATCTGCTTAAAAGTAGGACCCTTGAAATCCAGCTAGGGAGACTGGGGAAGCGCTGTAAACTCCGCCAGCGGGTCTGAGCCAGAACTTGAGCCGAAATCGAATTTGGTGCATTGTAACATTAAAATATGAGATCTGATGGCAACAACTTTGATTATCTTCGAGAATCAACTGACCAAACTGACACATTTAGTGCAGTTTAAACGAGTGTTTGTTTATTGCCTGAGGGATTATGGAGTGGGAGAGGGGCTGGGCAAACTGCCTCCTTGGCTACACCACTGTCTGCGTGCAAATCTTCAAAGCCACAAGCGGTCATTGTAAATGCGATTGTAAATGATTTGTTAACAATTCGTGAATATCGTTTTAGACAAACGTCTGCAAAATATGAAGATAAATACAAGCAGCTTTCTGTGTGTACAAAATATAAGCCTAAAGTAAGGATGCATAAAATAAGGCACATTTTGATGCAAACATGTCGCAATGCATCACTTATCACGTCGTCATTTGCAACAAAAAATCTTTCTACCTATAAAGTCGAGGAAAAAAGAACAGTCCTCGGTAAAAAGTTATGTACTCCCCGAGTGCTTACTCGTCATTCTCATTATCTGCTTATCATTATCATGTTATCAATAAAAATCATCATCGTCATCAGCATCATAACAGAATCGTGTTATTTCTAAACCCCAAATTTCTAAACCCCAACTCGCTATTTCGATTTGCTATGGAGTTTTTTGGATGTTAGACAACAAGTCGTTGAACAAGCCGCGTAAACATCTTGACATCTTGAATGACATGTTGTGGATTTGTTACATTGTTACATGACTTGCGATACGTCAGATCCACGACAGATCAAAGTATAGAGTTTTTGCTTCGAGAAAACAAAAAAGTCGATGCAGCACCGCTCGGTGCGATTCGACCGCTGACAGCAGTCCGTCCCGCCTGTCAACAGTTTGTTTTCGTTGCGTTTCCAGACAAGGTCGTCGTTTGACATTTTGACATTGGAGATCGAAGACAGACGAAAGGACGGCAGCTACAGACTTTCGCTAAACCTGTATTCCACTTGCTTCGATTTGTTGCACAGTACGATGTACGACAAGCTTTACGGCAAGTAGGGCCTACACAGCAAGTCGCGCGACACAACTCCATATCACGTCGATGAAGGCCTACAACAAATCTATGTATCTTCAGCATCCCATGTGAGGATTCCCCACATGGGATGTTGTACAGCTTGCTATACGACCAAGATATATTCCTCGAAAATTTCCTTAAAACAAAGTCAATTGACACTCGTTTACAAACCCAGACAACAAATCGACGCAGTGGAGTTTGTGCGTTGTCTTGAGACGAACTGTAAGCGGTCGCGTGGCGCGGCAACCAAGCGACGACGTCGCGTCAGCGGCACACACAGAAGACGTTCCAGACGACGACAACTGCTGTCGTCACGCCGTAGCCGCCTAGCTCTCAGCTCAACCTCACATCTAATCCCTGGGGCAGACCGGCTAATGTGCCGGTTTATGGCTTCACTTCACGATCTCTTCGGCTCGCTTACATACTGTCGGCATGCGTCGACATCGACAACTTCTTGGCATCCTTCCAGTGGCGTCGTGGCCGGGGGCGAGTAGGGGGGAGCAAATGCCCCCTAAATTTTCTAGCTGTCGGAAAACTGTCGGAAAAGAGTCGTGTGCCCAATAATACAACATTTGGGGCTAAAACCCCTTTAACCAAAATTTAATTTGAAAATTTAAGAGAAAAATCAAAATCTAATGCACCGATAATTTTCTCTGTCGGAAATCCGCACCTGTTATTTCAATCCACGACTAACGCCGCTGGATCCTTCATTCGCTGGCGCGGTAACATCATCATCGCAGCGCAGAGGTTTTCATCGGAACGCGCTACAGAAAAAAAACAAAATTCACATTTTACTAGCACTTAGTACATTTTAACTGTGCTACCATGCACGCTCACGAAACAGGATCCCGATTTCTTAAATAAGTAACAACTAATTTAACCGCTTGCTGGAGATAAGTTAAAGCTGAAGTTGTGTGTAGATATTGATGGAAACCCATCTCAGAGCTACCGAGCGTCACCTGCCATATGGAATCACGCGTGTTACCTACCACCTGACGCACAAGTGAACGCGCCCCACCATAACTCTAACCAGACATGTAAGTATCTCGAAGGAATGAGAGGCTACTGTTGATTTGGGTTGCTGGTTTATACCGAGACGGTCTACGGGTTTGCAGACAGTCACCCGGGCCCGTCGTTGACTGGGAGATTCAAGACAAACGCGTTTAACCACAAAGTAGGCTACTGAAATATTCGGCCGCACGCCGGACGTGAAGCGAGGAGCTACCGTTGCGTCGCTCGAAGTTCTGCTGTCAGATCAGCGCCGAGCATGTTGGCAATTAGCCGCAACGATTGCTATGAACGCACCGAGAGCGAAACTTGCGGATTGAGGTATCCACGCGTCACGCGTCATGCACGCGACCGCGACGATTACCACGTGCGTTCGATTAGTACGACTTACTTACTTACTTACGATACCTTAGACCTATCGACAGACAGCAAGTCCTTGCACGTAACGACAGTCTGATCATCCGACACAAGGCAAGTACGCGCCAAGGTCTAACTACGGAGTCCCTGGATATCTTCTCCGCTTCATCATGATTCCTCAGTCATCCAGACACTATAGGTACAAGTATTTTAAAGTAAAATGTTTTTAAGAAATGTAGAGAAAACAGAAGTCCAAAAATTTGATGGACACCCTGCAGAAATCCCGTTCTTGCTACTTGTCGCGTGAATACGCGCTGAACCGCGAGCGGACGCACCAGTGATCAACTGCTTACAGCTTTAAACGCTTCGATCGCAGAATGACATAAAACTAGAATGAGTTGTCTTGAAAGAAATATAAGACGAGACAGTGCGCGACAGACAGAAGCATGAGTTTTAACTAAAAAAAATACCCGTATCGCGTATGCAACAGACGTCAGTAAACGGTAGAAGTTACAGATACCTCAAGTCCCCAGATTGTTTAATTTTTTCATACGGCCATCCGCATCCCCTCGAACAAGACTTTTTAGTGTGCAACTTTACACAATAAGTGCAATTGTAAATAGAGTTGTGTAGTTGCAAAAGCAAATTTGTGTGGCTAAAAAATAAAATTTATACGAATCATAATTATACATTGTTGGAAATTTTCCATACCCAAAAATGCGCTTGCAGCCGGAGTTCCGCCCCAGACGCCGCTAGTGCTAGGACAGCCTACAACGCTCTTCAAACCTCATAGATATAGAGGGATGAAGGCTGCTTTTCCCCAAGAACTCTACCAAAAGGTAAATATATTCTAACCACCAAACGGCGTCCAAAGGCCGCGAATTGTTGCACTATTATAGGACTGCACCAGACAACACGTTTTGGGTTTTTTTCATTTGGAAAATACATTCAGTAGCTTTCAGCAGCTGCCGGAGTCAAAGATAAGCGAACGGACAGGTAGAAACACTGCAAATAAGCTTGCTGATAACGGCACGTATAGGAAGCTGTGAATGACGCGTATGTAAACAGATGCTCATTGCTCAATAGCAGTATCGATAGATCCCGACTTATCAGAATAGTACAGGAGTTCGATATAGTTGTCTAGACATGGTAATAAATTTACGCTATTACTGATAAGGTGTTCCAAAAACATTCGATCATTTACTCCGCGTAAACCAAGCGGCATCACTGCACCACCGTGACAGTTTGGACGCAATTTTTAATTTGCAATGCAAATTTAAGACGGAGGTTCCGACTCCAATTTGTCCCTTTCGTGGAGAAGTCCAAGCCCTTATTTAATACCATTTTAACTGAGACTACACGAGTGTCCGTGCAATATGGCCATCTCATTCCGTCCAACGACTTTTGCAAAATACACATATGGGACAGACGGAAAGACCACGCTACGTTAACATGTATCACAATAGCCGGCATTGCTGTGTTGCCGTCTAAAATGACTATAAATTACAAAAAAATTTGAGCTAATGCTCATAAGACGCGCGAAAGCCTACAGCAGTTCCTGTTCAGTAGTTTAGCTGAAAATTGAGGTGTTCACGCTAAGTTAATATACAAATACCAAATTCTCAATCTAGATCGCATAACGATAGTTGCATGACGCCACCTTGTATGATATAGACTTGTGTCGCAGCCCCAAATCGCCAAAAATCCATAAAACCCTTATTTTGGCGTTCAAGGTCATCCAAGGTCATTGAATTCGGTGGCAATTGATAGCCAGTGTACGATTTCCTATTAGTGATTAATAGTAACCTAGGCCATATCTCGCACCGTTTCTGAGATGCAGCGATTTATTGGCTGAAAATCGCAAATTTGTCCCACCCCCTCTCACTTAGCGCCCTCGTTCGGAATGATCTCCTTCGAATTTATGGAAAAGCTTTACGGTTCCTGAAACTAGAGTCTTTCGGGCAGCCGATGGTGAAAATTTATTGATCCTAACTTGCACCGTTTTTGACTGATCCACCCGTGTGACAGACGGACGGACGGACAGAATTGCTATGGCTAAGACGCTAAGCAGTAAAGCTAAGCAGTAGCTGCTTTCACGCGTAAAAATATAACACTGTATTTATCACGACATAACATCCGCATACGCTTTTTAGGACTTAAAGTAGCCCACACGCACCGTATTTCAAAATACTATTTTTATATTTTTGACGACAGTTTACATGCATGCACACTGTGTGTCAAAACGGTATACAGTGTATAATTAAATAGCACAAATTCGGATTGAACTCGACGCTGCACGTCTATGTGCAGTGATATGCGAACTGATAAATCGTTTATGAATTAGCTACCAACATGCAATCGGTGCATTTATATTATACATTCAGACGTCATAATGAAAAATATTCTTTCGAGAGTTTTTTATACGCACCACCTATACTATAGAGATTACAGGTATCGCTGTAACGTGACAAATCTTAATAAACATAAAACTTTCATTCAAAAGAGCGTGAATTAACGAAACAAGATATTCAGCCGCGAGCTAAACTACACACTACGTAAAGTGAGATAATATTCAAACACGTATTTATTATCAAAGTGAATACATACACGCACATAGCGGGTTCATCTTAGGCATATGACGAATATTTTCAGGCAACGCAAAGGCTTCATAAACGGTAAAAAAAACAACCATTCGTACTGAAAGCTATGGCACTATGGCGCTATACAACCTATCCATATCTGTATCTATTATAGTCAATAGCATTGAAATGCACTTCTGTTCTTACGTCGATTAAAGGCTAATACTGAAGCTAGAAGAAATGAAACAACAACGCATAAAAATAATAACGTAAATTGACATAGACAAAGCGCAAGAGTAAGACCAGCAAGTTACTGTGAAAAGACGGAGATTGTTTTGCTACATTGTTTCAGTAGGTTATGTGTGATCTGTGCCACAAGCGATCTAGTAGCAGTAAGTAAATCGCTTTCGTGCACGCGCCTCGTATTCCAGCTATCATCACCTATCACCACGAGCGTGCGGTCCACTTCATACAAATTACACGCCCAAGCAGCCTGCTGCGGACTGCGGCATTGCACAATCGACAGCAGATGCTGCAGCTGCTGCAGACGCTGCCGTAGACCAGTCACACAGCCACTAGGCCCCTATAGACACAGCGAATAAAGATATCAGCACATACATGCAAAAACTAATAGATCAATCAGTTGTAGACTTGGTAACCCCTCCAGGTCGCCTTGCAACGGTATTCGTCATCGTCGACTTGAATTGGCGCCGACTGAAGCAACAAAACAGTGAAGAGTTCTGAACTAAAGGTTTTTGAGCTTAGATTAGTGGCGCAGATAACAGTCCGGAGCTAGAACTAGAACTGGCTTGTTATCATGCCGTTTTTCTTCGATATGATGATTTTCCCTCGCGAATATTAGATGCTCGGCTATAGCCTATACCACTAGCCTCATCTCTGTTGCCAAGGGCAACCGCATCAGCAGTCAACATCTTCTACATCTGACTTCATCACTGTTACCGTATATGTCTGTGAGCAACGTGAAAACCAGCAACTCTTCAATCAATCCATTAATCCATCACTCGATCAATGACTTATTCAGTTAAATTGCAGCACATGTGCTTCATTGTATGCCTACATGCAAAATATGATGCTACGTACGAGTACGTGGTAACGTACAGTTCGGTTACAAATGACTGCCATAATGAGTGACTTGTCTAACAAAGTAGCCTATGTAATGATGCTGTCAATACAATAATTTATACGTCATCGTCGTCGTAATGAAGCAAATGACGGATCGAGTCGCGCGAACAGATAACGGCAACAACGTTAACCGATCAGAGCGCGCGCAGTCACTATTCCCATGCACTGTCGATGCGCGTCGATGATTATACTTCTGACGCGATGTCTAACTGCTAAGAATGCCGCGTTCTTTACATAGATCTCAAGTCATGCAACAGCTTACGGAAAGTTAAGTTTGTGTCTAAAAACGACTTGAACGGAATTTTTGCTAATGGTTCCGACCCAGAATCTGCTTAATAGCGTACGCTGTTTATCATCTGATGAAGCTCCATAAGTCTCCGTCAGTTCGCATCTTTCATGCTGTCGAACGGCTTCGGCAAGATTTACAAACGTGAAAGACATGCACACGAATGGGCAGACGGTAAGCGCCTAATAACAATGCGAAGAAAACGAAGTTATGAAATCAGATCATGTGACGGGCGCCTAATTGTCGGTGTTTGAATATTTATTCTCCAGACAATTTGTACAGAATGACGGCTGGTCTAGCAAAGCTTTCGTCCTTTATTACTTTCTACATAAATCGCAAGTCTTTATTGCTGTGGTTTTGCTCCACGTTCTTATGCTCCGGCGACTGTTTGGCCATCAACCGACAATTAATGCACGCATCGCCGACTTACGATTAGGGCTGCACCATGAACGCAGCCATAGTCGCACTGGGTGTGTATTCTGTCTAGTATCGTATCAAACGATATAGAAGATAAATTCAGTGTTATTTTTGTTGGAAATTGCTTTATTCTAATTCTTGATAGTTTAATTTATTTTCTTTTATCTTTGGATTTATGAAACATTCGCTTAACTATTTCTGCGTTGTTTTTAAATCGCTTATTCGTATACTAATGTATACCATTTTAAAAAATGAGTGTTTTTGTATAGTTTTGTGACTGAACTGTGTATACGAAAACATTCAATTTTTCAAATACTAATATATGGATAAGCGATTTAAAACGACGAAAAAATAGTGAAGTTCTCATACAATGAATGAACAAATAGAAATAGCGAAGTTTGTGCCTGAAGAAACGGAGATCGGCGATTGGCGCCTTGCGGCTCCAGAAAAAAACTTCACGTTTTACGTACGACATGCAAATAAGAAAATAACTGCCAACTATAGGTACACTTGCAAACGTTAGCATATACGATAATAATACTTATTATTAAAATAATACTTATTATTGAACTATCTTTCGTACTTGCATAATAGTGCTATAGTGAGTAACTCCATAAGATAGTCGACGGGTAGGCCTATATAAATTTACGTGCATACTAGACAAACAGTTAATTTTTAATAGGTGCAGCCTCAATGAAATGAGAACGATTAGGTCGCTGCGCGCTATGTGACCATTAAGCTACAAGTATATAATTTAGTTTGACAGCCGCCATACTAGAGAGCACCTGGTATATACGACATTGTGTCAGCCGACGTCAACAACGCTCGTTGATATAGAGGTGCAAATGTCAATCACTTTGCGAATCTATAGCCTTACAGTATAACTCTTTGTCACTGCAGCTATTTATGAACCAAAGTAACCGGATGAAATAATTCTATTAACGCTTAATACTACTTCTCGCAAACTGTATACACCTACAGATTATCTTTAAAAAGACTAGCGTATGTTTCGACTATGATAGTTATGTTTAAAATATTTATTAGATCGCCCTGGTTTTTGCGGCGCTATTATTCCCAGATTCCTCGGCCGATCACAGTGAAACTTTTGACACGTAATTGGGAATGTGTGCACTTAAGACATTGTAGGCCCCAAATTTTGGGGAAGCCTCCCGAAAAAAATGTTTATCAAGCTAAGTGCAGCAGTTCGTGAGTAATCGTGGCAACAGAAAAATCAGAAATCTGAGCTAATGCTCATGAGACGTGACAGCCGATACAAGTTCCTGTTCGCGGATTGCCTCAACCTGTCTCCATCCATTTCGTCGCAATTCACTCATAAAGTGTACACGGTAGCCGAACATCGCAAAAAATTAAACCCCCAAATTTTCGAGGTTCAAGGTTGTTCAAGGTCATCGATGTTAATACCCCTTAAAAGCTCGTCTTGTTCTTGTTACGGTAAGCAGCAAATCTATATATAAATATATATCTGCAGTGTTTTCACGCTAGACGACCAACAGCGGTAAAATAACGACTTTTTATAGGGTACCCCTTGTTTACGCCCGTGTACGCAAGCCTGCTTGAATCTGTAAGGGTCGGGACTTAAACTGTTGAAATCTACGTTTAATGTTAAAGTTTCACGTGCAGGTTGTCTTGGTCTATCTCCAACCATTTCGGTGCAATTCACTTTTGAAATATGTGTCGCAGCGGAAAATCGCAAAAAACACTAAAATCCTTATTTTAGGGTTCATGGTCATTTAAAGTCATCGATGTTGATACACAGCCTGAAGGAGAAAAAGATATGTTGACACACCTAAAAAGGTTGTCACCAATGCTTGTTCTGATAAGTGGCGTATCTCTGTTTATCTGCGACCGTTTTCATGCTAGACGAGCCAATAGCGATAAAATATCGACTTTTGAAGGGATACCCTCTTTGACGTTCTCTTTCGAAGAAAACCCTTTCACTTAGCAGTAAAAAATATTGCCCAAAAAACTAGACACTTAAGGCTATCACACGGTGAAAACCCGAAATTTCTATCTCACCTGGACTCGAATCGGTACCGAGTTGTGACAGATAGACAGACAGACGGACATAAAGACAGAATTACGATAACTAATACGTGGCATTACGTGTTATAACAGCACCTGCTGTTGCGCGTAAAACTTAGCAAACGACGCTGAAACAATACCGTCATCGCTACCGCGGACAGTAGATGGGGTTTGAAGGAGTCGATCGACGGCTAATAGCCTAAGATGAGGCAATTTTTACGTGCGAAAGCAGCTACTGCTTTCAGCGCATCTTAGCCATCGCAATTCTGTCTGTCCGTCCGTCCGTCTGTAACACGGGTGGATCAATCAAAAACGGTGCAAGCTAGAATTACCAAATCTTCACCGTCGGCTGTCCAGAAGACTTTAGCTTCAGGAACCGAAAAGCTTCTCCAAAAATTCGAAGGGGGGTCACCCCGAACGAAAGCGTTAAATGAGAGAGGTGGGCAAAATTTGCGATTTTTGGCTAATAAGTCGCTGTATCTCAGTAACTGTGCGAGATATGGCCTTAGGTTACTATTAATCACTAATAGGAAGTCGTACACTGGCTCTCGACTGCAACCGATTTCAATGACCTTGGACGACCTTTAACGCTCAAATAGGGGTTTTATGGATTTTTTTGGCGATTTTGGGCTGCGAGACACTTTTCAAGAGCGAATTGCGCTGAAACCAATTAAGATAGACATACACAAGCTGCGTATGAAATTTTTAGCATTGAACGTGAATTTCGACGGTCTAAGTCTCGATTTTCTAGGTTCAAGGAAACCTGCGCACAAGAACATCAAAGAGCGGTACCCCAGTAAAAGTCTTGGAGATAGACTGACAGTTTGCGAACAAAAACTGCTATAGGCTGTCGCGCGTCTCGTGAGCCTTAGCTCAAATTTCTTGTATAATATGACGGATACAAAATTAACTCACAATCATTCGGCTGTGCGCTGCAGCGCATAACAAACGTTCATTATAGCTACATAATATCTGAAAGCTAAAACGGTCCAGCTAATCGTGATTGTGTGCATAGGCGGATTTAGAGAAGGGCAAAGGGGCCATGCCCCCAAGATGCCCAAAGTCGCCCTTTTCGCTTTGCATATTATGCAGTGCATTATAAATTTGTGCAGTAAAACTAATAAAAATTTATACTCAATATATGCATTTTTACATGGGGTTTTCATGACCTAAAAGCGTTTTCTTCTGGGGCTGCGCCCCGGCGACCGGCCTCTCTTCAGGAAGTGCACCTTTGTTATCGGCTTTCGGTCTCAATTTTTGGCCCTTGGGGGCTAGTTCGCCTTTTGTGACTCCAATTTCTGGCTACGCCTACGTAAGAGTAAGTAACAATAAACAATAAATAACGCCAGGGGCGTCTACACCATATTAACCTTAAAGCAAATGCTTCAAGAAAAAAATAGAAAAAGGATTTTGGGGAAATTTGAGGGAAAGTTGAATATTACTGTTGTTCTGCATTTCTAATATTTACGATATCTTGCAAGCAGAAGTGTTCTGTGATGCTTAAAATGTACTAAATTCTTTTTTTCGAAGAGGCTCCTTCGTACCCGGTTAAGGGAGCTTACGACGTTCCCTCAGACCCCATAATCAGCTGGGGAGGGTCCCATAGGGAGATACCCTCCACTTTTTACGCGCGAAAGCAGAATGCTTCGCGCGTCTTTGCCATCGTCTGGGCGTCCGTCCGTCCGTCTGTCCGTCCGTCCGTCCGTCCGTCCGTCACACTCGTGAGCTGTATCAAAACGGTGCAAGCAAAGGTCACGAAGTCTTCACTGTGGACTGCCCCAAGGTGTCTAGTTTATCGTGACAAAATTTCGTGCCACTGGTTGCAGGGGTTCCCCTCGAACGAGGGCGTCGAAGAGGGGTACCCCCCTTAAAAAGACGTCATTTTTGCCGTTATTGGCTCGAATAATGTGAAAACGGTTGCAGATAGGTACATACATGCTGCTTATCATAACAAGCACTGGTGAC
>Ga0056128_1003579_pt1 | contig 19166 bp, 18 predicted proteins | sample WorMetLIZISLAND2_FD_71113 | JGI IMG/M metagenome (GOLD analysis project Ga0056128, IMG submission 71113) | Marine gutless worms symbiont microbial communities from Max Planck institute for Marine Microbiology, Germany - Olavius geniculatus... ... | reverse complement strand
CAAGGTCGAGCGCCGAAGGCGCGAGCCGAGTCGAGGCGCCGAAAGCGCCAAGGGGGGTGACGTGTGGAGAGGGGGTGTTCCCCTCCCCACAGGAAGAGAAGTCTGGGGAGGGGGCAAAAAATTTTTTTAGATCTTAAGATCAAAATGGCGTATTTTCGTGGACTCTGTGCTAAATTTCGTTTTTTTCTTTGACCATGGCAGTATAGAATACAACAGTAATACAAAGACTGCCATGGAGATTGACTAGCATGCGATAAAAAGCGTTATATAAAGGCATCTATCCTCCTATGTCCTTAAAGCAATCCCCCAAACTCAAGGTGAGGCACCGCACGCGTCGACGGGGAGGGGAATGGGAAAAAAGTATCCCTTTCCCTAGCCGACTAGGAACTCTGGGGGAGCGTCATGAGCTCCCCCAGCGGGTTCCGGGGCGGAGCCCCAGCGAAAAACGTATTTGGTGCATTCTAAGCATCACAGAACCCTTCTGGTTGCAAGATATCGTAAATATTATGAAAAATGCAAAATAATAATAATATTTAACTCCCCCCAATTTTGAAAAAACTTCTCCTGGTTTTTCTTGCAGCGTGTGCTTCAATTAGGTTTATATGGTTTAAACTCCCCTGGCGTTATTTATTGTTTATTGTTACTTACTCTTACGTAGGCATAGCCAAACACTGGCGTCACAAAAAGCGAACTAGCTCCCAAGGGCCAAAAATTAAGGCCGAGAGCCGAAAACAAAAGAGGACTTCTTGGGGAAAAGCCAGTCGCCGGGGCACAGCCCCGGAAGCAAACGGTTTTTGGGGCATGAAAACCCCCTAAAAATGCATACACTGAGTATAAATTTTATTAGTTTTACTGCAGAAATGCACTGCATATGCTAGGCCAAAAAGGCGACTTTGGCATTTTTTGAGGGGGGCATGGCTCCTTTGGCCGCCTAAATCCGCCTATGAAGTTTGGAGAGTGCGCCTTCAACGTGGCGGCTCCCAACGATCTGTTACTTCACGTCAGCACCATCATTAACATTCATACATTTAAGCCGAGACTGAAAACTCATCTTTTCTGTAAATTTTATGACTTGGAGTATGATTTTATGTAGGCTTAGTCATTTTATTGTGTTTTATTGCAACTGTATTTTATTGTTATAGACTGTTCAGCTCCGCTGTAAGTAGACACTGTTAAACATTATCATTATTATCATTATTAATACCCCGTTTACATGAGGAAGCACACACGAAGCACACTTAGAGCAACTTTAGAGCAAAATTTAAACAAACTTAGAGCACACATCGTGCACTCTTGGAGCTGGATTGATAACGATATTGAATACGTGTGCTTCACGTGTGCTTCATGTGTGCTTCCCTGCGTAAACGGGGTTTAAGACATGACTCACTACTATAGGACATTATTAAATGGATCGCGGGATGTTGGGCAAAGCAACAAGAAGACGAAAATATTAATCACCAACAAAATTGCTCAACGACACAACAACCAAAAATTACGCGACCTTGAATACGAATGCATAATACAGAAGCAAAAATGTTTGCCAAAAACAGTTTGCAGAAGACCAGAAACAGTGCAGTAAATCAATAAAGACACTAAGTGCCAAGAGAAAAATAGATCAGTTTATAGTAAGAGCAAAAGTGAATCAGTGAAAAGACCTGGCGCTCCGAAGGCTCCGTCCGGTCCAGCTGGACCACGGTCTCCAGGAAGTCCGGGAAGTCCACGTTCTCCCGGCTGACCAATGGATCCGACGCGTCCGTTAAATCCCTGATCACCTTTCAGGCCAGTGGCTCCGGTTGGACCACGATCACCCACCAGACCAGGTTGACCTTGGCGACCCCGGTCACCGGTCATACCAGTAAAGCCAGTGGCACCCTGCGGACCTGCAGTCATAAACATTCATTTATTTATTATTATTTATTTATTTACTAAAAACCAAGCAGATAACAAACGTATATGCAAACAGTAAACACAGCTAATTACTGGTCCATATGACAGTAAAATAAAAAAGAAATACAAGTATAACTAAAAAACAATCCTCACTGATATAGCACTGCACAAGCGCGAGTAGCATTGCAAATTACAAGTTTCGGATTCACTAACTGATTGACTAATTACATTGATACACTGATAATATGCTGATAGAATAAGACCATAGAATTCACTGTCAGCTTGCTCTGTCCATTATTCTGACGCTTCAGTAGTGTAGACAAGGGGGACTCAGGCCCCTCCCCCAATCCTCCAAACAAAAATAAGCATACGTTCAAACTGCACTAAATTTGCCAATTTGGTCAGATTAATCTTAAGAAAATAATTAAAACTTTTTGCCACCAGATCTCATATTTTAAAGTTAAAATGCACCAAATTCGATTTTGGCTGGAAAGCTGGATTTTAGCAGTCCTACTTCTGAGAAAAAGTGAAAGTGAAAAATATGGAAAGAAAGCGAAAAACAGAAAAGTGGTAAGGAAGAAAAAAGGAAAGAAAATGAAAAAGGGTAAAAAAGGAAAAAGGAGACAAGGTACCCCCAATTGACATTTTTGGCCCTGCCACTGTGACGCTTAGAATGAGATCAAAATTACAACTGGCTGTAGACATGTCCCTGCTAACTACCGACAAAATTAAGTAAGTAAGTAAGTAAGTAGACGACTTTCATACCTTGACTCCCCTCCTGTCCAACACTGCCGGCCTGTCCGTCAGGTCCCAGCTGTCCGGGCTGTCCCTGAGGTCCTTGCTGTCCAACAGGTCCGGTAGCTCCTTGCTCTCCTTGCGGACCCCTCTGTCCCTGTGGTCCGGTGAATCCACGAAGTCCTTTCTGTCCGACATCACCTCTGGCTCCGGTCGCACCGGTCGCTCCGGCTACTCCGGGTATCTGGGCGCCCTGGGGGCCCGGTGATCCGGGACTGCCTTGCTCGCCGGATGGTCCAGTGAATCCGGTGGGCCCTTGAGGTCCAGGGTCACCCGGCAAGCCGCGAGCTCCGTCCGAGCCAGGCTGACCAGTCGGTCCTAGTTTACACACACACATCATTAAGGTGTTTATTTACTGCACAAGTTTGACAAAATACAAACGTACATTTAATTTAAATCAGGCAAATGTCTTCGAAACAGCAGTACCGTCGTTCAAACTGACAGTTCAGTCCGATGCAACACTTAGAAAAAATTGCAGAATGGTGCAGAATACGATATTAAAACTGGACTAAAAAATTTAGATAAGAAGGGGGCTGCATTTTCCAAACCGAACTGCTGCCATGCACAGACGGCGCAGTAAACTTTCCAACATTAAGTACATTAGCTACAGCATGAAACTTATCTCATCAAGTTGCCGTTACGAACTTACGACAAAATAATTCTTTGCAGGCCCCTACTTTCATATTTCGTAATTGTAGCCTCACTCTACAAGCGTGCAGCGTACAAAAAATATTAATATCGCCCAACTGGCTTTATAATCTTTTTCCACTGTCCTGCGTAGTACTTGCTTTTTAGCTTTCTGCGGTTTGACTACACTGCTATAAAAGAATACTGCATTGTATTGCATCGTATTGTATCATCATCATCATCAGTAGCAGCAGCAGCAGCAGCCGAAGCAGTGAATTAACTGAATTACCTGGCTGTCCGGTCCATCCTTGGCTGCCACGGCTACCCGGTGAACCGACCTGCCCAGGCGGACCGATCTGCCCTTCCGGTCCAATACCGCCGGCAGGTCCGGTAGGTCCACGATCACCCTTCTGTCCTTGAAGTCCGTCAAATCCTCGTTGTCCTTGCGGACCAGTATCTCCAGCCGGACCCGTCCAACCCGGTTGACCGGTGTATCCAACTGCACCCTGCGAACCTGAGTAACAGATAAACCAACGCGGTGATCATCTAACGTAAGTGCTATAGTGCTGCTTAACCCATTTTTGCTCGAATTATTTTGTAATTTACCATCAAAATGAGTGTTCCATTTTTGGAACTGTGGAAGAAAATGGGTTAATGAATCAGACTCGCGACCAGAAGCGCTTAACGGTCTCGGAACCGACAGCTGATTGGTCTAAGCTAATGACGCCGCTGCACACTGCGAACAATTGGACCCGCGGTGCAGCATGCAGAGTTGCAGACATACCACCGCCTCAATTAGCCACAACCTTCACCGCTGTAAAACGTAAGCTCTTTTCCGTCCAACTATAGGGGTAAGAGCTAAGTTGGTCTAAGCACATAACCTGCAAATGACCCGCCGTGAGATTAAAACCACAACCTAAAGTTACGACTGCACTACTAGACTAATTTTGTTCAAAAGAGAGAAACTGAGACTAAATGGATGTGAAAACTCTGGGTCTGAGCCAATAGTTCGACGCCAGGCTGTGTTGGGAGTCGTTAAAAAGTTAATTCATACATCCAATCCATGTAAGCGTGTATTTAGCAAGCATGTTGCACGCTTAGGTAAATGCACGCGAGTAGGCCTACTAATGCTGCGGGGAAGGGAAGCCCAAACAGATGAAGCAGATGTGTTGCTGCTTATGCGAAATTAAAACTAAAAGCTAAAGCAAGTACGGAGTAGCCCTGAGCAAGCGTGTTTTCAGTTGCTGACGCAGCTTGCGTCCATCTCATTCGCTATAATAACTGACGATTTCTAAAGACATCATTGTCATACATGAGCGGGACGTGTAATTCACGTGAACATTGAAGTTGACAAACTGTCGATATTTAATAACATGTTATCTAAAACGAGCCACTCTACTCATCCCGTTAAGTAAGTAACTAAGCAAGTAAATTTACACAGCGTACAATGTCCACGAGAAACTCGTCGAATCTGAAGCGCAAAAAGTTAAGTGGGCATTAAAACGACCCAATAGCTAAAGTGCAGAAAAACGTCTCCAGTTGGCAACGAAAACAGCATATAGATTAAAAAAATTGTAAATGCTCAAATAAAGAGCAGAAACGCTCCTTTCACCAGTGTACACATGCGCTGTGTCAAATCTACTCCGTGTCCCCAAAAAACGTCCCACTTTGTTATTTTCCATATTTTCACCAAATATTAACTGATTTTTAAAATTCTTTCACTGGCACATACTGCAAACAATTGGCAACAAAGTTGTTGTTAAATATCCCACTACACTTTAACTGTGTCGCTACACTACCATGTAAACATAAGTTTTCAAAAATCACTAAAATTTCTATAATAGATAGTAATATTATATAATATTATATAATAGTAGTAATAAAAAATTAAATTCTGAAACAATTTTTACTAATTTTCATACAAAAATTAAATTTTATTTAGTTTTTCATGCATTTCCGATGTTTGTAAACAAAAGCGGATGATATTGTAGTAAATAATAATTTTTAATGCACTGACGATATACCACCCCCCCCCCGTGGTCAGCCACTTTGTCGTGGTGGTGGGGCTTTGCACCGATTACCCGAAAGATTTCTAAAATCTGGAGGGTAAGAGTTAACCAAGAGCTGACCAAACCTGTGAGAGCAGATTGCTACACGTTACCAGTGCTTTTGTGCTGGTTTCGGCTTCACAGCCGACAACGGCTTCACAGCCGTTTATTTACGGCTTCACAGCCATCCACGGCTTTATAGCCGTTACCTGTAACCTTGTGGTTACATTCAGGGACGCGCATTGGGCCGAACTCATACGGCCTCAGCGCTGGGCAGGTGTAAGAGCCTGCCCACCGCGGAGGTAAGTTAAGGTAAGGTAAGGACGATATACCGCTGATGTAATGTGCCATTTAGCTGTGGAGACAAACCTCTGACTAAGAACTTGTAGGCCTACCGGTTCAAAAAATACAGTCGTTGGAGAATACTGGCAGAATTTTTTTTTTAAAATAGACTGCAACAGGGAAAGAGTGGGATTGTTATTAACAGAAATTTGGGAAACATGCAGCACCGATCAAAAGGCATGAGACCGGCAGAATGAAGTATAGGCTACACGTACTGAAGAGAATGTCGTCACTGTGAATGAAATGGTACGCTTGCTAGACCACAAAGGCCAGAAACAAACATACCGTTCAACACGCCAGACATCCAAAGAAACGGATCTAACAAAGTGTAGCATCGTACAGATTATTCACTGCATTATTACTTGGAAGTGTAATTTGTCTACCAACACGCTTGCTTGCTATTATTAGTTTTTCTTATTTCACAAAATAGCGTGGCGACACAGTTAGCGTGTGGTGGAATATTTAATCATCACTTTATTGCTGACTGTCTACAGAATGCATGAGTGAAAGAATTTCGAAAATCGGTTAATGTTTGACAAAGATATAGATAGACAATCACAAAGTGGGACGTTTTTTGGGGATACAGCGTATAGCCGAGTTCACCTTGAAATCCAATACTGCCGGGAGATCCAATTAGACCGGACTGGCCAGGCTGTCCGACTGGTCCAGTTGATCCAGTGGCTCCGGTGCCGCCCACAGGTCCAAGTTGTCCAGCCCGGCCCTTCTGTCCGATCTGGCCGATAGATCCGGACGCTCCGGTATCTCCCGGATCGCCGCGCTGACCCTGGAACCCGGTGTATCCTGTAGGCCCCGGCTGACCGTCGACGCCGACAACACCTTTCAAACCCGGCTCGCCGACCGAGCCTGGCGGACCCATTGGACCGATGGGTCCTGCGGGTCCCGGCTGACCAAGTTCTCCGGGGAACCCCGGTAGACCCTGCTCTCCGGGCACGCCGGGCTGTCCGGTTGGACCTACACAGCGAATCAATCTGTCAGTCAATCAGATCGGATCAATCGAATCGATCAAATCGAATAAGTCAATCAATGGAGTTGTCATTATATCAGAACAACTTTATGACGTCCGGGTATGCTTTTTACACAGCCAGCTTTCGACACATTAGCAAAACACCATGAAATAAACGTGTGTCTCTCTACCTGTATTATAGCTCATTCTTATTAGATTTCAGCATTGCCAAAATTATGAAAAGACAGATTAAGACGGGGCAGCCAAAATTGTGGTTAGGCTTGCAAATTAAACTCTGATCACACAGCTATTAACATCAAATTTTTTTTCTGGCTTCAGCGAAACATTCTCAAAGTATGCAAGTAAAAGTCGTGTTGCTGACCTATTCGATACATTTGTCAGGTGCTTTTTCACATTTCTCGCTATTTGTTTGGCTTAGTTGGTAACGTCGTTTGTCGCATCAACGAAGTTAATCAACGCCTAGCCCGGTTAGTACTTGGGTGAGTGACCGTCGGCAAGCGAGGTAAATATCCCGGTATGTAACCAGCCACCCAGGTCAACTCAGCCTAGCCATCCCTACGTGAGTAGGCGCAATAAATACCAGCAAAAGCTGGGACGTAAATAGGCACACCGTGCGGGGCTAGTGCCCCGTATCCAGTGGCGGTTCTAGCCCGCAACCAGAGGCGTCCATCCCCCCTCAGCGCCAGGAGGCAACCTTCCCCCAACTCTGACGCTCTCCCCTTTCCACTTTTCCCATTATTTTTTTCGTCCTTTTTGTTCTCTCCCTTTTTGTTACCCTTCCCCCTTCTTTTTCTCAGTGGTGTAGCCAGAAATGTGTATTGGGGACCTCGTCTCCTTCTCTCTTTTTCTCTTTCTCCTTCAGCGTCTCTTGTTTTTCTTCTCTTCTCCCTCCCGTGTTTTCTTTTCTTCCGCCTTTTCCGTAAAAGTAAGACCCCTGAAATGCAGCCAGGGTGTCTGGGGAGCGCTGTAAGCTCCCAGTGGGGTCTGGGGCGGAGCCGCAGTCGAAATTAAATTTGGTGCATTGAAATTCAAATATGACATCTGGTGGAAACAATTTTACTTATTTTGTAAAGAATTAACTGACCAAATTCAGTGCAGTTTAAGCAATACAAGCAAAAAAGCATGGCGGCACCACAAATTTAAAAATGGAAGCTACAAGTAATCTACGAGCGAAGCGAGCAGAAAAAAATTGGAGCATTGCTGAATTGTCGCATTTTGTTTTATGCGTATTTCGGTATTTTATGCAATTTGCCATCAAAAAAATCTCCCCCAGTTTTCGATTTTTTAATCTTCCCCATTTTTTTCCAGGAGGCATTTGCCTCCACCAGTCAATGAAGTGGACGCCCCTGCCCGCAACATCTGGGGGAGGCATGGCCCCATGGCGAGCGCGGTAGCGCAAGCCTATAACGGGGGTCCGGGGGCAGAGCCCCCAGCAGGGTGCAGGGCAGAACCCCTCGTAGGGGGTCAAGTGGGCGAAGCCTCCCCCCCGAAGCTGAAGCACTTGGTTTTTGGACGTTCGATGAAAGCCGCAAATTTGGCCATTTTTCTAAAGTTCGGAAACGCAAAGAGATTACATATTTGTGCTATTTTTGCAAAAATCGTAGGTGGCCACGAAACCGGGGGGCAGAGCAAAACTGGGGGGGGGCACAGGCCTAAAACACCCACTGCCCGTATCCGTGGCCTCGCAGTGTAAAACTGGTATCTTCAGAACTTCAGAACTTAAGAATGCTACTGGCCATGGACACATTGCACCCTTTACTGCCAGCTGCCAGGGCGGACATCAGTAACAGTTAGTAGAAAAGTGATGGCTGAGAATGTTCCGGAATGACAGATTACTGGATTTACATCGAATTTCACTTGGTAGACAGTTCGCGGAATGAAATAGTATTTGAAAGTATCACAGTGGGCTGATATCTGTTGGAAAGTCGGTGCCTCGTCAGAACCAGTGCGTTTGTAGAGCGGTTTTGTCTGACAACGCCATCAAGCGGAATAGCAACTGCTCCATGCATAGCCTTGGCAAACAGTGACGGCCGGGATACTTTGCGTCGACTTTCTAAAGACTCCCATCCGAGTTCAGACATAATACTGGTTACACTGCTAGTTTTCCTGTAGTCACGCTTGACAAACCGTGCCGCTCGCCGTTGTACCATATCGAGTGAATATATTTGCTGAGGGCTAAAGAAACGAAGATCAGCGTCGCCTAGTGGGCCTTAAGGTTCACGTTTTACGTTTTTACGTTTACTTGCTACTAAAATTTTGCTAAGAAAAGTTGCGTTGTGTTTCACAGTAGCGTACCTTGCGGGCCGATCTGTCCAACTTGACCCTGAAATCCGGTGCCTCCTTGAGGCCCTTGTACACCCGGATCACCAGTCCTGCCCTGAAGTCCAGGTGCTCCAACTTGTCCGACTGCACCTCTCTGTCCGCGTGCGTCAGGTCCCCGTCTACCGGTCCCTCCAGTCTCACCCATCGGTCCTTTATCGCCGGTAAATCCCACCGGTCCAACGTTGCCCTGTATGCCGGGCGATCCGGACGGGCCTTGCGGGCCGGTATCTCCAGGGGCGCCGGTGAATCCGGTATATCCTACTCCACCGGAAAGTCCCTGGAAGCCGGCGGGTCCGCGGCTGCCCGGACTGCCCTGCTGTCCGGTACCTCCAGTGTTTCCGGACGCTCCTACCTCGCCCTCAACGCCACGTTGACCCTGCTGACCCTTGCTGCCTGAAGCCCCGGTGAAGCCGACCTGTCCCTGAGGTCCTGGTCCTCCCATGAGCCCCGCCGGACCCACAGGACCCACGGACCCGGGAGATCCGGTAGCACCGCTGGCGCCAGTGAAACCCTGTTCGCCTTGCAGACCTTGGAATCCGATCGGTCCACTGGATCCGGTGTCGCCAGGCTGACCTCTCTCACCTTGTCGACCGGCGAATCCGGACGCACCGGTGTCACCGGGCTCGCCAATGCGACCGACCGGTCCTGTCCGGCCTACACATATCAACTGTTGCATTAGCTTCTCTCCACCGAATAAAACCATCAATAAACAAAGAAACAAAATCAACAGATCAATAAATCAACCAACAGTCGTATTTAATCAATCGTTCTGATAGTATAATAACAAATTTAGTGTTTAGATTAACTAGCTTATTTATGATGACGAAATGCGACGAATATGAAAAAACTGTATCTTGAAGCAATAAATTTAATCACTACGTCAAATAGTAAAAGGGTATCGTTTCTTATGCAACGTTTACAAACGCCGTTCAACTTCTCCATAAAACGAGTTTTAGGCTTTTTTCAACTTTTTTTCCTGACACTGATGCCGGCACAAAATCATTCACGTGTTCGTTCATAATTCAAACTTGCGATCTAATTTATTGTTTTATTGTCATGCTGTTTTGAGACAAATAAACGATGACAGGACCTAATGATGATTATATTGTTGACCACACCTTGCTGTCCGGGCTCGCCAATCACACCGGCAGATCCTGTGAACCCGGTAGCACCTTGCTGACCCTGCTGACCAATACTACCAGACGGACCCTGCCGACCCTTGGGTCCGACGACTCCCTTTAGTCCAGTGGCTCCCTGGGAACCTCGGTCACCTATCTGACCGGATGCGCCGATCAGTCCTGACTGACCGACCTCACCTTGAACGCCGCTAGGACCAGTCGCACCTGTCAATCACACTTTAATCAATCAATCAATCTTATAGTGCCCTATCTACAAACACTTAGGCCGATAGTGCATTATAACGTTAGTTGGCAAACAGGTGAGTCTTGAGGGCTTTGCGAAAAGCCTAAGTGAAGTCAAGGTTCCTGATGTGGGGATGAATCTGGTTTCGGATTTTTGGACCGCAGACAGAAAAAAACGCGCTGGGTCCGCTTTTTCACGACAAAAGCTGCGTTAGTTTTAGAGGAAAATCTGTTAAATTTTACCATGTTGCTGAAATATCATCAGTGATCACTCATCTCAACATTAAAGGCGCGTACAATGTCGTACATAGTAAAGGAAACAAACTAAACCGAAATAAACTGAACAGATATGAACTGAAATAAAATGGCGCAGCTCTAATGTTAATTTTATTTCACTACAGTTCAGTTCGATTCAACTGAGTTCATTTTCGTTCAGTTCTGTACGCTTTCTAATACTCTCTGCCTATCAGATATTTGGATGTTATTTGACCTTTTAGTCGCCACCAATCAGCGGCGGAGTAGCTCACAAAAGTTGGCTGAGAAGAGGAAGGCAATAATTTTCGGCGCTGGTTTCTGACAGACAGCTGCAAACTTCTGACAAAGAAAATGCCGGTGCTCAGAATTTATTTTTCTTTTCACAGACAGAAAATGTAATCACAGGCAGTTGCATGCAGCAAGATGACAGAAACCGGCGACACGCAACAAATAAAACAACTCAACAGTGTTAAATATGTAAGCAAATGACTGAAAATTCAGTACCAAAGAGATATTATTGCAAGAACTGTCAGTGTATGACCGAATGTTGGTTGTCTATGGGCCTATATTTAGTGGAGACAAGGCTGAATCTGCGTCGACGTGTCTTTGTGTCTCTATGCGTCTGTCTGTCTGTTTGTGTGTCGCTGTCTCTATGTGCGTATGCACCTGTCAGCGTTTGTGACTGTTTCTCCATGTCTGTCTGTCTTTCAGTCACTCTCTCTGTTTGTCTGTGTGTGAACTGTGAATGCCGACATATCATACAGCTGCTAACACACACCGGTCGCGCCCTGTCTTCCGTCGTCTCCAGGACGTCCTGTGGATCCGGTCCATCCGGGTCCGCCAGGTCTACCACTAGGTCCCCTACTTCCCTCTGGACCGGTGGGTCCCTGGAACCCAGGCGGACCCAAGGGGCCCTGTTGTCCTTGAACTCCGGCTGATCCGGGCTGTCCAGTTGCTCCAGTGCCGCCGGAGAATCCGGTCGCTCCGGTGAATCCGGAAGGTCCGGTGTCGCCACTGTCACCTTGTGGTCCGACAAATCCCTGACTGCCCTTGCGTCCGTCGGGTCCCTGTTGACCACGCTCACCTTCCGGCCCCCGCTGACCCTGTGGGCCAACGTTCCCCTCCGGACCTGAAAAACAGCGTCATCGTAAATTTACATGTTGGAAGCTCGATGTAAAAAATACGTTAATTTAAAGTATTTGTATACAAAAATTTAAAAACAAAATTGAAAACAAAATAACAATAAATGTTATAAAATCACCAATATAAGCTTTCACAAGCACAAAATCGAAAAAATCTGTGTCTTCAAGCAACGCATAATTCGTCAATACGTCAAGCCACGCTTTTTTATTTAACGTTTGCAGACGTTTTGTTTTGTATTTTTTATCTCTCCCATTTCTATACCCATTGCTATAGCATAGCACGGGACAGATTATAAAATCACTTGCGTCTGTCTGTCATTCTGTCTGTCCGTCTGTAAACACTCCTACGGCCGCAATTTTGATTCGATTTTGATGATATTTTGGACAGTGATTCGGGGCCTGAAAGGTAAGATCGAGTTTGTTTGGGATAAAAATCTGATAACTCCTTCCCCTATTTTACCCCAATTTTTAAAAAAAATTGCATTACGGCCTACGGGGATTTCAAAGCGGTATAACTCGGTCCCCGTAAAAGATAATTGCGCGCCGTGTTTACATATCCCCTATTTTCGAGGTCGGGCAATCTAACGGTTTCATTTAAATTTACCCCTAACGACCCCTGTTGCCATAGCAACCAATCAAAAGTTGCAAAATTTTGTATTACAGCCAACTGAAATTTCAAAGTGGTATAACTTGGTCCCCGTAAAAGATAATTGCGCGCTGGTTGCACCTACCCCCTATTTTTGGACCCGGGCTATCCGATGGTGTCATTTAAAGTTCTCCCCTGCCGACCCCTGTTGCCATGGTGACGAATTTTGGGACAAAATTGACTACAACTCGGCCCCCGTAAAAGACAATTGCGCCCTGTTTGCACCTACCCCTTATACGCAGCTGCTAGGCAATGGGACAGATACCTCGTTCCAAAGAACGTATTTTTAGTTTTCTACAGAAACCCGTTTTGACGTTTATCTGTTATTTTTCTAAGACAATATATCTATGGTGGCGAACTAAAAGATACAATGGAATCAAACAGTGAAATACGTGAGAGACCTGGTTGTCCGGCCGGTCCCTGGTCACCCTGGCGTCCGATCTGTCCACTAGGACCTTGCTCTCCAGGCTGACCGTCTGGTCCGGCATCACCAGTTGCTCCAATTGGACCTATTCATTCATTCATTCAATCATTCATTCATTAAGTCGTTAAATAGTATGAATAAGTCAAATGTCAGTAAAATACAGTAAGCTTACACTGAATGCAACAAAAAGTGCACACTAAAAATAATACAACATACAAACAAAAGGTGAAAAACAAAGTGGTCTAAGTGACATATGAAAAGTACAACGAAAAAGTGGACTAAGTCCGAAAAAGAGTATAAAAGACTTAATATTATGGACTTAGTCCACTTTTCGCTTGAACCTTAACGTGAAACACTGAAACTGAAGATAACGAGAAGATAATATGTATAAAAATGTATTAACAATTCACTAGTCAGTTGACATAATACAAACGAGGATGTTGAGCAAAACAACGAAACACATAGTGCCTACAAAAAATGCTCAGCAACATCACTAAAAATGATACTATGAAGAAAAGAGCAGAAGATAGAAGCAACTGGCAGAAAAAATTGTCATAAACATGTCATTCAGTAGAAAGCTAAAGAAAGTCTATTATGTAACTCGAAAAAGTTATCTACGATATTAAAAGGTCACCTTCATCGCCCTTTTCTCCAGACTGACCCTGCTCTCCGGACTGTCCCTGGGGTCCAGTAGGACCCTGATCACCCTTCGGTCCCGTGGGACCGGTGTCTCCAGTCGGACCCTGATCGCCGCCGGGTCCAGGAGACCCGGTTGCACCGGCGGGTCCTTGAGGACCCACGGGACCCTGAGGTCCGGCGGGTCCGGGTGGACCCGTGTTGCCGGAGCTTCCCGTGTCGCCCTCATCACCGCGCTCGCCCGGGCCACCCTGTTCACCTGCAAAAACAACAGCGCTGCTACTTTCTGCGCCACCATCAACAGTTAGCACAACTTTCTGTACCACCCTCTACATCTCACATAGGCTAGCAACGCAACATAGCACAACTTTCACTTTCTCCTACAGTCTTGATGCTTTATCCTTTTTTTATTTAATTCGTAGTTTTCGATACGCTTTCAAATACTTGCCTGTTGTACCGTGGTTTTAAATAGGGCGCTGAAAAAGCAAGACTGGAAAATAACAGATGTCAGACAAAAATGCTAAGCTGGAAATTGGTGCATTAAAATATAAAAAAAAACTTGAAAATGCCGGTTTGAAATCAGTTCGAAAGACGAAGGTAAAAGACGGCAACCGTAACACAGTCTTATCCTTTTCAGTTCGTTAAAAATAGGCCTACATGCTTTGCTGTTTAATACAAACACAGGCACACTTCAGCAGTCTATTTTGTCCTATCTCTTACCACAGTGACTAGGGTGTTACAACCGCCCATAATATCACTCAGATCGAGCGTAACGTGTTTCCGCTTAGCAAAATTTGCTAGCAATTTTACGTTACTGTCGAGTCATCACAAATCACACGATAGTGTGGGTGTTGTAAGGACGACCTTCAAAGTCTATGGGAAAATGCAAACTTTGACCCTCAGCCAACCCAAAACCCCTGAACCGATCGTCACCAAATTTGAACGGCGTGATTATGTCGTGGACGCCTACCACCAAAAAATTGGGCTCAATCCACCGAGGGATTTTGCTCCCCATATAGGTGAAATGTATATTTCCTCCTGTTCGAAACTTACTACACTTTTTTGGTTCTTCAACTCGCCTACAGGCGAGTCCGTTAGACCGATTTTACGCTTAATACGTCAAATGACGCGGTTCTGCGCAAAAAAGTGCCTTTTTAATGTCACAAAATAAAAATTATATTTTTTACTTATGTATTCGAAAAAATTCTTTAAAAATTACAATGGCACCTATGGGAAAATTTTTAAAATTCTTCAAACTGTCACAACTTCGGTTGTGTGCAAGATAGAGTCGAAATTTTTGGTTCTAGGATATGGTTTTCGAAGACGGCCTAATTAACGGCGACATTTATATTTACCCCCTATTGAGCCCCGTTGCCATGGCAACGAAATTTGGGACAAAATTGGCAATAACTTGGCTTGCGTAAGAGATTTTTGCGCGATTTTTGCGCATATAGGGGGTTTTTCGGGGATGGGCCATCGAATGCCGCCAATCGCATTTTCCCCCGACCGACCTCCGTTGCCATGGAAACAAAATTTTGGACAAAATTGGCAATAACTCGGCTTGCGTAAGAGATTTTTGCGAGATTTTTGCACCTAAAAAGGGTTTTCGGGGATGGGCCATCGAATGCCGCCAATTGCATTTTCCCTCGAACGGCCCCGTTGCCACGGCAACAAAATTTGGGACAAAATTGGCTATAACTCGGCTTGCATAAAAGATTTTTGGGAGATTTTTGCGCCTATAAGGGGGTTTTCGGAGATGGGCCATCGAATGCCGCCAATCGTATTTCCCCCCCCGACTGATTCCCGTTACCATGGCAACGAAATTTGAGACAAAATTGGCTATAACTCGGCTTGCGTAAGAGACTTTTGCGAAGTTATTGTGCAAATAAGGCTGTAAGGAGTTTTCGCGGATGTGCCATCAAATGCCACCAATTGCATTTTCCTTCGACCGACCCCCGTTGCCATGGCAACGAAATATGGCACACAATTGGCTATAACTCGGCTTGTGTAAGAGATTTCTGCAATATTTTTGCGCCTATTAAGGGGTTTACGACTATGGGCCCTCGAATTTTGGGAACCGCGTTTTCCCCCGACCGACCTCCGTTGCTATGGCAACGAAATTTGGGACAAAATTGGCTATAACTCGGCTCAGGTTACCCAAATGACTTTTGCTGTTTTAGAGGACTGATATCATCACATCGTCCTTACACATAGTTGTAAACTGGTAAGTTTTTTTTACATATATTGCAATAAAAAATAACTTGCCGGTAGGCCTATGACACACGCATAGACTAGACGTGACATGACAAAAACGAGAAACAAATATTTTTTTCACAAACAATGCACAGACTGCAATGTGACGTGCAACAATATAAGATATATATAACACATAAATAAAAAATTTAGTTAATAACCGTCGCAAAACACAGGTTTATGAAAAAATTATAGTTTTGCGCTACCAATCCGTGTCAGCAGTAAAAGAAATCAGTAAACTGTAAATATACCTTGAAATCCGGGTGGGCCCAGCTGAGAGCCTGGTGGTCCAATCCGTCCCTTGGGTCCAACAGGTCCCCGATCTCCCGTATCTCCAGATGGACCCTGCTGACCAATTGGTCCGGTGGGTCCAGTTGCTCCCGTTTCTCCAGTTTGACCCTGGACGCCCTCAAAACCCTGCTCACCTTTCTGACCTATGGCGCCAATCGGTCCGATCTGACCCTGCAGACCTGCACGACCCTTCTGTCCCTGAGGTCCAGTGAAACCTTGCGGTCCCTGGGGTCCCAGAGGTCCGGCAGGACCCGGTCCACCAATGGGTCCTCCGGGTCCCGTTGCTCCAGTGGGACCCCTGGGTCCGACTTGTCCAATGCCTCCTGAAGCACCCTGAAGTCCAGTGTATCCGGTGTCACCACGACCTCCGACCGGACCGATGCGTCCAGTTGGACCTTCCGGTCCTGCAAACACGTTTCACGTCACAATTCAGAGTGAACACATACCAAACTGCATTGCAATCAATTAACAGTTAACTGTGGGAGAAAGAGAAAAACAAGCGAGTCTTTAGTTTAGTCTTAAATGTTTCAAACACTTTGAAGACGTCACTTCGGTAAATGGCAGCTATCAGAAATCTCAAACCTCAGCCGAGAATGCTGCTGCCACCAGGAGAATATACAAGCGACTCAGTACAGCTGGTATCTCGCAACAGTAAAGAATCCTGGACAATGATCCGGAATCCAAAAATATGAATCGGCACTAAAGTTTGGTCACACCCGCCTTATGCCAAAGACGTTCAAAAATTTCATCAAAATACGTTTATAACATTTTGAATAATCCGGCTGACAAAAATCGACTTACCCAAAACATAATTTACCTTCTTCGTCGTTTTGCTTCGCAAAGAAAATTGTAAACCGACAGTGCCTACTTTTATAATCATACAATTTCTGCAAAGGAAAAAAACTAAAAAAAACTAACTAAAAATTAACGTCAGCTTCATCGAAATCCTCTCAACTGTCCATAACTTCATAAAGTATGGACCGATTTTCAACATTCTTTCACGAGAAAAATCAGCGGTAAAAAATTTTAAAAATCGGTTAATATTTGATAAAGTTATTGGTGTATAGAAATTTTGTGCCATTTTTTGGCCCACCCTGTATATCAGTGACTGAAATTTGAATATAAGTCAACATTTGATGCAAAAACAATGGGGATTAACATTTACTAAGACAATTCTTAGATTGACCACTGCAACTAGGAAGCCCCACTACCAACACTAATATTTTGCTACCAATTACTGCATCTGTAGAAAAAAAATAGAAAGTTATCAGAATCAACAAGTAAACGTATCAACATTGTAGTGTAGTGCATACAGATTCTCATTTTCACGAAATTGTTTTTTTTCAGCAACAACGACAGCGTGAACGTACCAGGCTGGCCACTTTGTCCAGTTGGGCCGCGTTGTCCGGCAGGGCCCTGGCCTCCAGGCAATCCAGGTGGACCAACCCTTCCAGGACTGCCAGGCGATCCGACGTCACCCTTGGTTCCCGTAGCACCGGTAGGTCCCCTCGGCCCAATCTGTCCGGTTGGACCCTGCCGACCAGACTCTCCGGTCTCTCCGACGATGCCCGACTGACCCTTGGGGCCGACGGACCCGGTGAAACCCTGCGGTCCCGACGGGCCGACCGGTCCCTCCTGACCCATGGGTCCGATCCCTCCGGCGGGTCCTTGCGGCCCCTGTGCACCAGGGTCGCCACGATCACCCACACGGCCTGTCGGCCCGACGGGACCTACGGGCCCAGATGCTCCCACGGCTCCCCTGGGTCCAGTTGGACCCGTTGCCCCGCTAAATCCGGTGTCGCCCTGGGGTCCCTGATCTCCGGGGGCCCCAATGGACCCCGCCCTGCCCTTGGTGCCGGAAAATCCCGTGTCACCGGGTGGGCCGCGTTGACCTGACTGACCGACGGCTCCAACGCGGCCAGTGAATCCCTGCTGTCCAGGGTCACCTTGTTGGCCTTGCTGGCCGCTTTGTCCCTGCTGACCCACGGCCCCTGTACACAGTACAAACAGCGCCAACATTACCGCCAACCAAAGCTATAGATTGCACCCTGAACTATAGAACAGCCTCTCAGACAATTTGAGAGAAACCGACATTAGCCTTAAACAGCATAAACGGCTGCTAAAAACTCAGATGTTCGGGTTTTGATATCGCGGCGCACTGCAGCTAACTGAAATACATTTAGTAATTCAATTTCATTTACTTATTCCCAAAACACCAGCACTTTAACGTTTATTATTGCACACACAAAAGCATACCAAGATGCATTTTGGGTGGAAAAAGCCAAAATGACACATACGATATACAACCCATGTAACATTACAGTACTGTAATGTTATCAAATTTAGGAACATAGCGCTCACAAGAATACCGATCTATTATAGACCCTACAGGTTGCAGGCCTGAAACTAAAGAACAACCTTCAGACGATCTAAGACAAAACGAAATCGACTTTAGACAGTTTTTACGACAACTAAAGCCTTTTTACACGCGAAAGCAGCTACTGATTTCAGCGCGTCTTAGCCATCGCAATTCTGTCCGTCCGTCCGTCACACGGGTGGATCAGTCAAAAATGGTGCAAGCTAAGATCACCAAATCTTCACCGTCGGCTGCCTGGAAGGCTAGTTTCAGGAACTGTAAAGCTTTTCCATAAATTCGAAAGGGGTCACACCGAACAAGGGCGTTAAATGAGAAAAGGGTGAAAAAAATTTGTGATTTTTAGCCAATAAGTCGCTGTATCTCAGTAACGGTGCGAGATAGGGCCTAGGTTACTATTAATCACTAAGAGGAAATCGTACACTGGCTCTCGATTGCCACCGAATTCAATGACCTTGGATGACCTTGAACACTAAAATAAAAGTTTTATGGATTTTTTGGCGATTTCGAGCTGCGAGACACTTTTCAAGAGCGAATTGCGCTGAAACCAATTGAAACAGACATGGAGTAGCTGCGTATGAAATTTTCAGCATTGAACGTAGATTTCGACGATCCAAGTCTCGATTTTCTAGGTTCAAGGAAACCTGCGCACGAGGGCATCAAAGAGCAGTACCCCCGTAAAAGTCGTTATTTTACCGTTGTTGGCCAGTCTTTCGTGAAAACAGCTGGAGATAGACTGACAGTTTGCGAACAGGAACTGCTATAGGCTTTTGCGCGT
>Ga0056128_1003575_pt1 | contig 19175 bp, 17 predicted proteins | sample WorMetLIZISLAND2_FD_71113 | JGI IMG/M metagenome (GOLD analysis project Ga0056128, IMG submission 71113) | Marine gutless worms symbiont microbial communities from Max Planck institute for Marine Microbiology, Germany - Olavius geniculatus... ... | reverse complement strand
TTGATAGTCTCAACTGGTGCTGTCAATTGCTACCCTGCTTTGATGGTGAAGTTAATCGGGTTTGCTGATAAAATAAATGTTAATCGTGTCAGCAATAAGCGACATGGGGGCAAGAAATCGGGTGTCTTGCAGGCTGGAAACTCAACCATGTCGCAGTCTCTGTGTGCTGGTGCATTGTCTTGCTGGAAGCTGCAAATGTCAAGCTATCCCCACTAGTGCATGAAAGCGATTGTTTTGGGCGATTTTTGTTTCTGCAATGGTAAAACTTTAAAATTTGTCATAAGTGAACCAGATGACTTTCACCATCAAAGCAGGGCAGCTATTCAGCAACTGACAGCACCAGTTGAGATGAGCAAGCTTGTACTCACGACACATTATGACATCATCGTTACATCACGACTTGCAAAGAATATTTAATCAACAACCACTTTTTGAAAAGATATTTTGAATTAGTATTTCTTAACTACAACTGATAAAAATTTCCTGTAAATTGATCTTCATTTGAGTGAATTATGAAAAAAATAAAAAGGGGTTGTTTTTTGTGAAACACCAGGGGTGCATATATTTGTAAAAGTTTTGTTCAATCAGTTGTTACATATTGTGATTGTGGTTGCAGTGCATGAATGCGTGGCGCGTCTGCCCAATGGTGAAGGCACTCGCAACGACATCTGTGAACTACTTAAAGACTCGCAATTTCTTGCTGCCGGAGTTACCGACAGCCAGGTCTGTTGAAACTTCATTAGTCGTCAGTGTTTGTACACTTCTACACTCCATGCATGGTATATCGTAATTTCGTCGCAGAACCAAATCTTTTTACAGGCAGTTAATTTACTATTATTATCTCCGCCAAGGTGAGTGTAGTGAACACTGGAGAAGATTAAGAGATTGGCTGTTCTGTTTGTCTGTCGTTCCTTCTGTGTACATGGTGATTTATAATAGCAATGACGTTATAGCACCAACAGCACAAGCAGCAACGCTGGCTATTACTTTTCTCTCTCTTCCTTCTCCCCCCTTTCCTTGTTGTATCATGTAGTTGTAGGTGTTGTTGTATTTGTAGGTGTAGTAGCAGTAATAGTAATGTTTAAATCACTTCACTTGGTGGAGATATGCACTCTCATGAGTGCCTTCTAGTTATTGTATATTTTTATTTTACCATAGGGCATAAAGATCACAGGTGCTAAAACAGATGGATTAGATGCAAACAGTGGAGTGGCTGGAGAACTCTAGAAATTTTCCATAATTTCCTGACCCAGTTGCGAGAACCAGATATTAAGAGTCTTTCAGATAATTGTATTGTAGTTAGATGTAGAAGAAGGAGGCAGTAAATGCTGATCTGCTGCCAGTAGATTCCATGTACGTCTGTGTTTGTGTAACTTGTAGCTCAACTCGGTGGTGAGTGGAGCGCTGGATCGTCTGCATTATGAGAAAGATCCTTGCGTCAAGTATGACGTTTCAAGAAGACTGTGGATTTACCGACACCGCTCTCGGGCTGAGGATGAGTTCGGTTGGTATTTTGTTACTTACTTGTTGTAATTTTCATCTACATATATATACATTGTGCAACATAGCCTGAATCTAAGATATGCAGTGCACTGTTGCCAAAGTTATTTATGCACCAGTAGATGTAGCATCTCTTAAATTTCATATACACATATGCAGTTGTGGTATGCATTTCTGATAAATGAGAAAGTGCGCTGACCAATTTTGCCATTTGCTTCTTGCCTAGATGTGTATTGCTCATACAGTCCTTGTTTCAGAGTGAACAAATGCCAAGTTGGTGGTCGCATATTTACTGATTGCAGCTAGAATAAAATCAGAATTTTAAAGATAGGTAAAGTAAGATGATTTCAGTTGTGAAATATGCAAATAGTGACTGGCGTCAAGGTCAACATTGAAAAGTTTATCTCTGAAGTTTGTAAAATGTTGTCTCGAGATGGAAGATCAAGGGCAACATTTTATGAACTGAGGGGATAAAATTTTCAATGACAATCAACACGCCAGTCACTGTTTGTTTTGTTATACTTTGAAACCAAACATTTCTACAAGTCAGCAAATGAACAATTACGAATAAACTGTGACGACTTCAATGTTGCCCTGTGTGCAGTTGGCGGGCAACAGTGTGCGCCGACAGTGAGTATTTGTTAACGTAACGTAACGCAATTTGGACCAATCGCATGCAGATATTTTTCGTTGAGGTATAACAGTTTGTTTTGTTGCACACTTGGCTGGTCTAGTGCAGAGTTTCTGTTTGTGTGTGGTGGGTGACCTGCAGAGCGAATCCATCACGTCCAGTGCATGGCAGCCAGAGCGAAGAAGAAAGCTCTCACGAAATGTAAGCCCGGAAAATCTCTGCCAGCTGCAAAGGTCAGTTTTTCTTGGATGTCAAAAAGCATCCACTCTCATAATGCAGTGACATTGTGTAGATCGCTTGATATGGGGTTCTTGGTAGTCATTTCAGCAGCAGGTGTTATGTTAGTACTTTGGTGCCATAGCAGGACTTGAAGCCTGGAATCGCCTTCCATCAGATGTACGTGCAATGGATTCGGCCAACTCTATTAAAACTGCTATGAAGACATTTCTGTTTTACATTGCCTATTTTTACAGACTTCAAAAGGTGTCTTTTTAATACAGAGTGACTTTGGCTGATAAATTTTATTAGAATTTGTCCATAAGGCCAAAATTTGTTGTCGCTGAGAACTTTCTGTATATAAAGAAAATACTTACTTGTACAGTACTGCATTTTACCGGCACCTGTAAAAGGTTGTGTTATTACTGCTCTGCTTGTCATGTCATTGCCAGATAGACTTTCTACCGATAAGGTTTGCTTTTGTTCAGTTTGTTAGTGTTGTGGATGATGTTGGTATGTTTTCTGTTGTAGAAAATGTTCGAGAAGTCTTTGGAATCAGTTCGAACCACCAGCGCTGCAGCAGCATCATCGGCTGGGTTGGAGAACCTTATTTCTAAAGCTGCTGTCGAACATCTATGTTCTCTTGATTCTGTCTCCGTCCCATCAGTGAAGTCGGTGAATTCTGCCAGTAGACCCATGCTCAGTCAGACTCCTGGCCTATCACATCTGCCGTTCTTTGCCCACACATCACTTGGCACAAACGTCCGAGGACCAGCGTCTGTTCTACCATCTACGTTGACTGCTGCCGATTCCACCTCCATCGTGGCAGCTTCACCGAAACTTTCTTTGGCATCCAAAGCCAAACCGATGTCAGTGTCACTAGTGCAGCAGGAGCAGCGACCAGGCCCCAGCCTATCGTCAGCCATCATGCCAGCAGCTATTCAGCACCAGCTTGTTGCCGGCTCACAGAATGCAGCATTCAGTCTGATAAACTCACAGCTAAGGAAAGTCGCAGACAGTAGTAGTCTAGCGGCTGTTGTCGTTGCTCCACCATCTAGCAGCACTGGTGCAATGGTGAGGTCAGTTCCAGACAGCGTCGTTCCACCACGCCTGGCATACTCACTCTCTGGTCCTCGGGTCTCACTTCCGGCTGTTTCTTCTGCCAGTATCAGTTTTTCCACTGCGAATTCGCCTAGCATAACATTTGCGAGTTCAGTGCCTCCTTTCAGCTCTGTCTCAAAGCCGGTTGTCGCTCGACTTATGGCTCAGCAAAGACTGCCGGGGGTTCTTGCACTTTCTGGTATGCCGCTCGGTTATTACTTTCTGCTAGCTGTTTCGTTATTTGTGTAAAGAACTGTATGTGGCATGAATGAAGAAAAGCTATTCGACTGTTTTGCTAGAGCTTCATCGAATTTGACAGTTTTGTCTTTATAAGTATGCTAATTTTCCCATGCTTTTAATTTTGTGAATTTTGTGGATTATGAATTGCAATCTTGTGTTACTGTATGCTTTTTTCCCAATATCATTCAAGTGCAGTTTAGCTCTTATTGAAGGGAAACTATCATGAAAATTTGACTTTTTGGAATAAATGACACACGTGAACATATAAACGAGATAAAATTTATGGCGAGCCAATTTTGAGCAAATTTTGACTGATTGTCACAAAAAAGTGAACTTTAATCATTTTTACAATTCGACACAAAACATACTGTTTGACACACTACTGGTACCAGTGACGTTACTGGTACCAAGAGCAGCCAAAAATAACATGGGGCGAATAGGAGTTTGATCAATTTCAATGAGATTTTGATCGAACACTATGCTGGAGTGCTTTGGAACAGGATTTTCCAATCACCAGAGCACTCTGGGAATCACGCTGCACCGTCTACCAAAATATTAAAAGCTGTCGGCCGTCTGCAGAGTGTGATAATGGCCGCCGAAGAAGCGCCGATGAATCGGCTGATTCTAACACTGTAGGTCCGTTTTATGCCACGACAGTCGGCTGTCTGGTAGATGAATCAGTTCTTAGTTGTCTACGTTGAAATTGATATGGCTTGAGAAACATATCGTCACAATTTCAAACCAAAAACTTGCAAGTAAACTGTCCATTTGCGCTCTCTGGTTTCGCAATTTAGCTCAGTAGCAGAGACGTGTGGATCTTCGAATTTTCAGTCTGCGTCCGTCCACGGATTCTGATTTGAATTCCACATATGCAGTAATATGTAAACTCTGATCCACAGTCCGTTTGCATCTGCAATATTTACTACCGTAAAAATTAGCAGTTTATCTTAGGCCAATAATCTTTATAAGTCTAGTTATCTATATGTGCATAGTGTTAAAATATTAATTGAAATATGATTCATAATTCAAACGTCATTTACTTAACAACTAAAATAAAACAAAAATTATCCAAAACTTTTAAAAAGCTTAGTATTAAAAAGTTACATATCAAGGTAAGCAACTTTTTGTCGAAGAAAAATCTGCAGTCCCTCCACGGACCAAAAATATTCTGCGGATCCCGATCCACACACGGACTCGCCCGCAACGAACGCATCGCTGCTTGCTAATGATGCCAAGTGTGTCGACTTTTTTTTTTCACTTCAGATCCGGTAATTTTACTCACGAATAAAAGCAATTTTCTTCATTTTTATGCATGATATGCGTGCGCTTTTTGCTACAAATGAACATAGATACTCTATTATTTTAGTTTTTGCATTCACTTAGAATACGATTTTTCATGATAGTTTCCCTTTAATTTTTTTTCTGTACACCATGCATGTATGCCAAGCTTGCGTCAACTAGTTGCCATTGCCATGAGGAAACTTTTGACATTGCTTCCAGATTAGATATTTGCAGGCCGGTCACCCCTTCTGACTTTTAACTAACTACCTCTGCTGAGATTCTGTGAAACTTCATCCAAATCTATGCATAGCATAATTCTGTTCTGCTCGCACAGTGAACAGCCAACAGACCAAACCGGATATGTAACACCATTACAGATTTGATTGCGTATAAAAATTGTTTTTGTATTTTAGGACAGTGATTTTATTTCTCAGTCGAAAAATGTTTTACTTTTCACTTGTGTGGTTTGTATTCCGGTGGAAGTTAACAAGTTCATATGATTTGCTGTTGGTGGCGGTTGTTGTTGTTGTGTTAAAGGTGCAATGATTCGTAATGTCGGTGTGAAGCCAACGGCTGTGATAATGACAGCTGCCAGTGACACTGGTGTCACTTCAGTTACTGCATCCAATGCCGCCTCTGCAGCCACTATGAAACCTTACGTTGTAGCCGCCGTTGTTGATCCATCCGAGGTATGCTGGCCGGTATTTGTAATATGCCATGATAATAAGTTACTCTATGGACGTTTGTTATGAAATCGTTCTCAAAGTACAGACAACCAGCAACTTAACCAGTAGAAATACTGTCAGTTAATCTAATCACAACACTAATAAACGTTCTTTCATTCATTCACATCGGATGTCGTAAAATGATTCAAGTCAGTAAATGTAAAATAATTGCCATGAACATCTGTACATTAACTCTAATATCATTAAATCAAAGTCAGTTATGTCGGCGTAATTTGAAAATACATGTGAATGCTACAAACAAGACATGATTATTGACACAGTATTTCTGGCAACAATAAAAAGTGTTATATTAGCATTTTATTTGATTTTGGATGTGTAAACAAAAAGCAGAGAATTATTTGGTCTGGAACCAGTTGTATTGTCGGTTTCCGAAAGGCAGATTGTGGTCGTCTGGACATCAAGATGATAACGCCTACAGATTGGGTCATGTGATGTATATTGTGGCAGGGTGTTTTGTCATCTCAGTCTTTATCCATCGGTGCCTCATCATCAGCTTCGGCAGCAGGTCAGCAGCTGGCAGGACTGCTAAGGCCCGTGAATACAGCCGCTGCCACCAATAGACCGGCTCACATTGCCAGCATGCCGTCCACACTACCCAGTGTCCAGTTCATCAGCAAACCTGTACAGATCCTTCAGTCTAGTGCATCTTGTGCTCCACAGCTGCTGTCCACGCTGCCCGCCACTAACCAGGTAAACATGGATGTATCTATTGCTTGGTGTGTGTGTATGTGCGAGAGAAACTTATTGTATCACTTCATCGTCACAGACCTATGTGGTGTCCTGGAAAAATCGTTGTTGTCGATATACAGAAATTTAATGTGGCCTGAGTAATAGACAACACTATTTCTAGGACTGCGATGTTAGCTGTTAAACGTGTATTGCCCGATTGCAGTAATTTTTGATCAGGTGATACAGCATCAACTAATACACCATTAGCTTCTACGGTGTGTTCAGTGCTGTGTACAGTGATCAGTGATGTCTGACTTCTGCAAATCGTTTGGCTTAGAGTTTGACTTACTTTTTCTTGGTGAAAATCATTTGACTTGACTTATTGAAGAGAACTAAAGCTGGCAACATTTATAGATATATAGCAACCTGACACACCTGAGAAGTCAAGTCAAATGGGCTTAAATTCATTTCACTTTGACTTTTTTGCATCAAAATTATTTGACTTTAGTTTTGACTTTGACTTCAAGCCAGATAAGTCATATATCACTGAGTTTCGAGACTCATCAAATTTGTTGTGCCATGTTATTGTGCTGGTAGAGACCGGGGTCTTCGGCACAGGTTCTGGTTCGTGCTAAATCCCGCCAGCCTGAGACCGTTTCCCAGATACTGCAGCAGACAGCTGGCGCAGGCACTGCACCCGCTCGACTCCAGCTGCCTGCCAGCTTAACTGATCAGATCCGACCAGCTGCAGTCCCGCATGGACCACCCAAGGTGTCAGTGCCGAAGACACCAGGAAATATGCGATGGATCAGTTCGCTCGGCCAGACGAGGCTTGTCATGCCGTCAGATAAGGGCATCGTCATCACTCAGCTGCCGTCTGAATCTGGTAAATGCTTTCATATCTGCTGTCAGTCATGACTGAGCTGTGATGGCCATTAGTGGGTCATGAACAAATGGTAAGGCCCGCATTTATATTTGGGCTGTGAAAATATTTTGCAGATATTTTTAGATGGGCAGAGTAGTATTTGTAGAATATGAATCAATTTAGTGCCTGAGAATTCACGATCAGATACACAAAGCAGCAATCCAGAATACTGGAAGTGTATTGAGAAATTGGTCGGTGAAGTTACTAAAGCTTACCGGTAGTTACTTTTTGTGAACTGCCTGGTAACCTGATATAATGCATGTTTAGTTTAGCCTGCTGCTTGGCTTGTTCATGATTAACATACCACATGTTTTTATCACAAATGTTATCCTGTAATTTTGAAGTTAATGTTACAGGTATGGTTCGGACACAGATGTTTATTCAGCAACGACCAACAAGGACAGAATTACTCCCGCAAGCTACAACTGCTGGTCTTAACCTTTCTGCTCTTTTTGTAGTGTTTGAATTTTTCTTGATGCTGTATTTAGTGTATAGTGTACACCAATGGTGGATGAAATTGTGAAATCTTCTGAAATTTGTGATACATGGTAAAACTATGTAGTGGTAGTCCTTTACATCATTTTTATGTTTTAGCATTACTTTTTCCCTTTTCTGCCTATGTATTTTGTACTTAGTTTTAAAGATAATAACCCAAGACACTAATAATTTCAGTGTTGCTGTCTCATCCACGGGTGTCTGAATTTTTTTCAGTTGTTCATTTTAAAACCTTCGCCTAGGATTCCGTCATTGTTTTGTGTTTCATAAAGGTTAAACTTTCTGTAAAGGTTAAACTTTTTGTTCCGTTATTATGTGTATGTGCAATTTTGCCTGCAAAGGCCATCCCCGAAATGACCTATACTGTGTCGGGCGGGACATAAAACCCTACTCACTAATTCACTAAACCTTCATCCACTCTGCATGATTACTGCGTGTATTTTGATAATGTACAGCAGTAGCAGAGTGTGTACTTGTTTCGGCAGGTGTTTCTCTGCCGTCAGTTCAGCCAGCACTGGTTACTCCGACAGCAAAACTCAACGCCAGTCTACAGCTGGTGCGAGCACTGAGCAACGTATCGGCACAGAAACTGTCAGCTGGCCCGCAGCCTGCGACCTACGTGCTGTCGGCCACACAGCCAACCACTGAGATCGTCCAGCTGCCGATCTCATCAACAGCTAAGCCCCCAGCGACACGGCCCGCCACGGCACCAATCTTTGCACAACTGCTCGCACCCGGGTCCGGCATCCGACTGACTGGATTACTGCCGAGTGACATAGCAGCCGTTCAGCAGCAGTTTGCTGGCAACAGCAAGCCAGCACCACAGAGCTCTGTGATAACTGTGACCACTGCATCAACTGCACCTTCCACCACTAGTTAATCACAATAATGTACAGCAGCGTTTGCAACAAGACTGTAGATCGTAGAATGATGTTGACTGTGTTTGCTTTTGTATGTGCTACGCTTCGACCAAATGTTGTTTTCGATCCAAATATTAAGCCAAATGAGCTCTGTTGTCACAGCCAAAAAAGTGAAGAGATTTGTAGCCGTCCAACATAGCTCTGTTTGCTAAAGATGCAACTAATCATGATTGTGCGACTTTCTGTAAAAAGTGTTTGGGCTAAGTTTGACAACAGCATAGAAATTGTGGAGTTGGGAGAAGCGGCTTGAGACCAGAAGGGCTGAAAACTGAGGTCGAGAGCAAAGGTAGGGTTCTAAACTGTGCATCAGCTACGGGGCCTGAAGAGCACTGCTGTATATGAGCTGCCTCAGTTGAGTGTGAGGCGTAGCCCCGGTTTCAGATGCTTTTTAGGTCATGGAAGTCGATGAAAACGTTAATATAATAATGCAAATGAAGTCATATTTTGTGAGTAGTTTTCGACATGATAGTTGTTTATGTTATGTTGTATATGTATTCACCGTTCAGTCAATGGAGAAAAATACTTATACTGAGCCATATTTTTTTGTGCTGTCATAACATGCATTAAAAAAACAGCCAAAATGTGTCTCTACAGTTCGTAAATTCCGACTGGCATTTCAACCTAGTCAGAAATTTAGTCTTACAAGTCTGAAATGCTTAGTGTGAAAGGCCTGTATAATATAGCCAGGAATGCCTGTTGGTAAACAATTAAATTTCTACAGACGTACCAGCACTGATAGGAATAAGTAGGGCCCACAGTTTTCCGCGAGCCGTGGAATTTGAGACAAGCCGTGGAATTTGCCCTTACAGATGCATAAATTCGTAGATCACTTAATTAAAGAAAAATACTTCATACATCTTCATCAGCCTATGAAGTTTTGGTCTTACTGTGGAATAAGTGACAGTCAAAAATTGTGAAATATGTAGTACACTTCAGTGATGAAACAGATTTTAACACTGAAGTGTACATCACTTCTATAAACCTTGTCAGCTTAAAAGTTCACTTTTGTTACAAGAACAATGAACTTTACTGAATAGCTAACAAGATTTGGTATTAAAATGGCAAACAAGTTGCAATGCAGTTTGAAAACAGTAATTATAATTAAACATATTTTATTATTACGCAAGTAATAATAATTTGCTATGAAACAAAAAAAAAGGATTAAAAACAGAAATTTCTAAACGAGTAAGGAAAGCAACAATTAACAGTCCGCAGAGCTTGCTAGTAATTCCGACAACTTAATGGTTGCACAACGTGGAGGCACTTACAGCAACACTACCACATTAGAGCAAAAATTTACAGTAATTTGAAACGCAATGCGCGTCAAACAACGCTTATTGTTCAAAGATGCAAACCATCGCTGCAGGGTCTAATTTATAACTAGTGCTATTTTGAATCAAAATTTTAGCGCTTCCGCATCACAATAAGTTCAGACACTAAGACAACTGCTACAAAGTAAAACGCACATATTTATAGTAACAAAAAAGTTTCTACGAGCTACCATCAGGGTGATTGATCAGTCACAATCGTCGACATCCACAGGCATGCTAGCACTATTCGCCAAACTTTCGACGCGCACGTTGCAGTTTGCATCTGTCTCTGGCAACAACTTTTCATCGCTGAGCGCAGCACTCGCGCGCTTGTCCAGTCCTGTATCTCCTTTGTTGGTAGCATCTGATCTGTTGCCATGCTCCGAGTCACAAGAATCAATGATCATGCAGTCGTCGTCGTCAGCATACTGTTGCGCTGCTGGCTTTGCAGTGATAATTGTGCTGGGATCACCATTACTGGCATCGTCGACTCTACCAAGATTACCGTCTGATTTAGCTGCATTCGGCTCATTAACACTGCAGGAATTGACCCCCATGCAATCATCATCATCACCCTCGATGGTGGCGGCAACAGGCAGCTGCCGGGGCTTCTTGCTGAATAGCAAGCAAGGCTGTGACTTTGTGGACAGACTGTTGCGACGCACTGACTGGACTTTGCGCTTCTTTCCTGCAGACATGCTGGAGCAAGGAGTGCTGGCCGGTCGTACTGGATTCGGCCTGGCAGGCTTCGTACCGTCAGCACCATTATCAGAAGCAACGGAAGTTAGCAGAGGTGAAGCTGAGTTAACCGGCTCCACTCCAGAGGTGCTCACAGATGGGGACTGCTGTAAAGCTTGACTGGGTGACTGGCCCACGCCACATAAAGCTTTTGTCATGGTAACACCGTTTGCAGCAGGGCTTTGCTGCTGAGACCCACCTGGCGTAACTGAGGACATAAATGACTTGATTGAGCCACTAGTATTGGTCGGCGACGGCTGGACACTACACACACCAGTGGGCTGCTTTGCCGTGGTATTTTCTTGGGTACCTTTAGTCGAAACCAGTGTTATCCATTTCCATTCAGTCGGCACAGGCAAGCTCAGGTTCAGTTTCTCTATGGTTTTATCGTTCAAGTACCAGAGTTTATGTTTATGGCACTGTGGTCGGAATTCGTAGACTGCGATCTCTCGAATTTTGGCTTCGGTTTTTCGCTTCGACACTTTCACTACTGGCGCATTCTCATCTGATCCACCGTCACCGTCGGCGGTATCTGGCAGCGTCTTCCTCCGCCAATATTCACAGAATTCACGAACCAGTTTCTGGATACTTCGCGAATTCCCGTGAACAAGTCTTGCAAGATCTGGCAATCCTGCAACAATCGCCACAATGGAAATATGATCGGCATTTCAACTCCATAAATGCAGGGTGACTACAGATAACCCCAAAGTTAACAAAACATTTGTGATGGTTAAAGATTTTGTAACAGAAATTTTACATTTCAATAAAAAGGATATGTTGGGACTTAAGATATTGAAAAATATTTGACCTAAAGCAGTTGCTCACCTTCAACTTATTTACTTAAGCAACTTTTTTGTTTTACATAAGGATCAATTACGGAAGGAAAGGAAAATTAATAACGAAGGAAAGGAAAAGGAAATTCAGCACAGTGACTGGGGAGTCATGCTCAAGTATACGATTTAAACCAAGACCAGAAAACTAACACACAAGGATTATCAGATTTTTAATTTTTGGTACGACAACTGGCCATTCATTTTCCCACTTCACCCAATGTCTGTTTCTGCACTACCTGGGGAAAACAGAAGCCACGAAATATTATTTTTTTATCCAATGCAGTATGACTACTTAATCAACATAACACATAAAAACACATTTTTTCACATTTTTGACTTTTTGATTGACACTGTCCATTTTTCAACTGCCTATAGTAAAATTGCTCGAAATGCCGGCCCATTATGCGAACATAAGCATGGAGATGCTTTCTCTATTCACTGACAGCAGTATCAACAATGTTCTGCTCCAGAATCCAAGCTTTACCAATCGCTTCTTGAATTCATAAACATTCCTGAACATTATCTGGTAGAGACATTGCTGCACGACAGACAAATTTTGTAATAGACCGGCTGTTGGAACCAACATATCTGGACAGATGAAATTTAATGACGATTTTTCATTCATTTCAACATGTATTATGCTTGGTCTAATTTCCCCAGGTAGTGCAGAAGCAGACGTTGGGTGAGGTGGGAACTTAAACAATGATTTAATAGATAATAATAAATATTTAATTAAATAATGATTTAGTATCAGAAATATTTTTGCCAAAAATTATTAAAATCTGCTTCTTTCTTCAAGCTACAGTCAATAATGTCAAAGACGTTTTTTCAGGTTTTCTGTTTATTTCAAGGTATATTTTGCTTGATCTGCTTTTCCTAGGCAGTGCAGAAGCAGACAGTGGGTCGGATGGGAAACTGAATGGTCATTTCATGGCAAGTTGTGTCAAGAATATTAGTAGCAAAAATTATCAAAATCTGGTAACTGGTTTTCAAGTGACAATCGAAAATGTCGGGGATGTTTTATTGGGACACAGTGTACATTTCGTGCAAATGAATTCATAAAACTTCAATGCTGTTGGCTATCAGTACAACAGAGAAACCTATGTCAAAAACTTCTAGGCATCAGTTCAGTTAGCAATGTGAGTAATGTATAAATGTAAATATTACTGAAGTACAATACGGCAGTTGTACACGTGCTGTGCTTAATTTTACACTTGGTTGCTAGTCCGACGGTCTGGAACTCACTGCACACCGTGCACAGCATGCAATTTTGACGGTTTCAAACAGTTCTTTAAACCAATGTCACTAGTGCGTTAGAGGTTTTACTAGCATTATATGCTGTGTAAATTTACATTTTACTTACTTACTTATTCGGTAATTTAGTACAATAATAAAATGTTACCAGAATCAGGCACAGGAATGAAAGTGACATTTTTCCCTTTAGTTTCCTTTGCCACCTTTTTCTTCACAGGCTGTTCTTCACTCATGGTCCATTGTGTTTCAAACGGAGCTTCTTCAAACAGCATCACCTGAGATGGCAGACAGAAACGGCTGACGATTATAATGTAAATAAGTACAAAACAAATGCTGACATACTGTGCAGCCACCTTGCCTGACCTTTGAGTCTTTCAGCTGGAAACTGGCACATCGGTTAATCCTGTCCCGGTGGAATGTTCAGTATCCACACCAATTTTGTATTTTCATGCACTTTTGTTCTGGAAAATTTCAGATAGAAGCTCAGACATGTCGTCACACAGACAGACAAATGAATGGACAAGATGCATAGTGCAACAGCCAATTACGATGACTGCAAAATAATTGTAACAAGCAGACAGGTCACTACGCTCACTGTTGGCCTGATTTTCAGCCATTTGGGCCTCACCCCGGCCTGCAGCTTCGACTCCGCATCCACAAGAATAGCTGCGGATCTGGGTCTGCGGATATCCGTGTCCACAGTCCGCACACCACAGCAGCAGCAGCCACCAACCTGCAGGCCTGCTACTAGGCCTCCTGCAGCAAGCACTTGCTGCTCCACAGCAAAATTTTGGATAAAGTGAAATTTCGTCAAATTGATGACCCCTCAGCAACATCTGACCTAGCCCATGTCACGGCCAAGTACAACATGGGTCTGCTCGCAAAATTTTTACTGCCACACACGTTTCAGAATGACTGGTGCTGGTAACTCTCAAATATATTATAGATAGTGGCTATATTGCCAACTGCCAGTAATGAGAGATATATTGATCATACCTTAATCAGTTTAATCACTACTGCCTGTTTGTGATGCAATGGTCCTGAAGATATATTTTGAAATGCTATAATGAGCACATTTAGTGAAATCAAAAAATGTCCCCCTGTTAATTTAACATGTATAAAGTTTTAAAACTAGCTAGCAGTCCAGAATAAATAATCTAATAACATCAAAACTACTTAGCCACATATGAGAATTACCTGAAAATCCTGCAACTTCTTGTCGGGCAGATCCAGTTCGGTGTCAGGACTCCACCAACTGACTCCGATAGCAACTGGCTGAAGAACGTCGCATTTCCGACTGAGCACCTCGGCTTCAAAGTTCCTCATCTTTGCCAGCAATTGGTCTTTCATCTTCTCCGGCGATATCTATAAACACCAGTCATGCCGATCAAATAATGTACATGTTCGTAAAATGTGAACTTAAATTGTGCATCCCATTGAAAGAAACCTCCAGTGCACTGAATCTGTAATGCAGGTATGCAAACATAACTATCCAAGCATTAGCAGTATTAACATACTACAGTACTTAGCAATATCAAATGCAAGTGCACAAGAGTCCATCACCTTAACCATGGACTCATAGTGGCTGAATATGACTTCTTGCGCAAGCCAGCATCGTTTGACATACTACTGGACTAGTCTTTGCAGTCAGTCAATCGATTACTAGTATTGTCATGAATATCATCTATAGGGTCAAAATTCAAACCCAGCAAACACTCCACATCAGCCATTGCATGCTTTGAGATGGGTTTCCAGTGAAAAGCCACACCGTTAAAACTTTTACATAGACAACTTGTCATCAGAAAAATGCTTTCAGCCACTTCCAAAATAATGACATTGACACCAGAGCAAAGCTGTGCACGTTTAACAAGTAACAGTGGAACCCAGAACTCACCTTTCCTTCGTCGCCATCGTCGTCACAACCCTCTCCCTCCGACAGGTAGCCGTGGGGCACAAAGAACCCTTCGTCAGCATCATCATCTTGCTCTCCGTCATTCTCTTCATCCTCCTCTCCCTGCAGCATAAATTCATAAATACAATACGTAACAATAACAAACTACCAGAAAGTATCACAATCGAAACATGGCTGTATACCAGTGTACAACTGACTACAATTTAATTACACAGTCACAGTACCGGTATGGATAAAAAACAGCAACAATATCAATCTTGCCTTGGCACAACATCGGAATTGTTCTTGCAGCGCAAATAATTATGCATATTCCTACAAATTTCCCTGCAGCATTGTCTGTAATGATCAAGCACCCTGCTTAAACTGTTTGATGGACTTAAGAGGCTATTTAGCAGGTACACCTGTGCAGTCCAATGACACGCTGCGTTAGATGGAGATTCCTGACCCCCAAGGGAAGAGGGGATTTGGGGGTCAAACCCCCAGTCGAAACAAATCTACAGGGTGGAGAATTAAAAAGAGGAACATGCATATTTTACACAGGACCAGCAATCGGACACTTCTGAAAACAATTAGCCTTAGTCACTGCAGCAAAGGTCAGAAGCATCAAGCAAGAGAGGGCGAGTAGCACTCACAAACAAAGGCTCACTATTTCGATCTGCGTTGTCATCGTAAATTACAGTGTCTATCTGTAACATTCACGCATCATGCATTCGTGGTCACGTTGAGTTTAACTGTTCAACATGACTACATTTCAGTGCAGCGATCGAGGCTAATTGTTGACAACAAATGTCCGATTGCTCAATTTACGCAAAATATATGTGCTCCACTTTCTTACGGGCCACCCGGTATTCTTTTTGTAAATTGTGACAATGAGATATGAGATAAATATTGGCAGACTACCTCAGAATGTGACAAACTTTCGCCGGGTTCCTCTTCCTCCCATTCTTCATCCGAGTCGACATCGTAAGCAAAGAAGTTTGTGTCCTGCTGCCATGGCCGACGTGCAGTGATGATGCTGCTATGTTTACGCCACGTCCCATAGTACGCCGGCCGGTAGTTCTCATGAAACTGAAGTAGCTTGGCATGCATGAACGATCCCGCATAGTCACAGCTTGGCAGCATTATCAGATCATGACCGACACTCGCTTCTCGACTGAAAACATGCACATGAACAACTGTGTTAATGCCCAATTCTATCATAGCATGTCGATGTCTCATTGTCAAAAAACTCACTGAGTAAATAACACTGCAAAAACACTGACAATTATCATAAAAATTACATATTATATTATTACATCCCATATGATTTGTCAGCAATTCAAAAACAATCCACAATTTACTTAATGACAGAATATGTTGCCAGACAAAAGGCATAAAAAAGACAATGGTCCTGGCACCAACCTTGGCCACGTCCGCACATAGGTCCGAGGACGATGTAGACCACGTTTCATCTCGCTTGTGTATAGCAGATCGACCTCCTACAAAAGCCGGCACAATACAGGAATCGGGGAGAATTATGGATCCAACTTTCAATGAATAATGATGATATTTTGTCCATTTTAAAAACCAATAAACACTTGCTTGACTATCACAAATTTCACAAAAATTGCATAGACAAAGTATCAAGAAGATACAGAAGAGAACATTGGTTGTTGTTTCCAATATGTCAAACAGAAGAAAGACTAGAAATTTGGGGCAAAGCAAAACGTGAGTCTGCCTGGCGCCCTAAGTCCAATTGGGAGGAAAATTCAGGGGGGTGAAATTCCCCCCGGTAGCAGTGATGTGGCCCAAACTCAAATGCATTAGCATATGCAGAATGTGCAATGTCAACTTAGGGTGGGTCAACATGTCCACCTATAACTTTTTTGTTAGTGGACCAAAGTTTACCAAGTTTTGTGCCCTACACAGGAGGAGCTGTAGTTGATTAACTGCTATTCTAATTTTTAACGCCTCGCTCTGTTTCAGAGATATTCACCGTCAAATTCGAAAGTTGTCGCAAATTACGTCAATTTTTGCACGATTTTTGCCTCCCAAATTTTGAGGCGGCGGTGCCCCTAAAAGTTGTACCTGCTTTATCATCCCCACCTAGGGCTACGTCACGTGCCAAAGTTTCGTGGAACTACTCCCACTACCTTGACAAGTCAATGAACCGAGACGAGGGGTCCTACCAACTTCCACACATCTATGACTACTTATTGTCCACCGCAGCTATACCTTGCGGACAGTCGTTCCGACGAAGGCAGCAGCGGTTGCCGAAATGTCAACAAAAACAATAATAAAAGGTTGCAATTTGATGAATTTATTATAACTTATTAAGTTACATTTCAACCTATGAGTTGAAGACACTCCCACTACCGCCAAAGTTAAAGACACGCATTTAGTAAATTTTAAACCAATTATTGACCCCCCTTTGAAAAAATTTGTAAGGGAGATCCCCATCGGCGGTGGGGTGTGCGATAGCACAACTTGGTCAAGCTCTAGCGCGCGTAAAAATTTTGGGGCGCAGCACCCCTTAGGGGCCAAAATATGGTCTTCTGAAAAAGTCAATTTGGATTTTGGGTGGGTATGATTACACCTCCTTTTGGACCAAAGTTCAGCGGACTTTTTCGCTGAATGTGGGAAAAATCGCGGCACAAAACATACTTTACGATTTCGAAAATCTTCATCCGTTCCGGAAATATTTGCCGTCGAACTTTCAAGTCGACCGAAATCGGGCCAAATTTTGCATGTTTTTGGCCCCTGAATTTTTTTGGGGGAAAGCCCCCTGAAATTTTGGAGTGGCATTACAAAATCTAGCCTAGTACTGATCACCGTGCAAAATTTCAGGCTGATTGGCCAATGCATCTCAGAGATCTCACGATTGAAATAATAAATAAATAAATTAAAAAACATCTGCAGTTTTCAGGTGAACTAATAAGGAACAAACTGCACATAACACAACTGACTGGCAGCAATTGGCAAAATCACAGTGGTACTAGCATACATTTCTTATATTATAAACATACCAGCACAGCAGAACAATCTTCATCCTCAACATGTGACTGATTTTGGTTATAAATTTCTCTGCAAGATTAAATAAAGTCAACATTTTCTTTTACTTCATATGTAGCCACTGCTCTACAACACCAATAAGCTGAACTGAAGCAGCTCGACAGCTACCATACCTGATTAACAAGATGCTCATCAAGACATTTCATCATATTCGTAGCATCAAGGTCGGGAATACGACAGCGTGGAGCTATTCTCATGTCCTTCTTCACTTCAAAGTCCATGAATGGACCTGTCTTCACCTCCTAAATTAACAAATCCACCGACACTAACAATCATGACATGCTTACAACTAACACAGATATCTTTAACTCAACTGAGAGATAAAATACTATAAGTGAAACCTACTTCATCACTAACATCAGTCTTAAAACAAAGCACAACAAGCATGCGACTTTGCAAACTGTGTAAAATGTAGTACGCTTTCACTGAAATCATCAGTATATACTATACAAGCTTCAACTCTGGTTGGAAATACAAAAATTAGAGCTGTAGAAGCATTAATTTTATTAACGCATTAATGCACTGCGTTAATTTTTTAACGCATTAATTAACGCACCCAGGCCCGTCGAGAGAGAGAGTAGGGGTAAGTTACCCCGGGCAACGTGACATTTGGGAAGCCCTGTCTGTAGAATACCAATACATAAAGTCACAAACACTTTTAAAACATATAATCAACAATAACTGACGTCATAGCCAGCATAGAAATCTATTAGCCTGTCGTCAGAATAATTATTTACTTACAGTAGTGATGGAACGGCAACAACAGTTTAGTTACGTGAATTCATCCGATTGACAGATAACCGCAATTTAACGGAATATTGGAACTTTTGCATCACTGAATTTAGTAAATTAAGACAAATTTTCGTATGTGCAATAATTTTTTTTAACGTGCATTGATTTTTTCAATGCGGGTTAATTTATTAATGCATTAATTAATGCGTTAATTTGACAGCTCTAACAAACATCAGGGTTGATAAAAATCACGATTTTTTAAATAAAAATCGAAAGTATCGATTTTTTAAAATTTAAATCATTTTTTTACATTTTTTTCATTTTTATTAGATTTTTACACCATTCTATGCCATCTATGATAACCAATGTGTTACCTTTATCCGTTAGTTTGTAGATGACAGTAATTGGCCTTGATTAGAGCTTCTTTTTTTAAAAAATTACATGTGTTATTTTTTATAGCAGCCTGGCAAAGAACTATTTACAAAATTTCTTTAACCTGGTGATGCATTCTAATGTTTGTGAATATTTATGGGGCTGCAATTTGTCAGACTTTTAAGGCAAATAGTAGACAATGATGAAGGCCATAACATTTCTAATACCTGTAAGCATGCTGATTGCTGA
>Ga0056128_1003573_pt1 | contig 19180 bp, 19 predicted proteins | sample WorMetLIZISLAND2_FD_71113 | JGI IMG/M metagenome (GOLD analysis project Ga0056128, IMG submission 71113) | Marine gutless worms symbiont microbial communities from Max Planck institute for Marine Microbiology, Germany - Olavius geniculatus... ... | reverse complement strand
TCCAGCTGCTTTACCACATTTTAACTTACATACCAAAGAAGATACAAAGTCAACATTTATCACAAAGTCAGGGGGTACAGGGCAGAAATACTGCTCAAAAACTGCAAAGAAATCTGCCTTCAATTTTTCATGCCTCACATCAGAATTTGGTAAGCAAGCACTTTTAAAGATATCAGCAAATCTATCGGCAATATCCCGTGGGTGTCTGTGCTCGTCAATAATATCTGATGTACAACCTCCACCCATCTTGCTCCTCCAAGACTTCCAGAAAGAGTTCATATCCTTATGTAATAGGGCATCGGCCAGTGAATCAGAAAAGTGCTGGGTTGCTTCCCTCTCTTTGCTTCTAATGGCCTGCTTATACCTAAGCTTACTTTTTCGCATTTCTTCAAAACAGTTACCATAACGAGGTCTTCCCAGATTATCCTAGGCTTACATCTCTTAGCAGCAATTAGCATTAACGAGATGATCTGCTATCACGTAACATTGGACTAATCGACAAACGTTGTCCGCGCTACTGGCAGACGTTGAATTCATTGAATAATGCGTTCGCTATTACGGTTGTCTTACTGCCACTAGTAACCTGTCGCAACATATAGAAGATAATTTTTGTCACTGTTGATTATATTATATAATTAGGCCTATCTTTGAATCTTTATTTACCACAGTGGTAGAGACACAGAGCAAAATGAAAAAAAAACAATCAGAAAAACATGGAGAACACAAATGTTATCAGCTTTTGCTATTGAGTCGCCCATTATGCACTGTACCCTTTGCTGTTCATCTTGTTCGCTCGACGGTGTGTCTGTTTACAACCCTGAAACAGAAAGATTTAAAACACCGCTAGTACTCATAGTAAATGTTGCTGATGTCGCATATAACTTGCTGGCCATTTTTGATGTCAAAAGGTTAAACGTCAGAAACATAGAAAGCGACATAATGCTAAAACAAATGGATGCACAGTTTAAATTTTTTCAGTACTGCAGAAATTACCGGCATTAAGCCCCCTAGATGGCAGTTAGAGAAAACTTTTAAAATTGCTGTAGGCTTAATAGTAGCGAACACCATGTCGTATGGTATTTTGTTCATCATACCGATTCGTTTGTGAGTACAGTTTTTGTGATAAATTATAAAATTATGTCGGCTCAGTGCCGTCTCAGAGTGTGGTCGTCCGCCTAGAAGCACGCAACCCTAGCTGTAACCGTGACCTTTGACCTTTAATTTTTTTTGTGCTGAAAACTGATGCACCCGTTACTCATACCTTGGTGATTTTTGTACTAATTTTGGTTTTTCATGACTTTCTGTTTTCGAGTAAGGAGCCGTTGCAATGTACGCACGGACGGACGAGCGAGACACTTATTGCGGCCTGCTAGGATGTTCCGCACAATGAATAAGTAAGTAATGGTGTAAAGCATAGCGATGGTGTGGTGGATTTATGCAGGTGAAGCTGTCGGAGCTAGAGCGTAAATATGACATTCAGGTGGCGCGTCACGAGCAGCTGACTCGTGAGATGAATCAACTGCGTCAGCTCGGAGTGTGCGCTGGAGGCGCTCAGGCACGCTGTGCCGGTAGTAAGACGACGTCGCTGGCTGTCACGGCACCAGGTTGTCGCACGGCGTTCCAGGTCTTCGTCGCTCGCTACAGCTACGACCCAGTCCTCTACTCTCCAAACGACAACCCGGAAGCCGAGCTGCGACTCAGCGCCGGCGACTATCTGTTCATCTACGGCGACGTCGACGAAGTGAGTACTCAGACTTGTGCCGCTGTGTGGTCTGTTCATCACACGCACGATATCCTCATCATCACACGCACCGCTAGGCAGACTGAACGCACGAATCCGCTTGAAACGCGACCCGCCGCCACCGCCGCGAATTTAATCCTACAAGCAATTCCAGCGCCGTAATACATCATCTATCTGCGATAGTTCCAGCTTCTTCTCTGATCATTAATAGGCAGCCCGCCGTGCCACACAGCGCTGCAAATCGAGAAATGACAGAAATGGAGTAGTCCATTAAGACGTTATCGCAGATAGACGTAATTAAAATAAACTATCGCAATGCTTTGTTTTACGGCTTTTTGCGACCATAATGGCGAAAAATCAGTCTATTGTTGACATTATTACTATATTTTCATGTTTTCGCCAATATTTTTTGCAGCAGCTATTGTATGGAGAAATTGGCCTAGTTGACTGTGGTCTTATCTTCAGTTTTCTGTACGCATCAAGCGTCGGTGCGTCTGTTTGTCGGATAAGCAGTTGATACAGTATACAATATGATGAGTTACGTTTTCTGCTGCGTTTTCGTCGTAGCAGTATCGCGACTATGACAATGAAAGACTACAAGAAACAGGCACCGTCAGTTCGAGTATGACGCATGACTTTATTGTGGAGAAGGAGGCGGACAGTGCGTAAATAGCTGCAGGGTCTGACGGACGGGCGGTCGGTGCATGGGTGGTCGAGTGACAAAAGCGTCCCTGACGTCGCGTCCGTCTACTGATCAGGAACCGATCGATGCCGCGGCACAGCTCGTGAATGCACACGGACGTCTGTCGCAGGCGCCTGACGTGGATTTGTGACCGGATGCGAGACAGTATGATGCTCTAACGCCTTCGAATTACAATAACGTCTCGCTCTGTGATAAACAGTCAACGCCGTCGATGTCGATCTTCTCCAGTTTTTTCTATTTAGTTTGTTTTATTAGGCGAATCGCTCTAGAGCAAGCAATTCTGCTTATAGCTACGCATTTTCCTTAGCGTAGTCAGTCGTCTATCTGTCATCGGTTTGTCGTCGTCACACTCACGTGTGCTGCATAAATCTTTCGACAGATTAAGATGCTATTCAAAAGTTACGCTTGTAGGGTCCAGTGACACGTGTGTTATATGGGGATGGGGAAGGGAAATTTGGGATAACACGCAATTGCAAATTGATGCTGCTACCTGGCGAATTGAAACGCGGAGCGATTTCGCCTTTTCTCAAATTGCTTTGGACCTGTATTTTTTCTTTTATCGTACGTGTGTGCAATGGAACTTCGTAGATTTTCATCTGAAATTTATGTGAGGCGGATGAGCGACAGAGATCAGGACTTTGCTGGTGAAGTAAATTGTACTGTTTTAAATCTAATGTTTCGTTTGCCCGTGTCGCTGCTCTGTTGGGTTTACGTGTCGATTAGTTTTACATAGTGTATATTGCATCTGGTATATTATTTCGTCGTACGCTTGTGTGCGTTTATTTTGCGCAGGACGGGTTCTTTGACGGCGAATTGATGGACGGAAGGCGTGGTCTTGTACCATCAAATTTCATTCAAAAAGTACCAGGTACGTGCACTTTAAATTCGGTGTTTTTCGAGGATCATTGTAATGTTTTTTTCCATTTATCATCTGCTAACAAACGGCGTAGTGCCTACTGACAATCGGCCATGCGTCAGATCACAAGTGGATCGTATTGTTTAAGTTGCGTCGTAAACTAAATTCCAGACTGTCGTTGCGTCGATCCGCGAGCTGCCCAAGGACTGGAGGTGCCGCCCAGTAGGTCATGGAAACGGCTACGCTCCAGTCCACGGCATGCCCGTGATGACGAGGATAAACTTAATTAATATTTTAGTCTGCAACAGTTTTAACTCGTCATTATGAAACGGTGATCTCGATTATTTTCGTAACTTGCATGCATTTTGCAGTATACATACATGGTGAAACATTCTGGTTATTTGTGCGTTATTTGCTGCAAGACGAAGAGCTGGCCGACTTTCACGCTCTCTGTGAGTCGAATTCAGGCAACATCGCTTCGTTTGCTTCATCCGCTGTACAAGCGCAGCATCCGACGTCACTGCTGCAAGCCAGAACGCTGCAACTTGGCACTGCCGGCGGACACTTTCTAACTACCGGTAAACTTGACGTGTTGACAAATTAAGCATCTTACTGTATATATCATATAATGCGTTCAAATACTTAAACGTATTTAAGTATCACAAAAACATTCAAAAGCAGTTTAATAGTGCACATATAATATTAGTTACATGCCGTTGTGATAAGATAATTTTCTATAGACTGTTGTCGATGGCTGATGGTTGGAAATTTGGAATGAAACTGTTTTGCAGGAGGTTCGCGGCTAAGAGCGACAAGTGCACCACGGACTACGGATCTTCCACCAGCAAACATCGTCGTCAGTGAATTGGTGCCCGACTCGTCAGCTGCTCTCTGCGGTAGCTCATCCACCTAACTACCTAACTTTTTGTGTCTACAGAGTCCAATATCTCTCCTTTGTCCATATATCATAGTAAAATTTTATTCGTATCATATCTCTGTCATTTTAAACATGAATTGAAGGTTAGGAGCTAATCGTTGTCATGTAGCAAATTTCGCAAGCAAAGCAGATATTATTCAGCATCATGACGTAGACGTAAAGATGATCATTCTGTAGTATGTACACTCAAAAAGTTACTGTAGTTATTTAAAGGCTGTGGCACTAGTTGGTCGGACGGCCGTATATATGCGTGTTTGTGTCTGCGTGTGATGGGCAGAGATCGGGTTCCCGCGTGAGTTGCGGCTGGAGCGTCAGTTGATCAGCAGTATTCTGATGTCGTGGGCGCCGCCAGACCACGTGCCTCAGGCTCAGATACAATCCTATCACGTCTACCTCGACGGTCAGCTCAAAGCCACCATCCGCGGCAACGACCGCACCAAAGCGCTGCTCGAGAAAGTCGACTTAACTCACGTGCGTGCCATCATCTTTACTTTGTCTATTCATTTGTCGTTTAGTTTTTTTTTCGTTATAGCTACATTCTGTTACGGCCACTTTTATTCCTGCTAATGAAATCACACTGAACGAATGAAACTTATTCTGCGTACGGTCGAGTTGAGAGTAGTTATTGTATACTAAGGCCGTAAACTATCGCTGTAATTCTTACCTATGCCTATAGCGGGGTTATGTTTTTGTTACAGGTACATCGGGTCAGCGTTCGGACAGTCACAAGTCGTGGCCAGTCAAAGGACCAGCAGTGTACGCTCCTCATTGGAAAAGGTGAACCAGGTTTACGAATCTCAAGTATTGACAGCTGTTCTCATTTCTTTTTACCTGGTTTTGATACGTGTTGTTTTTCTCAGTATTATAGGCCTACTTATATTCGGTACTGTTTTCAGTGTTTGTTCAAGTATGTTGGGCAGCTAAGGCGCTTTATATAAAGGCAACGGTAAAAGAAAAAATATTAAAATACTTATAACTATAGTTGTCATAGCGGCGATAGCGCCGCTGACGTAAGTCGGACTCATGGCCAGAAGCGCTTGCAGTCTCAGAAGTGGCAGCTGATTGGCATGATGTACAGTACTGCAGCGCACTATGCGGCCGTCCATCCTCAGCACCAGCGAACAGTCGGATCCGCGGAGCAGCCAGCAGACATACCACCGTCCCAGTCAGCCACGTCAGGCCTTCGTCTTGCAGCCCGTTAACTACTACTAATTTTGCGCTTCCGCTGAGGGTAGGAGGCCGAGTTGAGCTGAGCAGCCGTTACTGTGGTGTGCAGATCCGTCAATGACGCCGACAGAAGTCCAGGTGCTGAGTGTGGCGTCGACGTCAGCGGTGGTCGGTTGGCTGCCGGCTGACAGCGCCCTGGAACACCGCGTCACAGTTGATGATGCTGCGCGTGTCGTCATCCGACCTGGCGGCTACCGATGCACAATCACCGGTAAGCCTACGTATAAACCTTTCAGCTTTTGTATCTTGCTGTGTGCGGTTGTTTTTCGTGTGACACCAGCTTGTGCTGAATTCACAGCTGCTGGTCCACAAGCTCATCTACCATTATCATTTTCTCATAGTTTACGCTCTCTTAGTTTGACGTTGCTGTGCGTCGATCTGTGCGGTTTTCAAAAAAAACGCAAGGTAGTGCAGCGACGCGTTTTTGGTGTGATTGGTTCTTAAATAAGAGTTATGTCGCAAATTTTCTGCAAAATGTGTCAGTAAAAAATTTTGAAAATCCGTCGAGAATTGCCAATGTTATCAATATAGCTTTTTTGCGACACAGTGTACGCAATAATCTGTCGACAGGTCTGTGTCCGGTGACAAGGTACACGGTGACTGTTCAGCCGATCCTTGCCGCGTCTCTTCAACGCTCCGACACATCCGTCACGCTAGTCGTACAAACTCTTCCACCTGGTCAGTGGCTTGTCATTCACTATAAACGTTCTTGAAATAAACGCTTGTATAAAAACGCGATGTAACGTTTTCATTTTTCGAAACGTTTTTTAAAGTTTCGCTGTCAATGTGAAAATGATGGTGATATGATGATTTTAGAAAGCTATTGTTATGTACAGAAATGAATTGTTACTGATAGAATGCTAAAAATAGTAAGAGAGTTTGTATTTGAATTAGATTGTTTTTCATTATTCACTGTCTACTCGTTTATAGCGTTTCCTGTGTTTGATAGTATCCGTGCTAGTGCACTTGACTATATTATGAGTCAGTAGTTGATCAGTGCGTTTTGTCGTAGCGCGCTGTTTGCGATATCCCGACACAATGCTACAGAGCTGTTGCAGCCGTTGTCGGTCGACATGTTCGTCGGTCGTTTTCCGTCTCAGAGTATAAATAGCGCGGAGTACGCTGTGGGTCGCGCGTTTCGTCTATCTGTCCGTCAGTCCATGTAATCTGTTTTTGATTGATCGCTGTCCTCGAGCGAGCCAACCTGTTTGCGCAGTCGTCGTCAGCAGCGTTTAGCTTACTGCAGTGCGCAGATAGACAGCCGTTAATCACCGAAATTTATCCACGTCGCCTGACGCTTGTGCACGTAGAGAGAGTGAGAGAGAGCTCTGCATGTCGACCTGCTGCTGCTGCTGCTGCTGCATGCTCGACGATGACACAAACCATCTTGTAGGCATCTTTATCAGTCACTGTGCCCAACAGCGCTACTGATGTTTTTAATTATAGCTTGCAAAACGTTTTTTTCATTCCGTCATTAATTCGTCGATGTTTAGCGTGCAGTGCGGAGTTTTGGTGTTTCGCTGTAATTATCACATCTCGCACTGCATGCTGACGACGCAAGCGACCATGCGTCAGTGTCACGGCCGGAGAGTCTGCGTTTGCGTTGCCCACTGCAGTGCACATTGCAAGAAGCACTGAACAAACAGACGTTACGTGTGAAAAATACAAGACAAAAAAATAAACAAATGAAAGACCACTTAGGAAAATGTAAGGACTGCGGGAGTTGCGACAGTTTAATACTAAGAAAAACACAACAGCGCAGATGCTCGGCTGCGTATTAGACGATATGTTTCGAGACAATACGACACCTAATGCAGCGTGCTTAGCAGCGCAGGACAGTGATGAACAATACCTTGCTTTGAAATTGAAAAAAATGTTGGGGAAAAAAGACACAAAAACGATCTAGTAGTTTTATACACACATAGTGAACTTTTTTGAGAATATGCATTTGTCATGCATTTTTGTCCATTTATAGCATGTCTGAATACGCTCCTCAGTGATAGTTGCCAGTTGTTCGAATGATTAGAAGCCACATGTCTATCGGAACTGAGTAGCGTCGGAGCAGCGACTTCTCGCATGTTAAACAACACGCCTTAGAATTATTGTCGCTGATGTGCAACGCGACAACGCTTTCGATGAACGCGCTAGAAGTAGTCGAGACCGACGTCGGAAGTTTTGACAAAAAATCCCGTAAAGTCGAGTGCGAAAATCTAAATGGGACACAGCTTAGCTGAAAAGGGGAGCGTCATTTGCAAGTTAACACTTTAGTCAGCTGCTGTGCGTTTTTCGAGGAATTTTTTTCAAGTTTATTCGGGTTTTTAGATTTAGCTTCGCCCTAGACGTCCAGTGCTCTATAGACTGTGAGCGGGTCCGTACTTGTAATTCTTGGGCACAGAAGGAAAGAGATGTCTAGCTCTCTACGCTCGCCCTACTGGGTAGATTCTATTCCCCATTGTGCCAATCGGAAATTCTGGTTTCGCGACTGGAGATGTCGCCGCTTGCCATTGATTGAGCTAACGTGACTGCGACTACATAGGACATTGCACGGCGGAGTAGGCCCTAAAGCAGAATGAAGCGACAGAATAACGTGAATAATGTCGTTAGTGTGAGCATGAAACTAAAACCTATTTCAAAGAATTCTACGCTTGGTGTGCGTGTGAAAAGCTTCTTGTTGCAAGTGACAGCCTGCCAGCAAAGTGACTGAGACACGGTTGTTGGTGTATAAAATATAAACTTATTCGTACTTGACTGCTGTGTGTTGTTTAACGAGTAATCGGTGCAATTACAACAGTTTTCTATAGCGTCTCTCAGAGTACGTTTTCTTTAAGTTTTTCTGACGTTTTTTTAAATTTTAGCAAACGTTGAACGGCTAGTGTAAAAATGACGGCGTGTGCACAAAAACTAAAGTGCTACTGATGGAACAATAAACGGATTTTATATGTAAATTTACTTATATGTGATATAAAAATTTGACGAAGACGAAAAAAGAAAACTACCGTGAAGTAATGGATTTGGTTAATACGACAAATAAAAAAGTCGTGAGTTATTGAATTTTTGTAAACGTATTTGACAAGACATTTGTTTACAAAAACGCGTTTTAACTTTTTAAAAAATATTTTTCTAACTTTTACTACAGTTAAGTAGATGATGATTTTTTTTATTTTTTCAAAGTTTTCAAAGTTAAAACAGCGTTAAAAAGTAAAGGTAAAGTCCAGCATTTGCTATAGCGCTTTTTACACGAGACGGACTCAAGACCAGAAGCGCTTTACAATCTCGGAAGTGGCAGCTAATTGGCATGAGCTAATGATACCGCAGCGCAGTATGCGGCCATCCATTGCCCGCCTAAGCGAACAATTGGACCCGCGGTTTGCAGCTAGCAGACATACCACCGCCCCAATAAGCTACACTAGGCCTTCGCCCCGTAACCCGTAAGCCACTGCTTATTTTTCGTCTCACGGAGGGTAGGAAGCTGAGTTGGCCAAAGCACACAGTAGGTTAGCAACATGTTGAACAGCCGTTGTGAAAATGACGGCAATTTAAAATATGTATTGACGAAAACTGAAGTGTTACTGATGAACTTACAGCAGAATCTGTGCGTGTGTTATATATACGACTATCGTGTTACGACGTTGCTGTGCAGAGTTGCCGGACGCGCCGGCGGAGGTTCAGGTAGAGGCCGGTCCACAGCATGGCACACTACTCGTCATGTGGCTGCCAGTCAAGATCACTGAGCGCTCGTGTACGGCCGCCATCACTGGGTACTCGGTCTACGTCGACGGACGCAGAGTCAAGGATCTACAGAGTCCCACCGGTAGGCTGTCGAGGAGGCTGATTATAATAGTTTGCGTTCTAGTAAAGTTTTCTTCGTAATTCATTGCAGAATCGATCGAGCTGACGCTGTTAAATCTGTCGTTGAACTCGTAGTCTCGTATTGGCACTTGTGTCTTGCAGGTGATCACGTGCTGCTCGAATCGCAGGACTTTGCGTGCGTCTTCAACCCGAAGCAGATCACTATCAGAACGCGAGCGTCTGAGAAGGAATCTTACGACTCGGCTCCAGTCACACTCACTCCGGAACTGCTCGCCGAAATACGCTATCGGGTAATCCGATATGCTGCGCGCACGCTTTTATGTTCAGTTTATTTATTTATTTTTATTTATTTATTTTTATTTAATGACAAAGGTTTAGTTTAAGTTAGTAGGAAATTCAAATTCCTGTTCGCCAGGTTCGTACATTCAGAACTGCGCAGCTTTTGAGCAACGATTTTTACACGATAATCACGAAGAATGGCGGAAATTAGTAGAAAACGGAAAAGACTGAAGACAGCGAAGACACTTTGTGCCCGTGGACTGGACTGAAGCTTGAATACGCAGTCCGCAGACCGGAAAGTGGACAACATAGGACTATTTGAGTGTGAGAGAGATGATTCTTAGTGCGGCCTACCGTCGGTGCGAGGACGGTTCTAGGCAAAGTAAGGCATTCTTATAGCGAAGCTATGATGAACGTGTCCTGCTTAATATAGCCGTACACAATCTTTCGCTGACGGCCTTAAATTGCATGTTGAAAAGGGCATGTAGGCTATACACTAATTTCTCAACGATGTTCCTATTAAGAACAAATCATAAAAAATTAAATGTTGACAACAACCAATTATTGCATAAAGTGCTCCAGTCTGCAGTCTGAGCTTGCAACATTGTGTTGATTTTCCAGTTTAATTCACAACTAGGAAGCAGTCATAGCCCGCAGGTACCTCCGTCAAGGCAATGTCATTCGCCATGTAGCGTCACCATATTCACTTTGCCAGTGGTTCCCTTATGCCCCCTTCAACGCAATGGTAACGAAAATTTCAAAGTGATCCAGAATCCAGAATTCCTGCCGGATCACCCCCAAAACCGAATCACTGGCAGTTTGTGCCATGCCCGACATACGCCCAAAATTTCAGAAATATCCGTCCATAACATTTGAGTTATCTTGCTAACACACAGACAAACAAACAAAAACCGGCAAAAACATTACCTCCTTGGCGGAGGTAATCAAGAACTGTATTGTAGCTTTGTAGGCCCTATTTGGACGAAAACATAGCTACTTCGTACACGCCGACTAGTTGAGTCACGAATATGCAGTTAGCAGAGTAGAATTATTGTTGTGAGCAAGACGTGATTACTGATTAGCCGCCATGAAAATACTCGTACATTGGTGTGGAGAATTGCTAAATGAACCCACGAAGTAAATGCGCGCATTTTAGACAATAGTCTTTGGCTCTAGTGTAAACGTGCGTTTTTATCCCATCGGTCCAGTTCAGTCCAGCCTATGCTTAAAGTCCATATTGATGCACAGTGGCAACGAGTTTACACAGTTAGTTTGTGTGCTTTGCAGAACACGCCACTTGCAGCGGACGGCTTCGATGCGGTACGTATACATGACGACCACATAAACAGTTTCAGCTAGCCCTTTATTTCCTTTTTTGACGCAACGTCAACCTGTTCTGTTGATAGTCTTAGGCCTGGACTCCACTTACCTTGAGTTGTTGAGGATTAGTTGCACAACATGCAATACCGTCTCATAATCACCAGCGCCTCTGGGTCATTAGTTACATTTTGACACTAATGGCGCTATACACTGTGTCTCAAAAACATTCCGGACATTTTCGATTCTGACTTGAACAAAAATTATCAGATTTTCATAATTTTTGGTGTGAATATTTCCAACACAACTTGCCATTAAATGGCTGTTTAGTTTTTTTTACCTCACCCAATGTCTTCTTTTGCACTACCTCGGGAAAGAAGACCAAGCGAAATATGCGTTGAAATATGCAAAAACGTGAAAAAAACATTCCCAACATTATTGGCCGTAACTTGGAAAACATTATTATCATATTTCTACAATTTTTGGCATACATATTTCTGACACAACTGGCTATAAATGACTGTTTAAGTTTTTACCTCAGCCAGTGTTTGCTTTTGCAATACCTGGGGAAATCAGACCAAGCAAAATATGAGTTGAAATGACAACAAAACGTCGATACATTTCGTTTATCCTGATCTGTGGCCTCCAACAGCCAGTGTGTCGATTACATAATTTGACTGTCGTGCAGCAGTGTGTCTCTCATATGACGTTAAGGAATGTTTATGAATTTAAAAAGCGACTGTAAGTCTGAATTAGTCTGGAGCATAACATTATCGATACTGCTGTCAATGAATGGAGAAATTATCTCCATGTTTGTGATTGCACAGTTGGCCAACATTTTGATCAATTTTATTGCAGGCAGCTGAAAAACGAAACAACTGGATAAAGTGTCAGGCAAAGTTTTAAATGTAAATGTAAACAACATGTATTTTTGTGCTTTATTTACATTAAATAATAATAGCACTTTGATTAAAAATGCAATATTTCGTTGGTTCTGATTTTCCCATGTAGTGCAGAAACATATGATGGGTGAGGTGGGAAACAACATAATGATTTGATGGCCAGTTGCCTCAGGGATATTTTTACCAAAAAATATTAAAATCTGATAATCCTTCTTCAAGTTACAATGGAAAATGTTCGGGATGTTTTTTGAGACACAGTGTACTTTTATACAAATCTGCTTGTTACATTAGACGACGTCGAAGCCTGGTCAGCCGGTGGATCAGTCGACGACGTCAGCGACCACCCAGCAGCACGCAGCGTCAATGACGTCAGCACGACTAGCGCGTTCATCTCCCCCGCCACCCGCGCCGTCTCCCACCCACACGCGCGGACTGACCGCTCCCACGGCACCCTCGTCAGCCGCCGCTGCAGCCGCCGAGTCGGGCTTCAGCGCCAGTCAACTCAGTCCACTCGAGTTCAGCTTCCGGCCACCGGCGTTGGACGCTGCTGCCGGCAGTGACGCGTTGTCCAACGGCTACACCGCCGGGGCGCTGCCTTCCGCACCCGACGTGTCGTCCAGCGCTCGCACGCTAGGTACATACAGTCGTGAAGCATTCTATCTATAAACAGTCTTGTATCTTTCATTTCGTCACACCCTTTTAACTGCTTCTGTGCTTCATCAGTTTATCTCACCTTGTGTTTAATATTATCTAGTACAATGTATTAAGTTTTACCTAGGGAACTATAAGCGCGTTTTTTGGTGATATTAGAAATGTTTAAAACGCAGAAGGCCATTCCTTTATTGCGGTTTTCGTCACATGTGAAGGCAACCGTGTCACGGGGCACTATGTGGTGTTCACGTATAAGACGTTTACTTCAACGTCTGTTGCTAAACGTCAGCAGCAATGACTTACAGTGGTTCATTAAGCAACTGTCCCTGTATAGGATATAGGCGTAGTTTTCTGATAATTAATTCATCACGGGTGGTAGTCTGGTTCCTGTGAATCTTGCAGCGTCTTTATCAACGAGTTTTCTGTTGTAGGTCGACACGGCGGCGCGAGGACTGCGCCTTCACACGGCTCGGCACCGCCAGTAACGAGTGGACCCGGCAGAGGTCACTCTACGTTACCGCACATCGGTCAGTTAGTTATCTCTTCGCAGAGTTTAAGTGAGTTTCTCTTGAATTTCTTAACTTTTGTGCCTGTTGCCTGGCGGCAGTGATGCACTTCGTCGCCGCTGTGTAAGAATTATGGACGATTAGCTCTAAAATAATTTACAGTATATTTTGTGTGTAACTTAACGCCGTACTGAACAGTATCTAAATAGCAGGAATCATATAGACCTATAGCGTGCAGTTTTAGCTTACGAACGTCGATAAAATCGGGACACAGCGGTTGTTTTTAACGTTGCCGCACGCAGAGATCACTCGTGACAACAACGGCAGTCTGTCGGACTCGAGCTTCGACGTCGAGTCAGAAGAAAACGTGGATCGTCGCCGCTGTCAGGCGTCGACGTCGGCTGGAGGTGCTTCGAGACTGGTGAACAGTCCTCATCAACACCGGCGTGACGCGGGCGCTGTGGGTGGTCCCCGGTCCCGCCACGGACCACCAGCGACGAGCTACACCGGCTCCCGCGGCCAGCAGCAGCAACACGACTCACGCCGTCACCACCGCTCAGCGACCGACCCCGATCCGCGGCGCTCAGCGGCACCAGGACCCGCTGGACCCACCACCGACTACCGTTCAGGTCGCAGCCGCACCGGTTACAGTGGTCACAAGGCGGCGAGCACACAGGACGCGGCGTACGCACAGCAGCCGTCATCGTCGTCGTCGAGACTGTTCGTTGCACTATTTGACTATGACCCGCAGACGATGTCTCCCAACCAGAACGCCATCAACGACGAACTGCCCTTCACCGAGGGACAGATCATCAAGGTAACGCCACTTCGTGCTCACTTAACGCAGAACTGAACGATACCCCAACAGGACAGAAATGATACAACAGAACAGTAAGGGCCTAAGCGAGTTATGACGTATGAACGTCAAAAGAGTTACGATTCGCGTTTTACAGTATTTTTTCGTTTTGATGGCCTTTTCTGTGCGACTACTATATACGCCAAACCTCGTATGCCTATAGCCTGCCCATGTGCTTCTAACTATGTTTGACAGTCACACTCGTGATACCGTAAACTGCCTTAAATCAACAAACTTCATAGAAAACTTCAACTTGATGTTGTGATATAGCAGTCCGACATACCGAGGCTTTTCCACCAGATACATGTTATTACTTACTTCATTGGTTGTTTTTTACACATAATATATCCTCTGTTTTGATATCCATTAAATACGTATATTTATATGCACTGTTTTGTGACATGTGCTGTCCGAATTCATACGTGAATGCAAAACGATGCGAAACATTACATTAAGTATGCGTGGTACGCAGATTATTCGTGACAAAGACGCCGATGGTTTTTACGTGGGTGAGCTTGGCGGGCGACGCGGTCTGGTGCCGAGTAACATGGTGTCACCAGTCGACGACGCCACGGCAGCAGCTGGTGGTGCTGGTAGATCGGCTCCGGGCGTCAACCACGTCCCAGCAGCGCCAGACCCAATGCGAGGAGCCGGCAAAGCCGTCAGTCCGCCATCTCCGCGACGTCATCACCGACACAACGGTACACTATCACCTCGTGGTGTTTATAATCTGTATTGTCCGCTCAAATGTACGAGTAATATCAACTGCAGCGTGAATTTGAATACGAAGTTGAATACGTAGCTAATTGGCGACCGACTTTTGAAACCCGTCTGCCTGTCCTTTTTATATTCCTAAATAGCAATATGACTTCTACTACCGTATATTCATCTTTATTCGCCATGAAGTAGCACACAAACTTCACTGAAAAAGTAAAAAAATTCCATGCATTCGAATTTTTTGCAAATCGTCTCTGAATTACCAAGCTAAGCACGTTTATCTACATTAATTAACTTAAGCTTATAGCTTTTTCTTCAACGTCAGTTATGCAAGTTTTGCATATAACGAGAGGCCACCAAAATGATGTTGAACAAGAAACAGTTTAGTCAGTTTACACAGTATATATCTTGTATGCAGAATATACATGTAGTTAATAACTGGATATCTGAAAATCACGCCCCTTTTTTCTAAGTCTGTCAAACATGTTGGAGGCAGAAAAGGATACAAACAGTGTTCGGAAGAGTGAATATTATGAAACAGAGTCCACCAGAAAAAAACGTCACTAAACTCTGCCGCTGAGATGCAGCGAGTTTTAGCAGCTGAGTTCGCGTCTGCTGGCTGTCTGTTGTAGCGGCTGGCGGCGGTGCTACGAGACCTCATGCCGGCAGTGAGTTGATGGACTCGACCGGCGACGCACCACGCAGGTCGACGCGGCGTCACATGGTCGCCGTCTACAACTACGATGCGCGATCGACGCCCAACGACAGACAAAGCGAGGTACACGTTTCGACAGACAGATTTCACATCTACACTCTGTCCGGAAAAAAGTAACCCCTAGACGTCGTACAATAGAAATGTTAAAACTGAACGAATCTCAATAAAATTTGGTACACGTAATTTTCAATAAATTGTCGAAAAGATTTTAAAATTTTTGTTGAAAAATATTACTTTTTGGCGGAGTTATTAATTGTTGAATATCGATAACAAAATATCTCCGTTACCAATATGGCGTTACATAAGAAAACTACAATACCTCTCGGTATATTTGCGTAACTCCAACAAACAACATCTGATTCTAGCAAAATTTTACATAAACAATATGCCATCTATTGTCAACTAAAACTTTAAATTTTAGTTAAATCTGCCAACGCAAACAATAGTTACAGCGGCTTTTGGGAGGTCACCCCAAAAACGTGCTGAAGTGTTTAGTATTAAACAACTGTTTGTTTAATCCTGACAGTGTTCACGGCTTGCTGGAAAATTCTGCGATAAATTTTTCAGCATCATACCCTTTTTCTTGTTTTAGCAGCTCAATTAAAACATGACTGTCTGCAAAAAATACCATTTTTGTTAATTTTGCGTTATTTTGATTACGTGAACAAACGTCACTTCTGATCCCGCGACTGTAGTATATAACGCCATATTGCTAACAGAAATATTTTGTTATCGATATTCAGCAATTAATAACTCGGCTACAAAATAATATTTTTAATATAATTTGGTGGTCGTTTTAGCAATTTGTTAGAGATTAATGTGTGCGATCTTATTTAGATTTGTACAGATTTGACATTTCTGTTGTACGATGTCTAGGGGTTACTTTTTTCCGGACAAAGTGTATATGCTACTGCTGTTGATGATATATATAACTCTTTATTCGCACGTATGCAGAGGACAGTAATAAAAACAACAGAGATAGACCAGCGGACAGACAGACAGACAGTGGCAGATCGTTCACAATAGTCAATCAGTTAGGCTACTGACATGCAGAGATCGAATTCTCAAAATGACGCAATAGTTACAGCAGTTTTCATGCAGGTCCTAGTATTGTTTTTTGGCTTGTACTTCAGCTGAAAGTACTGCACGAAATTATTGTCACAATTGAAGTACTTCAGGATACAGTCTATATGACATAGACTTCAGTCACTCGTCAAGTTTCTTACAAAATAAACAGAGCTCGTTCGGTAATATCTGTCAATTTCTATGCAGCTGCAAACTAAAGCATTCTGCGAGTATTTCTTGACCAAATCAGTTCAAATCATTGTACGTCTATTACAGAATGTACTCGTTTAATGAAATTAGGCGATTATACTGTAAGCTTAACTTTCAGCTGTGTACTAAAGGTGCATACAGAGCGACAGAAATGAAATAAAAGCTCCCGCTTCGGCTTTCATTTTATTTCAATTTAGTCGCTCTGTACGATGCACCTTAACGCGATGCCGTGACATGTACAGTGTATGTCCGTTTCAGACGGAGTTGTCGATAAAGTCCGGTGATCGGCTGGTAGTGTTCGGTGAGCCTGACGTGGATGGATTCTACTACGCCGAGCTGGAGGGCGGTGGTAGGCGGGGCTACGTGCCTGCCGACTGTATCCAGCCTGCGAGTGCGTCCGCCGGGCAGACGTCAACGTCACGCACTGGGTCACGGTCCTCCACTCGACCAACCTCCGCCGGCGTCGCTTCCGTGTCCACTTCATCTGTGACTGCGCCGGGACATCATCAACAGCCGACCCACCCGACGTCGAGCTCAGCGCCACCGCCGTCCACACGAGGGACGCACCATCACCAGGACATGGCGCCTAGTGGCTCGACGTCATCTCATCGCTCGACGTCGCGTCGTCACGACGAACTGACGCCGGCAGCGGGTGGACCGCGCGCCGCCGCCACTCTACCACGCCCGACCAGAACATCCACCGACCCACTGACTGGCGCTAACATGACAGGGGGCGGCGGACGAGCTGACAGTTCCACGACCAGGCATCGACGGCAGTAGACTACACTATAGGCGCCCCAAGCTTTACCTGCCGCTGCACAGCTCGAGCGTACGACAAAATACGATTGAGTACGTTTGTATTCTTAGAGGACGCGTATTCTATTTCGGACGACCTGCAGCCGAAAAATTTAGGCCTATTAGTTGCAGATGGCAAGCCATGCATCGTGACGTTTCGGCCTTGCGACGTCGTCAGTGGTCTTAATTTTTTCTACATACACGAAATACGTATAGCCAAGCTGAAGTTTTCCAAAATTTAAGTATGATGTACAAAAAACTAATACGAAAAATGTGCATTATGTGCTCCAACGGATAACTGAAAAATTAAAATTTAATTTCCACAGCATATATGCTACTTACATCAAAATACATTATATACGTTACGAGCGTATATATACATGTAGCCCATGTATTTTAAAAAACAGAATGCGTACGATACGTGTGCTCGAGCTCTGGCCAGCATGTAGACATTGACTGATGGCATTAATTGATTCATCTCATTATGTCTTATTAGGCCTATATTGGCCGACTGCAGCAGCTGCGTCCGCCTCAGCGACATGTGTTCAGAACCGTGCACCAAAGTACTGCTAGTTGCTGCAGTACGCGCTTGCTGCTTCCAGTGCTCGGTGTCGATAGGTAATTGATACTACGATGGCAAAAGTAGCCGACGGGTTTTATACAAGTTGCCTGTTGTAACGATGCGTCGTGTTTTTTTGCGAGATTCCAGTTTACGTCAGTAATGTATTACAGCTATAGCACGCTTCTACTGCTAAGAGCTGTTGTAGGCTACTTGATGCTTTAAATGGTTAAAATTAAATGCAAAATGTAGGCTAAAGTAGATGACTGCCAAAGTACAGAAACGCCCAAACTGCACGAAACTTCGACGCCTGTATAATATTTACTGTGCTAGTACTTCTGTTTTAACTTCTGCTTCCTATTTTTGTTTATAGGCCGACATTTTAACTTAAGCACGACATACTGCAGTGCAAACGTTAAAACGTTTCTCTAGTTAATTTTTCAGTCATTCCAGTCCTGGTTAGGCTGTGATCTGCATGTGTAAACTGCATAATGCGAATTGTTGAATCTGGACAATTTGAAATGTTCTTTCTTATTGCTTGATTTCCAGCGTTAGAGCAGCACCTAATGGCGGATCAGTAAACGTCAGCTAGACTGATAGCCAACAGTAAGTATTGACGATCTTTCTGTCAACTAGGGGATTAAAGGCGTCAATCTGTTAGGTACTGGGCGACATGACCTGTCCACATTTTTGGGCAGGGGAGTGGAGGACACCAGTAACTTTGTCTTCCAGAACGGTGATTCATAATTGCTGCAAACTGTCAGTCAATTTGGAATTTCTAAAGTGATCTTAATAATAAAAACTACATGTACTGTTAGGTTCACCAGAAAGAGAATGGCTGGAGCGCAGCTGCAGGAAATAGCATGTGTACCAATTTAGCATCAGAAAAATCATGCAAGAAACAGAGTGCACTAAAATCGTTGCAGCTGGGGTTAGCTCCAGACAAATTGGCTGTGGAGGGGAGACTGCACTTCCGCTCGGACCGTGACGCCACTTTTTGATCCCCAGTGTTGGGTGTAGATCAACGCCGATGCTGTAAGTGAATCTACCTTGCTCAAATTGTTCAGCCAATGCTTGCCGCGGCGACAAGCATGTGTAATTTAAACAGCAAATACAAACGATCAGAGTAATTATTGCTGGCATTTTGTGGCGCGACGTCATGCTTTAACAGTTGATTGTTTCTTGCTTGTATCGTTGGGCTATATCATGCTTTATACAGGGTGGTCCAAAAAAACGGACCCCCAGTTTTATTTTTGGGATAACTTCGGTAATTCAGCACCGATTTTAACCATTCTTTCACTGTTACAAGCAGAAATTTATGGCGCGTAAACGTG
>Ga0056128_1003572_pt1 | contig 19180 bp, 9 predicted proteins | sample WorMetLIZISLAND2_FD_71113 | JGI IMG/M metagenome (GOLD analysis project Ga0056128, IMG submission 71113) | Marine gutless worms symbiont microbial communities from Max Planck institute for Marine Microbiology, Germany - Olavius geniculatus... ... | reverse complement strand
TAAAGGAGCGCTTATAACTTCGGAGTTAGGGGGTGTAGCTCGACGAAACTTTGGCACTTGACGCGCCTCTAGGTTGGGGTGTTAACGCAATTACGAAATTTGGGGGCACCACCCCCCTTAAAATTTGGGAGGGCAAAAAACGTCCAAAATTTAGTACGTTTTGTGACAACTTTCGAGTTTGACCGCGAATATCTCTGAAACCGATGAAGATAGCGACAGAATCTAAATGTCGTTGACGAGAAGGATAATTTAGGCATTGAACAAAAAAAATTTTGTGAAATTCCGTCCACTACGAACAAAGTTATAAGCACTCATTTTGATTTACCCTAAGTCGCATTTTTCGGAAGACCATATTTCGGCCCTTAGGGGGTGCTGCGCTTCCAAATTTTTACTCGCGCTAGAGAATTACCAAGTTTTACTAGGGCACCTTCCACTGGGGGCCGGGGCCCCCTTACAACTTTTTTCGAAGGGGGTCAAAAATTGGCTTAAAATGCAATAAAGGAGCGCTTATAACTTCGGAGTTAGGGGTTGTAGCCCGACGAAACTTTGGCACTTGATGCGCCTCTAGGTTGGGGTGTTAACGCAAGTACGAAATTTGGGGGCACCGCCCCCCTTAAAATTTGGGAGGGCAAAAAACGTCCAAAATTTAGTACGTTTTTACGACAACTTTCGAGTTTGACCGCGAATATCTCTGAATCTGATGAAGATAGCAACAAAATCTAAACGGCGTTGATGAGAAGGATAATTTGTGCGTTGAACAAAAAAATTTTTGTGAAATTCGGTGTACTATGAACAAAGTTATAAGAGCTCATGTTGACCTACTCTAAGTCGACAATGCGCGTTCGGCGTATACCAATGCATTTGAGTTTGGGCCACGTGACTTTGATGCCGGGAAAATTTTACCCTCCCCCCCTAATTTCCTCCAGTCGGACTTAGGGCGCCAGGCGGACTCACGTTGGGCTTTGCCCCAAATTTCTAGTAAATTTATTTATTTTTAGCCATGCGAATTAATGGAGAAAATATGATAGTACTTTGCAGCTTGCTTCCACTTTTTATGCAACTTGCATTTGATTATAGCATATAGCTTTATTCAAGTGCGTTTTGATTGATCGATTGATCAATTTATATTTTCAGATTAATAAAAATTTGTTGTTTTAAAGCATTTCTAGTTTTGTAAGTCCTCAAATAAAAAATGCTTTTGTTGCATTTTAGGTGAAGTGGGTGGAGCAGCAAGTTGCAAAGCGACGAGTAAAGCGAGATGTTCATTCGATGTTTAATGATCGAATGTGGCCTCAGCAGTGGTACTTGGTAAGCAGACAGATATTGTTCGTTATCACAGCTGCTGATGTTCCTTTATGAGGTTTTAGTGATCAAGTTTTGTTCGTGTTATGTACAGTACTGTAGAGTGGTACAGATGCTGACAACGAGCTTGCTGCTGTTTTCCATTGCGGACTTTTTGTTAGATTTTGTGCTCACTGCCAAAAGTATCCACATTTATGCATATATTATTTCTAATTTTTGTAAGTTTTTTGATGTGATATTTTGCAAATATATTGCATTTTTCTCTGAAGATTATTGTTAGTCTGACACTTATTTCTTCAGGTTTGACGTAAGTAAATTTGTGAGCTTTTGTGCATTAGTTCTGTGCTGTGTATAGTGTTCCAGTATACTGTGAAGCGATTGATTGACTTGTAGAATCGTGGCTCAGGGCTCGACATGAATGTGGTGACTGCGTACAAGTGGCAGATGACCGGCAAAGATATCGTTGTTACAATACTAGATGATGGTATTGAGAAAGATCACCCTGACCTCAGCAGAAACTATGTATGTCTACACAGATTTTTTCTTTTTTTCACAATTGCCCTATATGGGTTTCAGCAGCTGTAGAATAGGTCTGATTTGTTTTCTGTCTGGATGATGTAAAAGGTACCTATACCAAATTTTTGGTTCCACCTAGTTAGTTAGCTCATGCGTGAGTATTTTTTCTTGTTAATAATTATGTTTCTACGGTTATAGGTAGTTTATTTATTGTCGTTTAGGTTTTTCATTTTGTCAGTGTGTTTGTTTATTTTTTCACTGTTAAGTTTTGTTGTCAGAACCAGTGCAAGTGATTGTTTGGAAAGATTTATTGCCAAAGCATGTTGAGTAGAATATAAAACTGTACTGTATACTGATTCACTGACTCTGTTTCTACACTGTGTACCAAAATTAGTGACACAGCTTGTTTAAAACACACCTATTTCAGTTTGTAGTTAATAGATTTCAGCGAAATATGGTACACTGCACTATCTTGACATTACTTACTTACCGTCATACCCTGATGTCTGCAGCTTGCCTTGTGTGCTCAGTGTAGCGTTATTATCATGTCAGAATTTGTTTACATGATGGTGATGTTGTTATTATTTAGACGATCAAGCAGTGGAACACATGCCTAAAAACTTGCGTCAAGGCCAAAACTGGCCACTTTGAGCACAAACTTAAAAGATCAGTTTAGAATGATTGTATTTGTGAACTTTTCAATTTTTGTTAAAATCTGACGGGTATTAATGATTTCACACTAACTTATCTGTAGGGATGTCACTAATTTTGGGACGGTGTTGATAGGTTTGTGTATGTGTATTGCGTATGTAGGATGCTGCAGCAAGTTTTGATGTGAATGGAAATGATAACGATCCTCAACCACGTTACGACTCGTCAAATGAAAACAGGTCAGCCTGTCAGTTTTTGTGTTATGCATCATGCAGTTTGCTGCTTTGTTGTCAGATTGTCGTAAAATTATCATGATTATCATTAACACCCAGCAGAATGACACGTATCTACTAGTCAAAGAAATATCAATAACGTATTGGTAGCACCAGTTAAGAATTTGTTGATTCAATAAAAATGTTAGAAAGGCTGTTTTTATTTTTGTAGGAGGGGATTTATGACAAAGATTTGGAACTCTGATACACCACAGTGACAAGCCAACTCAGCCTTCTACCCTCATTGGGATGGTAAATGAATACTAGCTTCTGGGGTAAAGGCCTAGTGTGACTGACTGGGGCAGTGAACTGTTTGCTTGCAGTTGTTCAATGGCACAGGCAATGAGTGACCACATAATATGCTGCAGTATCATTAGCTCATGCCAATTGACTGTCACTTTTGAGATTGTAAAGTGCATGTGTCTGACTCATGTTAGCCGTGCTACAGCAAGTACCAGTACATGCCGTGATTAATTTCAAATTTGTGGTGTTAATTGTAGGCATGGTACAAGGTGTGCTGGTGAGGTGGCTGCTGAGGCAAACAATCACATCTGCAATGTTGGACTTGCTTACGATGCTCACATTGGAGGTACTGTAGCTTGTTGACTCATACAGCATTCAGCACTGTTGCTAGGCTGCCAAGTTAACATATAGTCAGTGTGGGTGATAATCGCCTTCCCTGCCCTCCTCTGCTGTCTATTGTCTTTTTCCCCTTTCTCTTCTCAACTGTCTTGGTAAAAGGTAAAAAGGTAAAGGTTGTAATTTGTATAGCGCATCATCGCGTATACACACCTCTAATGCCCTTTTCGTCACTAACCAGAACTGCAGGCCGCCCAGCCACTGCGTGCAGCCTGCAGACACAGGCTGGCGCAGCAGCCAGCCAGGCAGCCCCAGTCAGCTGTACAAAGGTCCCCTCCTTCCGTAACCCATATAATGGGTTACTAATTTAACCGACCCCGGAGGGATGGCAGGCTGAGTTGGCCTTGTTGGTTGACTGATAGCGGACGCTTTACCCACAAAGTGGTCAAGCAGCCATCTATCAGTTTAGCGCAGGATAGGGAAAGTTTGCTGGCCAGGACCGACGTTCTAACCACTATGCTAGGCCACCAGATGATGGCAGATATTCGATTCATTTATGCCAGAGGGGTAGAAGGCTGAGTTAGTTTTATACTGAGATGATTTAGCCTACCTGTCGGCAGGCAGTCACCCAGCCAACTAATGATTGAGCCCCAGCCTAGCATACAACAACTTTATTGATCAAGACCAACGTGTTAACACCTGCAACAGACATCTTAGCTAGTGTTACATGTCAGTGCTTCTGTGTGAAAGCAGGAGTTCGTATGTTGGATGGTGAGGTGACGGATGCCGTGGAAGCGCAGTCCCTGGCGTTGAATCAACAGCACATTGACGTCTACAGTGCTTCGTGGGGTCCTGATGACGACGGTCGTACTGTTGATGGTCCTGGTCCTCTTGCCAGGAAAGCCTTCATTGATGGCATTCAGGCGGTTTGTACATACAGTGTAGCTTCTATATTCAGTAATGTAGACTATAATGATTTTGATTTTCTGGACATCTATTTTTGTCAGGTTATTAGGTCGATTTCTCCGAACCTGTCTTTTCATCTATATGTATGTCTGTCTGGTCAGTGGCTACCAGACATCCAAATTTTTATTTTTCCATTTTTGATAACATTTGGAATTTAGATAGAAGTTGTTGAGAGATACACGATAGTATGCACATGATCAGATGCATGGTAAAGGTCACAAGACCATCAACATTAGAAAGTTTTTTGTTTTTGCAGTTTTTTCTCTGTTTACATTGGGAGTTGGCAAGTTCATTACAGCACAGTTTTTGGATTTGTTCGGGTCACATTTTTTATATGTATACTAGTTGTTGCATCACGTGACTTTGAACTTGGAAGAAAATTGTAATGTGACGAGTCGACCATCAGTTTTGCACATGGTTGATTTGTTTGTAAATTTTAGTTTTTAGTTTTTTGCTTGCCTCACTGCACACTAGGAGCAGTGCAGTGAGAGCATACAGTACTTGGCAAGTGGATGGATGGTCAAATACATGTCAGCACAAGACTGAGCGCAGACGTCTTTATTTATTAATGGCGTGATAATGATGGCATCACTAATGTTTCGTTGATATTTTAGGGTCGTCGTGGTCTTGGCTCAATCTTTGTGTGGGCGTCGGGTAATGGCGGGCTGTACTCTGACAACTGCAACTGTGATGGCTACACTAACAGCATCTACACTCTGTCAATCAGCAGTGCTTCGGAGAACGGCCGAGTTCCTTGGTACTCTGAGGCATGTTCATCTACGTTAGCTACGACGTACAGCAGCGGTGCCGTCGGCGAACGACAGATTGTAAGATATCCACTGTGTCTGCTTAATTGCGACTTACTTTATACCTCCGAGTTTAACTCTAGCACACACAGTGGTGTGTTTTGCATGGTATTATAGGATTTATTTTGTTTTGTTTTTTGTTTTAAATACTGTTATTATTATTTTACGCTTAGTATTTTATTGTTAAGCACTGCCATGCAGGCATGAGGCATTAAAGGACTTGCCAAGATTTTACACAACCTTCACCACGTTTTGCAAGCACTTTTTGCTCAGCAGCAGATCGTAGTTATATTTTCAGAGACAGATTACATAATAGACAGCTTCTTGACCACATGTCACACCTCACTGATTGTAATTTTATAATTTACATGCTATTTTGCAATAGTTATTGATTGTATTGTTCAGTGTTGGTAGGTTTTACCCACAGGTGGTTTGGGCAAAACTCTCAAACCAACCTAAGTTTTGTAAAACTGGGCAAAACTTACTTTTTACTATAAAAACATATCAATTGTTTCCATTTATGTTATAAACTTATAAGAATTGCTTACAGACAAGAATTTGACATAATATTTTTATCAACATATTTCTGAACATCATGACAGATAAAAATACACACACATTAATCAGCTACAATGAACATTATGCAATGTTAGTCGCTGTAAAACTTAGCTACGAAAATGCAAATGCTCCACTAAGCAGAGATTACAAAGTCATATTGCAACTTGCCAGTAGTTGAAATGAGAAAACATAATTAAATATAACTAAAACCTTTTGACCTGCATACTGACCTATTGATGTCAAAAATCGAAAAAAATTGGAAAGCAGTCAGTGATATGGCTACAAGTTAATTACAACTAATATATAAGCAAGCAAAGTAGTCAGTATTGTGTTAGCACCAAAGTTTCAATTAAAATTAATACTGATAATTAACAATGAAACATGAAAAGTCTTAAAGTGTGGTCTGTATGCTAACACATAACAAATTAGCAAAAAACTCAACATCAGACATCAAGTATCTTGATTATTAATTTGAACTCTGATAGTATTCTAAGGAAAATTAGAGGTGTGCTTTTCTGACATACTGTTTGTTTATTTGTTTGTTTATATACGTATGAATACTTCACACTGCAGAGAAGAATTACCTTCAATGCACTACATTGTGTATTATAATCGGGAACAGAAAGTCGAAAAACCTGAAGTAAGTTTTACCCACTTTTGCCCAGTTTAAACTGGTTAGAACCGGATTTTACCCACTGGGCTGGGCAATACCAGTTTTACGCGTGTAAAATGCCAACCCTGGTATTGTTTCACCTTGTCACTTACAGTTGTAGTCTGACAATTAAAGAAACATTTGAGTAGATTTTTATACGTAGGTACGTGACAGTGATTGTTATGTTGTGCTAGAGTACAACTGATCTGCGTCACGAGTGTACAGACCGGCACACAGGCACATCGGCCAGTGCACCACTCGCTGCTGCAGTCTGTGCCCTTGCACTACAGGCCAAGTATGTAGGCTGTAATCAGACTGTACTTTATATGTGACATTGCGTCATGGTTTTGACACAGTTATTCTGGGGTATTTTTTACACTCTGGCAAAGGTTCAGAACGTTAAAGATGTCTATAGCTGTTCATGATAACCCATCTCTAAGCTGCAGAGCATCATCTGCTATATGAGATCACAGTGCTACCTACCACTCGTCACAGTTTAAGTGCCTCGCTTAACTCCAGCTATGCAGGCTGCTACCCGGTACTCAATTCATTTGACCCATAAGGATAAAAGGCTGAGTGAACTTGGTGCCGGTGGTTGTTATGTACAGAGATATCAAAGATGGTTTACATTCCCACGGACAATCAACCACAGTATGTATCTTCATGTGCAGACACAAAAAAAGTTTTGATCACTGGCTTGGCTATAAATTGATTTAGTTGTAAAATTAGTCATGCTTGTTATTGTTTGCAGCTGGCTGTTAACATGGCTATGGTGACAGCATGTTGTAGTATTCACAGCTTGTAGTAGTAGTAGTAGTAACAGCAGCAGTTGTAGTTGTTTTCATGGTAGTTGTTGTTGTTTTCAGTCGGCTGTTGACGTGGAGAGACATGCAGCACATCGTAATGTTGACTGCTCGACGTGCAAACCTACAAGCTGATGACTGGGTCACTAATGGAGCTGGACACAGTGGTAGTGATATGTTGCTGTCAGCTTTCATATGATTTTAACAATATTTGTTCTGTGATTTCAGTTTTTTTGTTGTTTGTTTGTACCGCATAACGTATTGCCACTTTAAGTTGTCTGTCCATTAGTCTATCTCCCTGTTCACCTATCTGATGTCTATAATGTGGCCATGTGTTGGTTGCATAGAAAATAATTACATGATTAGCTTATAATCTTTGCTGCTGGAAGCCGCAATGGTAATGACTTTGTAGGTGATCATTCTCAAATTTTAGGTGGTGTAATTTACAGTAGTTACTTATTACCAAAGTTGGGCAGATGAGTGTTCTGGTTGTCAGCCGTCTAACATATTCACTACTCAGAAGTGGAAAGTTGTTGTCAGTCGAACTCTGTGCAATGTTGTTTGCCATTGCTGTTATTAAACTGTTAATAAAAAAATATCAGTTGAACTGTAATATACACTGTGTCCCAAAAAACGTCTCACTTTGTCATTTTCCATTATATTCGCCAAATATTAACCATGCTTGCTTTTTATGACTGTTAGCTTTTCTTGCATTTATATTTCACAAGGTAGTGTAGCGACACTGTTAATGTGTGGTGGGATATTCAATAATTGCTTTATTGCCAATTGTCCACAGAATGTACCAGTGAAAGAATTTTGAAAATCGGTTAATATTTGGAGAAGATATAGACAATCACAAAGTGGGACATTTTTTGGGGACGCAGTGTAGATATCAGAAAGTATTGCAAAGAACAGTTTGAATTCCCAAGCATGCTGATTGCCAGTTGATCTGAGAAATTTTATAATAAATGTTTCTTGATATTAGATATTTGTAGAGTGTTGTCGATTGTGTTCAGATGTTTGCATAGTTATTTAGTATTGAGTTAAGCTTATTTAGTGTTTACTGTTTATTGGTAGTAGCAAATGAAGAATAGTAGCAAATAAAGATCTGTGCAAAATGTAAATGATGGTTGTCAGTAAGTCATCACTTTGGCTTTGGGCTGCTGGACGCTGGTGCAATGGTGGAGCTGGCAATGGAGTGGCAAACAGTTCCTCAACAGAGACACTGCACTGTTTCGGCTCAATTCACTGAACGGTGATTGACATCAGTTCCTTGTGTTTATAAATAAACTCACCGGTTGAAGCAGTTGAAAAAGCTGTATACTTGTTGTAAAAATTTGTCGTTGATGAACTGACCTGCTGTCAGCAGTATATCGTGTAGTATTGTGTACTGTGCAGTGTACAGTGTACAGTCACATTACATTTTGTATTAACAAAATTGTTAACGTTTTGTCAGCCATTATTGTCCTTATAGAAGTGATCTGAAATTGTTTCTAGGAAGGCAACAGTGGTTGCTGAAATAGCTGCAGTGTAAGTAATAAATTTCAAAATGTGACAAATTTTTGTATGTCCTTCACTGTCTGTACTGTAATAAGGTCAATTTTACTTGCTTTAGGTCATTTTAACACGTTACAATTGTAAAGCTTTTTTGACTTGTGTGTATTCATCTGTACATTCGTCTGTCTCTCTATCTCAGATGATTTTTGTTTGATTCAAACAACTAAAAAACTGTAGCTTGATTATTTATGTAAACATCATGCAACTTCTGTTGATTGACGGCATGTTTGCTGATGAAGTGATGAGTTGCACGTTTCACTCAGTATTAGAGATGCACTGATAAGACATTGGCTGATTATTGGCAACTAACAGTCAGCTGATTGCCGATAGCTGTACAAAGTTACAAAATGCACTACTGCTAATTTGAACTCAAGGATTTTAGCTTCTTTTCAGCTGTGGAAGTCCTGGCTTGCTGTTGTTGCTTAAGGTTCTTAAACTGTTCAGTATAACTGTGCAACTATGCTATTTGCAAGCTGCATGCTTGCTAAAACAGTACAGAATTGGCTGACAATTCTATAAACAAACCATTTGCTTGTATGATTATTGATAGATTGACCTGCTGTCAGCAGTATATCATGTAGTATTGTGTACTGTATAGTGCTGTTCCAATCAACGGTATCGTAGAGGTGACCTTGACGACTGATGGCTGTCGAGGAGATGTAAAGTTTATTGAACACGTTGAAGCTCTTGTCACAATGTCTGCTTCAGTTCGCGGACAGGTGCATGTTGATGATCGTGGTGATAATGATGCATGGTGGCATTTCAGAATAATTTTTGTGCTGCAACGATGGTGACTAAGTACTGCATTTTTTATACAGCCATCATAATAGGTTGCATCACGAGTCTTGCACGTCCGTCTGTTTTTCGTCCAACTGTCTGTCTGTCCTGTACAGACTTCTGACTTGAATGCACAAAAACCAAACTTAATGTGAACGTTTCTTAGGGCAGTAGCAACTGGTGTGTCAATTTTTAGCTTAAAAAGTCAGTCATCAAGGTCATCAGAATTAAAAACATACAAAATATGAATCGTAAATATTTTATGATGGCTAATGGATCACATGTTTGCCAGCTCACATGTGTTGTTCGGCTTCGCCCACTGCACACTGTATACCGTCCATTGGTTGATTATGACTCTTGGTCTTGGATGGCTGCAATACTTACCCCAACCCTAACCTTAGGTGTGTACTAACACTGTCTGTCTAGGTGACTATATATTTGACGTCGCCTTCTGGCACGCGATCAACACTGTTAACTCGTCGTGTCAATGATCGGTCGGCTGATGGATTTAACTCATGGTCGTTCATGACAACACATTGCTGGGGCGAGTCACCCAATGGCGTCTGGAGACTGGAAGTTCATAATGGTGACAGTGTCGGTATGTGTGCTATTTAAAAAAATGTTTTCTAGCTCGAGTGTTTACTCTGTATACATGATGTTGTTCAACATCAGGCTCCACATAGGCCAAGTTTTTGTCTGTGACAATTTCATTATCGGGATAAATTTGCCTGTCTAAAAATGCGTTACATAATTATCTACATTTTTTCATAGATGTTTTAGAAGCTCTTGACAATTATGGCATTGCTTTTGTTAACTTTTATGCATTCTTAGTTTTCATTGTTTTTTTACTGTCGCTAAACTGCATTGATTTTACATATTCAGTTTCAGAGTGATGTATTACTGTGAGCTTTGATAGTACATGTATCACATTCATTGCTTAGTCTGCATTTGTGAATTTTAAATGCCATAAATGTACATGTAGTTCATAGTATCATGCCATTAATGTTGTTAAGCTTAGTTTACAACAGTAATATGGCAAGTGCAGCTTTGGCTTTGGCTGGATTTTCCTCCACAGATCCGGCAGAATTTAGCTCGGGCCAGATTTGGAAAATTTTGGTGCAGGCTTCATTTTACATGTGTGTGTGTACATGTATGTGTGTCAGGTACTCTGAAGAACTGGTCGGTGGTGTTACACGGTACCACGGAAGACCCACAACCACCTCTCACTGGCTCCAGGCGAAGACTTGACCCCGGACAATGTATATCTAACACTGTGTTTTTGTCTTATTTGTTGACAGTGACATTTGTTTTGAAGCACTCTGGCCTGTACAGTAAACGTGTTTGATTTAACTGCTCATTGATTTGAGGTATATGTAGTTTACCGTAGGCTACTTTGTCTAGGGACACTGGTCAGGCTCTGCATTTGAACCTTGTCTTGTTTACTGTTATCACAAGACGCAGGTCTGCTTTTAGTTCATGCTGCATCGATTAGCATTTAGTCGTTAGCAGGTTGTTCCCGATCAACAGAGTTGCTGTATGTTGACCCTGGTCATTGCTTGGATGAATGAACAGGTAAGCCATTCATGGCATAACCAACTATCGCGGTCATCTTAGCCTTCCATCTTTCCATGTAAGGTAAATCGAGTCTGCTAGACTAAGGTTAAGGCAGTGTACATTCACATGTGATTTCATATGGCATATGGTGCTTCGTAGCTCTGACGTGATGTGTGGTTCCATGAAGAGCTATGCACAGCCTTAACGTGATTTTAACCTTAAACATCTTACAGTGCACAGGTTGTTTATTTTGCATTACTGCAGGCTTTACGTTGGCAGTTTGTTGTCTGCATTAAGACTGCATTTGACGTTTTTCACACGGTAGAAGCAATATGTGTAAATCTCTGCGTATTACTTATTTTCTGTTTTCACTTATTGCTGGATTGGGAGGCCTGCAGGAGAAAGTCGTGTTGTATGCTGTTAGACAAGTGTGAGGAGTCGGAGTATTTTCTGCTGCCGTTCTGCTACAGCGAATGTCCGAAGCACTTCTACCCATCTCAGTCCGGCACGTCTACTGGTACTGGTAATTCTGATGTTGTGCGTGGTGGCGTGTGTCTGCGCTGTCATTTGACCTGTCTGCACTGCACCGGTCCAGCCAACACCGACTGTCTCAACTGCACGGCACACCGGCGTCTCACTGACGACCGGCGGTGTACTAACGTCGACGCCGAGTCTCATCATCTGTCCCTGCTTGTCATCGTCGCCATTGCCATGCTACCGGTTTTTGTCATCGGCGTCTCCGCTGTCGCTGTCTGGCTCTGGCGTCAACGGCGAAATGATACCAAACGGTCAGACTCACAACTTATGCTCACTTGTATAAACTCGGGGGCGGGCTTGCACCTGCCCTCACCTTTGAATGTGTTTTTTTCCATAAAAAGACAAAATAGTCATAAGAAAAACTTTTGCCAGGTTTATCATACAATTTTTTTGCCATAGGTACACCTGTCCCCTCCCTCTTTCACATGCCAGTGCATATTGAATACACTTTTGTGTAAACTTAATTCTTTCTCTGTTCACATTTAGCCATTGATTTTGTTATGCAACTTCAAGAATTGTTGCCTCTGGTGGAGCATAGACTACAGATCATTTTTTTCTGCCAACTATGACCTGTGCTGCCGACTCCGTCTTCCTCAAATTTACTGTCCACATGTGTTCCACTGCAGATCTCTTTTTCTTGGTCTTCCTTTTTCTCCATGACCTTGTGATGTCCACTGTAGTGCTTGTTGCTTGTACATTTTCGTTGTACTTACTGAATCAACTAACTGCAAAAATGTGCTGATATGTGTCCTGAATTTTGAGGATTTTTGTTGTCCTGAAAAATATATACATGCTTGGCTGTAATAGAAATTATATGGCGGGCAATTAAATTGAGGCTCGGGAATAAACTGCCCGCCGTCAAAATGCAAGAAGATTCAATTGGAGCAGTCATCGGAATTTGGGTGCCACTGCCTTTTGCTTATATTTGCAGCTTATATGCCTCTTTGTTGAAAAACTGCAATTGTTCATTACAGGCAAAAATTATTCGACCAATTACTGATCTTTACAGATAATTAATTTTCTTTAGTATTTTTCTCACAAACATGCGTTTAATCTTGTCAGCTTGCTGGTTATTACGCAGTGGCATCATCTTGGTTACTCACTTATAGCCACTCACTGTAATGTGGTCGGTGATGCACTGATCATGTGTCTGTTTGTCTGTCTGTGGCATCACTGTGCAGGTGGCGAGGACTTGGTGCTGACAAATACCGTGGCCACCAGGCACTGCTCACCAGCACCAATGATGATGACTGATTAGTTGCCGGGTATTTAATGCAGTAGTATTATACACCACATTACACAGCCGTGCCGTTTGCATACGATTGTAATAATTGTTATGCGGCTACCCTAGTAGGCCCCACTGTGGGTCTGGTCTTACCTGTCTGTTTGTTGGTCTTACCTATCTCTTTGTCTGTCCGATACAGGCGCTAACTTGAAAACAAAAAGAAAGGTGTAGAAAACCAAAATTAGTGTACACATTTCTTATAGCAGGAGTAACTGGTGTGCCTATTTTTATTTCAAAACGTCAAAGCTCAGGTTTAAGGTTACAGTTAGGGTTGCGCAGTGGAGTGCGTGCATACCAGGACGGACGCCAACGGCTGCATGTTATGTTGCCACTGGGCTGACGTCATTTATTGTTATTGTTATTCCAGAATTCATCTACGTCTTTCCATTTGTAATGATCTGTTTGTTGAAATATCCGCTTCATATTTAGATTTAGTGTATTTTATGCTTACACCAAAGATGCCTTTATGTATTGTAGCCCATGCATGCATCTGTTCGTCATGTTGTTTTTGCAATAACTGTTGTGTACCTCGATGGTATGGATTTTCACAAAACGTTTGCCGTTAGTGCATCTTGGGACGAAGGCATACTGGTCAGGTTTTGGAGGTCAAAAGGTCATGGTCCTGTGGGCTGAAGGATACAGACTACAGAGCTCAAAGCTGCCACTGTCTAGTTTTGATTTTAATTTTAAACAGTTGAAAATAGTCTTTACTATAGCGAGTGTCTGGAGCACTGCGGAGGCAGATAGGGACGTACTTGTGGTGGAACTTTAAGTCCACTTATATTTGACTGAGTCAAACTTAGTTTGTCTCCTTTTTCATCAGGAAATGTAGGTTTTTTTATCACTTAAGTTGTACAAGTTTGTTGTATTACAACCTTTATTTGTTATATTTATGATGGACTGATTTACTGAACGAAGGCTGAAACGTCAACATTTAAACCAATGAAGCCTTTAAAAAGTTGTCATTTGATGGATTTATTTACTTTATTGCTCACGGACTCACCATTTTACTAGAAATGTGCTTTATTCATTGTTGTTGTATCAGCTTTGTCTGTCAGTGAGTGTCGTCGCCTTTGCTTGTATAACCTTGTGAACTAGCCGGATATATCACAGTGCAGCACGGTAGTAACAATGGCGTCAGACACCAACGGGCATTGAGCCCACGGTTGTCGATGATGATGATGATGAGCACGGTAGCGCTGACATTGTTGCAAGGGCGATGAACGTTAAGTATAGGAAATGGCGTTTGGGGGGTCCTGTAACTCAGAAACCCCTTAACCCTTGACTGTGATATTTTTGATAATCTGCCATGTTTGTATAATTCAATAATTGTACACAAGTACACGTTTGTTTGTATAAATAATTGTTGTATGCAGCTTCTGTGCCGGGTATTGCATGCGCTGCCTGTTTCTACTTTGTTATAAATGTTGCTATGTGCCTGCTAGTGTTTGCAATCCCGAGATCCCGAATCCCGGCCGTTTTCGCCAATCCCGAATCCCGGGATTGGCAGCGTCCAATCCCGGGATCTCGGGATTACAAAAATGTCAAAAATGTACTTTTTGGAGTGTTAAATGACACAAATAACAATTCTAGCTCTCTAATGAATAAAATATTTGATGTGCATTAGAATTCTACTCCTTCTGTGCACTGTAGTTTGTGTTTTTACAGTCACAGTCACTCCCTACACTCGCAATACCTTCCGTACGGTTGGCCTACTATACATCCTCGTGCATGGAATAAGTCTACTATGGATACCAAAACAGCGACCATTCTGCAAGCCTATCCCGAAACGCGATAAGTTGAGAATTCAATCCCTGGATTGCAATCACTAGTGCCTGCATTAGTTACACAAGTGTCCTTAATTTGTTATTGTGAATAATAATAATGCGTTCATAATGCTATAGCATTTTTTCGTTTTTGCATAAAAACAATCTGATACGTGGATTTTCCGTTTGGCATTTTGGTCGCCGGGTTTAAAATCAGCAGCGTTTAAAATCAGCAGCGTCGTGTGTTAAAAATGTAGGTGTGGCAAGAATTTGCAATTTTCTGTCAGATACTGCATATTTCAGATACAGATTACGTCTGGTCAAAATTTCAAGCTTGTGTCTAATTTTTCCAAAGTAGGGGTTTTCAGCCCAAAATTTTGCATTTTTGGATGAAAATGTTCCGACAAGAAGACTTTCCGCTAGCCCAAAATTTAGGGAGTCAGTTGGCCCTGCTCCCCACCGGCCACAACACCACTATTAATATATTTTGCCTGTCGTAATGACTGACATTGAACAAGTGAATCGTGCTTACGGCTTACTGTCAGGCCCGCGTTGGTGGACAGCCATAATTCCGAAAGTTGTGCTGTCGAATTTTATTCTCGGTCATTCGTGAGCACACGCAACGCCAGCTCATCGAATTTGACTGTCTATAGGGCCGTGATGTAAAGCGCCATGGTTCGCATACCACTTTCTACGCTCAACAGTTGACCGTGACGCTCGAGTCATTAGTCGTTTTATGCCCTTAACACAGCAGTGCAAACAAACAGAATAGCTTACAAAAGTCAAAACTGTGAGCTACAGCCCGAATTCCATTACGCCGACTTTCAACGAAACTTCCCCGCGGGGAAATGCGCGGACACAAATCATGAAAGTCGGCGACATGATTGGCGTCGCCGACTTTCATGATTATTCGCGACAAAGTGTGGGCCGTCTGTTTAGGCGACCCACCACTGCACCTTCTGCATGACGTCGCGTGTTCTTATGACGTAATGATGTGACTAGGGCGTATCCTATACGGACGGCGTTCGTTGGTCACATGCGAATAATACAATATAACTGTACCAGTTATCGTGAACTAGTGGCAGTATGTCGGGAGAATTGGACCGCTATGCTAGCGGTGATCCACCAGTACCTACGCTGTTCGCTCCAGCGCCAGGCCTACCTGTAGTACCAGCGATACCGCTACATCTTGCCGCCGCTGTACCAATCGTGACATCGTTCTGTCCCGTCTGTGTCTTCTTCAGGTGAGAAAATAAGACATCACCAGCTGTGCAGTACTAAAAAGTAGGCTACTGGGCGGGGGTGGGGTGGGAGGTCGCCTAAAAATCAGTGACAATAGGCAAATGTTGCTTGAATTTCTGCGTGTTTTGCGCTTCGTTTTACAGCGGTAAAATGTATAAAAAATACAATAAAATTATTAATACTTTGAAAGTTATTGTGAATTTTTAATTGTGTCAACTTAGGCGTAAAAATGTCCTGTGTTTCCAGTTGCAGTCTGTGCCTAAAGTTTTCAATGGACTCCCTAAAATACTAGTATACTGTGAGAGTAGGCCTATATGATTGACAGTAGATAGGCGGGGCTTTGTCGTAGCGTAGCGTGGCTGACTGCTCGCCAGTCAGTCTGGTATGAGTCTGTGTGACTACAATACCGCTTTTTGTTTGTTTTCAAAGATTTACCGAAAAACATTTACCCCAAAGATTTTTTCGGGGCCCCTCTGGGAGGAAATTTTTGATTTTTCTTTTGAAAATGGTGCTTTCTGGTGTACTTTATATTTCTGAGCGACGGCGGGGCCCACAAAACGTCGCGGGGCCCGGAGTAGCTTACCCCCCCTCCTACCCCACCCTCTCGACGGGCCTGCACGGCATGTCTGAAATGATAAAAATAATTTACCGCGTGCCTACTTTTTCGCCAGACTGCAACAGTAGGCTACTGTAAACACCGGGATTTTTTCGACTTCAGCCTACACTGGCAATGTTCGTTATGGTTAAATTTCGTATAGAGCGACGTACTGTACGTAACTGTACTGATACGGATAGTTTTTGACGAAATAACCATTAGGCAAGCCAATTGGTCATTGGTTGGCGCGTACGTGAGCGTAGTCACGTAGTCACAGTCGCCGTAATTAGACATGTCAGCTCAGTTCAGTTACGTCGCTCTGTACGTACGTAGATTTGTGACGGAGAACGCGTGGGGCGTGGCGGAGGTGGGGATGGGCGTGGTTGGTCTGGTGCTGGCCGGCATGGCAGCAGGTCGATACGTCGCAGTGCTGGCCAGACTCACGTCCAAGTTCTGCGTCAAGTACAACACTACCAGCAGCAGCAGCAGTGACGTCATCAGTGCAGCATCAGCAGCTTCCCGTCTCACCGCACCGCAGCCACGTCCACCGTGCCGACTCTGCTAACTGAACGCCTTGAGCACTGTTTCATTCATTGCTTCAATCACTCGTTTTACCTGATCGAATATGTGACATTTCCAGCTTCCGCAATCTAAAGCGGAGTTTTCATCCAACGTAGCGTACGCAGCGAAAGCAATAAAATACGTAACAAACGCACGAAAAGTACGCAACAGACGCAGCTGACGCAACAGCCAAAACGCAAGGATAGAAGAGAATATGTCGTTGCGTCAGACGCGCTCATTGCATTACGTCCGTAATTGCGTTCATCGTGTTGCTTCCGTTGCGTTGGAAACCACGCTAAAAGATCTATTCGCGACGTCCTCTGCCGGCCACAGTGCGTGCGATGTCTTCCAGCCAAAATTTGCAAAACAATGTTTTACTTTGCATGTAACCAACATCATGGAACTCCACTGAAACGACCTGCGACTCCAGTTTATATATGCACGTTTATACTGCGTAATGGACATGTAGCGTACATAACTGTATTCGGAATTGGAAATGTGAAAAGGGGGAACCTCCCAGATATACGTATACAACAGAAATATTTTACATTAGGACACATCTACTCTCTTTTTCTTATGGCTACTGCAATTAGTTTTTTTTCAGTGTCAAAGGGGGCAGGTTCAAGAGTCCCCGAAATACGCCGCCGAACGTCTATTGCCACAATCGCAGACTAAACGTAATGCACTAGACCGTAACTGCATCTGGTCAGAATGACACAATACTAAACTGCACAACCTGTAATGAGTCTTGTCAGATAACCACCAAATCAGTTTTATAACGAACAAACAAAAATATACCTCGTCCCTTCACTGCCAGACAGGACGTAGCCTACATAGGAGATACACACACGAACAACGAGATAAACGGTTGGTGGCGTAGTTTGTAACGCGTTTCGGATGAAACGAAGTTACTCTACGCCGGGCCCGGTTAGTACTGCGATGGGTGACTGCCTGCGGGCAGGTAAACCATCTCAGTGCAAAGCCTGCCAGCTAGGTCGACTCAGCCTTCTACACTCTGTGGGATGGTGAAATGAGTACTGGCGGTGGCCACGCCCATCGCTAGGGAAGAAACGGCGAGTTCTGTGCAACAGTAGGCCCTGTGGCCAGGACTGCAAGTATACCGATCCAGTCGGTTAATCCGGCCGACTTGGGCTGTATGCTAGCTTAATTGGGTTTCGCCCTCGCCGGCTCAAAGCGCTGTAAAGGGGATGAGCTCCCACGCAATGGACCTAGCTGTCTATGCGGAATCTTCTTCTTCTTCCCTTCACTGCCAGACAGGACGTAGCCTACATAGGAGATACACACACGAACAACGAGATAAACGGTAAGAGCACTTGGGCCTGTAAAACAGAAATCAAACTGTTTTATCCAGGCGTCTTTTGCAGCGGAATTATGCCTTACATAATGTTTCCGCCCAATGAGCTCTAATGAGATTTTATGAAACGAAAATAAGCCACTTTATAGCGTCATGGTGACTGACTATTGGACAGTTCACCAACCAGCTAAAGACAGATCTATCTATGCAGTTGTTAAGACTGGTGTGTAATCAAATACTGTTACTGAACTGTCAAGACAGAGAACCCTGAGTGGTCTGTACTGTGTACAAAATCATGTTAAAAAGAGCTGATCTCATTCCCAAGGGGCCCAGACCCACTAGCTGGTTGTGAGAGGCAACGTCGGAAGGGGCTCGGTGCAGTATGCACTAGGCAGTTACACCAGCTAGCAAGATACTCTGAAAGTATCTTTTCAATGGTAATGATGATTCCCAACGTGACTAGCAAAGTCAGGAAATGTTCGAAAAAGAATATTCTCCGATAAACAATACCCATCAGTGTCGATCATTGGTATTTGCAAAATCTACCAACAATCCCAAACGTTGTCGGGTCACACTGGTTAGCGACTGCATGGATCAAACATCAATAGGTCACACTGTCTTACGATCAGCCACGAAATCGGATCTGCAAGTTCCCAAGGACACGTCTGAAGTTTGGAGAGCGCGCTTTCAGCGTGGCGGCCCCCAATGCGTGGAACGATCTGCCACTGCACCTGCGTGCCATTACTAACACTGACACATTTAAACAGAGACTGAAAACTCACTTTTTCTGCAAATTTTATGACTTGGAGCATGATTTTATGTAGGCTTAGTCATTTTATTGTATTTTATTACGTATTTTATTGTTATAGACTGTTCAGCTCCGCTG
>Ga0056128_1003571_pt1 | contig 19181 bp, 9 predicted proteins | sample WorMetLIZISLAND2_FD_71113 | JGI IMG/M metagenome (GOLD analysis project Ga0056128, IMG submission 71113) | Marine gutless worms symbiont microbial communities from Max Planck institute for Marine Microbiology, Germany - Olavius geniculatus... ... | reverse complement strand
TGTGTGTAAGGACGATGTGATGATATCAGTCCTCTAAAACAGCAAAAATCATTTGGGTAACCTTAGATGGAGCTATGCATATGGCGTCCTTACAAGCTGACTTTAGTTGGTTATCACTAACATAGTCTAAAGCCTTCTTCATTTGATGTTATTTGATGTATTAGGCCTACTTGCCCGATGTTTACTGATAAGCGTAGCAGCTGAAAATGTTTCTGGCTTAGCTAGCGGTAGGCCTAACAAGGAAGCGAAAATATGACCCTGTGCCGACACAATATTCAGCTAACCGCACACTCATAGGCCTATGGAAATCTTTCTATGTGGGAAAAATTTCCCAAAAATTTCTTACACAAGCCGAGTTATAGCCAATTTTGTTAAAAATTTCGTTGCCATGGCAACGGGGGTCGGTCGGGGAAAATGCAGTTGGCAGCATTCGATGGCCCATCCCCAAAAACACCCCTATTTGCGCAAAAGTCTCGCAAAAATCTCTTACGCAAGCCGAGTTATAGCCAATTTTGTCCCAAATTTCGTTGCCATGGCAACGGGGGTCAACCGGGGGAAAATATAAATGTAAGCGTTAATTAGACCATCCCCAAAAACCATATCCTAGAACCAAAAATTAGGACTCTATCTTGCACACCACCAAAGTTATGACAGTTTAAAGAATTTTAAATTTTTCTCTATAGGTGCCATTGTAATTTTTTCGAATTTTTCGAATAAATAAGTGAAAAATAAAATTTTTATTTTATAACAATAAAAAAACTTCCTTGCGCAGAACCGCGTCATTTGACGTATTAAGCGTAAAAATCGGTCTGACGGACTCGCCCGGGCGGATTGAGCCCAAAATTTTTTTGGTGGTAAGCATCCACGACGTAATCACGCCATTCAAATTTGGTGACGATCGGTTCAGGGGTTTTGGGTTGGCTGAGGGTCAAAGTTTGCCTTTTCCCATTTACTTTGAAGGTCGTCCTTACAACACTCACACTATCATGTGAGGTGTGATTTTTTCCTCGCAGTTCTCAAAATGGGGCAATATTTTATGAACTTCATGAGACAATTTTCAATAACGACCTCAACGCCAGTTCACTATTGGTATAATATTAAACGGGTCTCAATTAGACACTGGGTCTCTAATACAAGCCGAAAGGGACGAAAAAGCTCTTAAAAGAATACAAAAGAAAATGATGCACGCGAGGAGTACATTAGATTGGTCACAATCTAATAATATTTCTTGTTTAATTTTTACAGTTTACTGTGTTAATACTGTCAGATATGCTCACAGTAAATCTCTTTGGACTGATTTTTGTGTTCTGACAATATTTTTGAGATACATATGTTTAGGTCAGTTGAAATCAAAAACTCAATGGAATGACATGTTTTGCATAACTGTGGCTGTGACTGCCTGTAGTTTTTTTTGTAATAGTCACTTGGTAAATGTCACATGCTGCAGACTACAGAAATTAAATTCAATTGTGTAGAAGTTTGACACTTGTGATGAGTAATTTTAGTTATAATGCAGTTATAACGGCACTGTTGCATACATCTGTAACTAACGTAAATGACAAAGGTGGGCACTGAGTTGGTTTTGTGTATATATTTGATATGCAGTTATGACGACGTCTGTGAGCGGACTTTCTGCCTTCAGTGTGCGAGATGAGCAAACAACAACAAAGGCTGCTGGTTTTAACATCTTTCTCAACATACGACTGTCGGTTACAACTGCATACCCTGTAGGTGTTATGCTTTAGACATCCCATTGTTACAATGGATGCACGCTGTTTGCAAAGAAACGTAATGTTGCATTTCTTAACCACCTCTGCTGAATGAAGTGGTTAGTGTTTTAAAGCTGTCAGTGTATTTGCTTTTGCAAGGTTTAGTTGCACAAGAAGTTATGAATCTATTTTGATGATATTTTGCATTCATATACGACTTGAAAGGAATGAGTTAGGATTATAATGACCCATTCGTCAATATTTCCCTTGTGATAATTTTCAGTGTTATTTGCTATTATGTGAAGGGTTTTCGTGATGAACCTGAAACTGCAGCTGGTTCTAGTTTGATGTTGTGTAATTAAAACAGAGGCATCTCATGGAAGTTTTGTGCAGTCCATGTTTCTAGGGTAATTTTTCATTGTTGCTGCCAGATTGTCAAATAACAGAAATATCATGCTGACAGCAAAAGCTAATGTAACAATCATGGTTACTGCTCTTAGATGTTTTGTGGACTTTGATATTGACATTGATGCACGCGTTATTGATATCGTCCTGTTCCTGTGCTTAGGCAATCAGATTTGATTAATTTGTGAAAACTGTTTGCAGCTTTGCAGCATAGAGCATGACTAATGTCTGCAGCTTTTGGAGACTAAAATAATGTAGTTCGTGGATAATTTTGATTTTAACTGTGACCTTTCTTATGTTGATCTTATAGCATGTGTTATTATAGGGTGCTTGAATATGTGGAACATTAGTGTGTTATATTTTAAAGCACACATGTACTAGCGTTTGTTAGATTGTTGTCTGGCTTAACTTTTCCATAGTTACATGACAAGTTTTTTTCTGATAACCAAATGCTGTACAGGCACTGTATATGTAACGTGTTTTGAGGCAAGTATGTAGCAAAAACAGTATTTTTAAACACTGATTAAGCTGCTTTTTAAATTAGACATTGCAAAAATGTTTCGTTATTTTCAGTACTTGAAAGCATATTGTGAGTGTCACTGATGTTAACAAATTTATGTAGAAAAACTGTTCAGTTTATATAGGCTACAGTATAAGGGTGACACCGTGGTTGTAGATATAAAATAGCACAAATCACAATTTAATAATTCAAACTTTACCATTACACAGTCAGCAAAGTTCTTCCGACATTGTGTAGTGCGCTTTTGAATAATTGCGCACGCGCACTGCCCATACCAAACAAACCTCCTAAACACCCCATCTGACGCATAGATCTTCGATATACCTCTTACGTAAGCCGAGATCTAACCCATTGTCCCAAATTTCGTTGCCATGGCAACAGGGGTTGCTCGGGGAAAAATTCGGTTGGCAGCATTTGATGGCCCATCCCCGAAAACCCCCCTATTGACGCAAAGATCTTGCAGATATCTCTTACACAGATCGAGTTAGTCAATTTTGTTCCTAATGTCGTTGCCGTGGCAAAAGGGGTCGCCATGGGAGAAGTTTAAATGACGTCATCGTATAGCCTGGGCCCGAAAATAGGGGGGTAGGTGCAAACAGCGCGCAATTATCTTTTACGGAAGCCGAGTTATAGTCAATTTTGTCCCAAAATTCGTTGCCATGGCAATGGTGGTCGGCATGGGAGAAATTTAAATGACACCATCGGATAGCCCAGGGCCGAAAATAGTGGGTAGTGCAAACAGCGCACAATTATCTTTTAAGGGGGCCGAGTTATAGCCCATTTTGTCCCAAATTTCGTTGCCATGGCAACGGGGGTCAATCAGGGATAAATATAAATGTAACCGTTAAATTGGCTGACCATGAAAATCATACCCTAGAAGCAAAAATTACGACTCTATCTTATACATAGCCGGAGTTATGATGGTCTAATTTTCCCCATAGGCCCCACTGTAATTTGTCATATTTTTTTGAAAAAATAGGTTAAAATGTTAAATTTAAATTTTGTAACCCCCAAAAGGCACTTCCTTGCGTGAAACCGCGTCATATGAGCCATCGTGCGTTAAAATCAATTCAGTCGTTTTTCCGGTAGAGGACGGCAAGAAAAAAGGGAAGGGAAGGGAAGGCACAAAAAGTCACGCAAACGTTATATTTCACCTATTCGTGGGGAAGCCCCCGTGAACGGATTTTCCCAAAATATTGCACATTAGGAGATATGCCGGACGTAATCATCTGTGCAAATTTTGGTTTGGAAAAATTAAGGGGTTTGGGATATACGGGAGGTCAAATTTTGCGTTCTCCTATTGAAATGGGCTGCGATACCGCGCAGCTTATGATGGTTGAGTAGTTTGAAATTATGTCACAGAGTTGATACACATACTTGTTGGCCTGAGGTGAGTTTATTTCGTGTCAGTTATTTTACAAGCATGACATTGTGAAAGAGCCGATTTGCAAGGTGTCGGTAACAGAATTTGATAGAGTAGACTCTACAATGTAGAATTTGCTCTAAACAAAATAACATATGCAATTCTTGCTACTCATTACAAGGAAAACGTTTATGGAAAGTTATTTGGTTTTATAACACAGGGCAGGAGATCTGTGCTGTATTAAACAACGTACTGTTGTGTACTGATTCTCAGTTTTAAAATATCACACATTACCATCTCTGTGACAAGCTTTCTGAAAATTCTCAGCCCATGGTTATTGCTCAATAATTAACAACAATTAACAAAGTATAAACTTACGGAACTTGATTTAATGCAGACATGCCAGAAATTCTTGTCCCATACAATAAAAAGTTAACAATACAAAAGTTGACCAAGATTGTTAATGAATGGTATTTAAAACACTGTCATCTGGTTATCATTCTAAACTACACAAAGAATATTAAGACAATTTTCTAGCCATCATTTTGTGCTTTCCTCAGGCTGATACCATGCATAATTAAGTTCATTTTGGTTCGAAAGCATAAACATAATTGTCATATAAGTTGGTTGACTATACCATAAAACAAAGAAGGGTATGAACATTAGTCAAAGTTATAAATGACGAAACATATAAAACTGCACAAATTACCAGTAATAATAAAACAAACCTGGCAAATTAATTACCAGCTGCAAAGCTCAAATGCTGCTACTGAACTGAATGACTGACAATTATGCATGTTTGACGATTAAAAATGATAAGCAATTAATTAATCAGATAAGCACAAATGTGATGAATTAGGCAGCCGCTAAAGATTGCCTGTAAACCTCTGTTGCTGCTATTGAACTAAATGGCTGGTAATTACCTACGTTTTGTCATAAAAATGACAACTAACTAATGAATTAATCTAATATTAAATTAATACTGAAATAAACGGTCAGTTGAGTAGCCTATTACACTGCTACACCATGTTGTATGGTGTGCAAACTCTGACGATATTTTATAGCCTACGGAGCTGGATTTTATTTCACAGAATCTGATGCTGTCTGCTGTATGATCTCCATGCTATCCACTGCCGTTTGCACTGCACAGTACACAACAGAACATGTGATAGAATGTCAGTCTAATCTTCAGTAATAATGTCTATTCACAACACAGAAAAAGGACACATAGTTAAAACCCACACTAAAACAACAGTGAGCAGTAGTAGTAGTAGTTGTTGTTCTTGTAGCAACAACAGCAGCAGCACCACCAGCAGCATTAGTAGTGTTGCTGTTGTTGTCATCGTCATCGTAGCAGCAGCAGTAGCAGTAGTGCAGGGTGTGCCAAAAAATGACCCAAGTTGTTTTTGTCAGAACTTCGCCAAATCTGCACCAAATTTAACAGTTTATGGCACACAGATAGCCAAGACGATACAATTATCTAAGGTACACTCATTGTCCACCTCACGTAATTTATGTCAACGCACTACCATGTAAAACGTAGATGCTCCAAGTTGTTACATTACGCAGTGATTATCAGTATCAGATTTCTCACTTGTGCATTATCAATTCTACAAAGGGCGCCGTGGGATTTAATAATTTTGTGGTATTAAACATTTTACACTGAAAACAGCAGACAATAAAATAGCTGACTGGTGAGCTCAAAACGTGCATAATCCGTGAATGAGTCTGTGCATTTTTATCAGTTAATCGTTAATGCCGATGTCAGCTATGGCGTCATGTCAGTGGCGTGATTTCAGTAAATCTTTGGGGTCTCAGTGATCCTTGGGGGTCTAAGTCTGCGTAACGTATTGTTTTTGCAGCAGCAACACTTGTTTCAAAAGTACGATTTACAAGGAAAAACTAAAATCGTAAATCCTTCGGGGGTCCATAGACCCCTCCAGCCCTCCTCCCCCTAAATGATGCTCCTGCATCACGTCTAAGCCATTGTGTACACTTTGAGCATAAATTCTGATAACTTGAAAGCAAGCTGTTACACAAACTTATAATTCTGCTGAATAAATCACATTTTAGTTTATTGTGTGCTTAATTAAGTCATTAGAACTTCTATGGAGACAACAACTGAGCATTATGCAACAATTTGGAGCATGTGCATTTTACACGGTAGTGCATTGACACAAACTAGGTGAGGTGGACAGTGAGTGTACCTTACATATTTCTATCGTCTTGGCTATCTGTGTGCCAAAACTTATCAAATTTGGTGGAGATTTGACGAAGTTCTGACAAAAACAAGTTGGGTCATTTTTTGGCACACCCTAACAGAATGTGGCCTATAATTTTTGAGATAAGATGAAATTTGTCGACCTTAAATGACCTTGAAGGTTAGTACTGCAACAAAAACTGTATAGGCTAGCTGTAGCGCGTCGTTTCTCGCGACATCTGGGTCTTCTTGTTTCTTGTGTGATAGATTCATTAGTCTGCAACCAATGGTATTCTGTTGTGATTAGCGTTACTTATAAAATCATGAAATCTCCCGACAAGTGACAATGTTGTAAGTTTTTGCTTTCTGCCATTTTAACAGCTATGCGACGAATTTCGTTTCGATTTAGGCTTACACTAGCCTACAAGTTGTTTCATTTGTTTCTAATACTTGACTCTCGGATTAAGATTGGTAACAGTGTTTACGAGAACGGCAATGTAATTAAAGATTCAGCAGGTTTCGCAATGCGTAGTAATGCCAGACGGCACACAGATGACCATCGTTGATAGTTTGCCAAGTTCTGCATGGTGATGCCGCGCAGCACAGTTTTTTATTCCCTTAACTGACTAAATTCTAGGCAATAAAATGATAATTTCCATATTTCTTGATCACAGTAGAGATAGTTAATCTTTAAAAAAATTTTTTTGGCCGATATTTAATAGTCCATGCGGTACAGGGTTAACGGTACATCAGCACAAAATAGGCCAATACCAAATATCTAATACCAATAACACACACTATTACAATTAATTCGAAATTCTGTGTTATAGTTGCCATCTGGCGAAAAAGTACAGGATGGGGATTGGGGACATTAATTATTTTTATTTCATGAAATTTTGTTTAATATTACACAACAGATCATAAAAAAAACAGTAACCCACTGAATAGTGCTCATGAGAACTGAAGTAAAAATACCGCATCATAAGTCACATTAAATGCAAACAGTATCGTTTCAATAAAACTTTGGAAGCAAACAAAAACTGTCAATATTTTCAGGGTCCAATAAAAATTTTTAGAGCCAGCTTTTTCACAGACAAACAGCAACTGGAAGTACAGGAATTTTTTACACCTAAGACAGAAAGACCCCACAACAGATGTTGAAATGTAACAAGTTAGTAATGCCTGCAATGCATCTTGTTAACCAATATTATATCACTATCACATTTTAAAATAATTTTTCACTAAAATATTGTTACTACGATAGTAGGCTAGTAGCAACAACGGAAACTTTGTTGGTATAAAGAAGACAAAGAAAGCTTGCCTTTTTGCACGTTGCAAAAGTATCTTCTTCACTGGGCCAACCTACAGAAAGAAATAAAAACCATGCATGTTTCACTAAAGCTACCGTCAACTATTATGCCTCCGCCAACATGTGAAGAGAAGCTAGCTAAGCCCCTATCGCAGAGAGCGGGAAAACATTAGCCAACTAACCGTCATTGTTAGTGGAATTTTTTTTGTTCAATGCAGGAGGGATCGTAGTTGATAACGACGTTTACCACTTGTCAATATCTCCATCTGTTCCAGATATATTCGCGCTCAAAGTCCACGCACGCACGCACGAACACTCCGAAAACAATGCCTCTGTCCACTGCGTTGGTGGAGGCATAAAAAGTGATGTCTTGAATTGAAACAAGGCTAACTGATAAGAAAGTTAGATAGCATAATATTTATGCACAAAGTACCAGAAATTTACAGACCTACAACTATAAAAAAGCAATTATTGTCTCGGAACCTGAAAGTTATAACACTTTCTAGTACGTAAGTTTTATGTTAGAAAATGTAAAAAAAGTTTGTTTAAATGATCAATAACTATTACATTATCAATTACTATTACAGATGGGACAAAATGTTCTAACACAACGACTACAAGAACTTGTTTCATAAACATGTTCTTCTTACAGACCTTAGGCCTAAATGTTTTTGGTTTGAGTTCAAGCTCAACCTAGAGGGTTCTTGTTGGGTTTTGGGGTAAACCTGGGGTTACCCCACCCAACTGAGTACTGCTAGCTACTACCCACATTAAATAAATACTGCATCCAAAATTTGCAATTTCATAGGTATGAAAATTTAACTGAAGCAAAATATTTCATTATTAGTGAAACAGAAAACTAAAACTGGACTAAGTCTGTGGTGGGTCTTATGAGGGTTTACCCAATAGAACCCCGAGGGTTGTTAGGGTATGTGCCCAAGTGTGTGAACCCTCCTGTCATCTTACTGGGTATCTGTTGCCATTCTGCGTGTTTCCATCATCACAGCATGACTTGCAAGCAGTAGATGCTGCAACCAACAGACAACAGCAGCTGCAGTTATATATAGGTTCGATGGATGATCACTAAACTTCAAACAATAACAACTAATTAGTTAATTTCAATGCAGAACAGTTGAACACTCACTTGTCCCAGTGCAGAATGTGGTTTGACATTATTACACTCAACTTGCGTGTGGCTCGGTAATCTAACGGTAACGTGCCGGACATGTAATCCTGAGGTCACTCAGGGGCGCAGGTTCGACGCCGCACCAGGACACTGCCGGGTAACGACCTTAGGCAAGTTGTTCATACACATGTGCCTCTGTTACCAAGCAGTATAATTGGGTACTGGTCAAAGGGCGGTGATGCCCCGAGGCTGGGAAGGTAACTGTAGGTCTGGCGTCGCACTGGCCATGCGTCACGGACTCAAGTGGTTTATCCACCTACGGGCTCAACGGCCGCGAGTGAGAGATGAGCACCCCGCCTACGTCCCAGCTGGGGCATGGCTGCCTTTACCTTTTACATTCAACTTGCATTCGGCAACATAAGATCGCTCAGTTCAGTTGAGATTAGTAACAATATTTGTAGGTCTAGTTCATGCCTTCTAATGTTATGGCGACTGCACTGACGCACGACAGAAACATGAAACATCTCCGTCTTTAACTCAGGCTAGGTCAGTTAATTAAGAGTCATAGAAAGAAAGCTCAATTGACATTCACAGTGCATGACAGTGGCGTCGTGGAAGGGAGACATGACAACTGGTAATTGCCCCCTAAATTTTAGCCTATCAAAGAATGTTCTTGTTGTTAGAAATTTTCTGCCAAAAGTGCGAAATTTGGGGCTAAAATCGCTCCAATTTGGGGAAATGTAGGGACAAATTTGCAACTTTGAGCACTGATATCATAATATCTCCTCTGTCGAAAAACTTCCAACTTCTACACTTCCCCAACCCAACTTTTTAACCCGGCAATGACGCCGCTGAGTTTATGAGCTTATAATTGAGAACAAATACCACAGTGCAAGTTGATGTTGTCTACCTGTCGCGAGTTGATCCGGTGTTGGTGACATGACGTGACGTTTGACTACAATCACCAGCTGACGTTTCTTTGCAGCATAGTTATTGCACTCATCATCGCTGCTGCTTACCACTCCTGATGATGCTGCCGATGCTGCTGCTGCTGATGTTTCTAGTGATAAACTGCTCTTCTCTGGTATGCTCTCCGAGACTGCCAACTCTTCACACTGTGTGCACACACATGTGGTCTCAATCAATCAATTAATCAATTATTTGCTCAATAAACACAGCAACCAACAAAAGTTTGCTGCAATAAAGTTTGCACGAGCAAGACATGCCAGTTGCGTTAGCTAGAGCACTCACGGCAGCCTTAGAACAGATCCTAAATAATAGGAGAACGATTGTCACATGCATGCTAACAGTTTGAAACATTTAGGTCTACGTTTAAGATTATTATGCGCGAAAGCAGCATACTGCTTTAGCGCGTCTTAGCCATCGCAATTCTGTCCGTCTGTCCGTCACACGGATGGATCGGTCAAAAACGGTGCAAGCTAGGATCACCAAATCTTCACCGTCGGCTGCCTGGAAGACTCTAGTTTCAGGAACCATAACGTTTTTTCCATAAATTCGAAGGGGGTCACCCCGAACGAAGGCGCTAAACGAGAGGGGTAGGAAAAATTTGCGATTTTTAGCCAGTAAGTTGCTGTATCTCAGTAACGATGTGAGATAAGGCCTAGGTTACTTCGAACAGATTTACATCCGTGGCTGCAGATGTAGGATGCTAAACTTAGTCTACGTGTCAGATTTCATGCAATGCAACCAAGTTATAAACCATAAACAAAATTAAAAATTGCGGCCGTAGTCAGTTTTGGTCACATGCCTTATTTTCTGCAGTGATGAGCTACAATCGTGCAAAATTTGATTAATATACGTCAATCGGCGGCTGAGTTATTACTGTTTGTGCGAAAATCCAAGATGGCGGCCGTCGCCATCTTGCTTTTTATTTTTGTTCAATATTGTGGCATAGCTGTATGCAAGACATCAAACTTAATCCACCTGCCAAATTTCGTGCAAATGCATGTAAAAGCAAGAGCGAGTTATGAGTGATAAATGAAATTCAAGATGGCGGCCACCGCTATCTTGAATTTGCTACTATTTTTTATTTTGGTCACATGCTTTATTTTCCCCAGTGATTAGCTACAATCGTGCAAAATTTGATTAATCTACGTCAGTTGGCGGCTGTGTCAGATTTTGTGCAAAAAAACAAAATGGCGGTTGCCGCCATCTTAGATTGTAATTTTGTAACACTGGACCCCTTACGAAATTCACTTTTGGATTTGAAATTGCCCTTCAAATTTCACGTTAATCGAGTTCGTACTTTTTGAGATATCACGATTCGAAAATTTTGCAAATTTGGCTTGAAATGCCTATTTAAGCCCCCCAAAATCATGTTTTTGGGGAGTTTTGACTCCTAAATGTTACTTTTTAACATCAATACCCCCTAGAAGGCAACAAACACGCAATTTAGTGAAAGAATCTGCGACATACATGTATATGTTGAATTATCGCCAAAATTTCCCAAATTTCGTTATTTTGTCTCAAATTTCGTTGCCATGGCAACAGAGGTTGGCCGGGGGTAAATAGACATGACACCATTAGATAGCTCGTCCCCGAAAACTATACCATAGAACCAAACATTACGATTCTATCTTGCACATAACCGGAGTTATGACAGTTCAAATATTTTTAAAAATTTTCTAGGTGCTATTGTGATTTTTCGAATTCTACGAATAAATAGATTAAATAGCAAATTTTAATTTTTTAACCCCAAAAAGGCACACCCTTGCTTGAAACTTCATAAAAATAGTCAGCTCTTTGATATGCACTATATTTTGCATTTACAGCAAGGAAAAATATCGTGAAAGTATGAAAAATTCAACAAAATGTTGCCTTAATTTCAATAAATTTGTATAAAATATGACCATGAAAATTAAATTAGCATTTACAGTAGACAAGTTATAACGTATGTCATCGGGGTATAACTCTATAGGACCGCTTTACCAAGCACGTTTGCACTGGACACTTTGCCTTAGGGTTTGACACAAAAAACGAATTGTAAAATATAGCTGCCACCAAAATAAAATTTCACCACCATTCTTTTCTGAAGCTCTATACATGTGTTTTCAATAAAAATGTGGCTGCATCTTGTTCTACCATAGGGAGGGGTTACTCCTAAAATAAGGCCCTTTTTCCAGAATCGCCGCTGCACTACATGTCCATTTTTTATTAAAAAGTTTCATTCCATCAATATTCAATTGTCTGTTTATTGTCCGGAAACATCTTCACAAACTTGCTGCCCCATAACCCTTGCTGACTTGCAAACATTTTGTCAAAAGTATGTTTTCAACAGTAATGCCCATAGTTTACAAACACGGAAATATGACGTCAGCATGACGTTACTGGTAGCAAAGAATATCTAACTTTTATACTGGTGAAATACTTGTTTTCTCCTAAACATTTCCTAAAAATTTTTGTAAAAATTTGAACATTTTCCATGGAGATATAAAACAAAATGTGAGTGGGTGTTTTTATGTACCAAACTTGAAACTTAATATCATTGATCAACAGTAACCGCAGTCTTCTCTCACACCGCTCATGTGATCCAATGATTTATTGGTTAAAATTGCCAATTTTCAAATTTTCTAATCCCTCTCTCCTAATGCTTTCAAGGGTGTCAACCGTTTCAAATTTTGTAAAAGAAACATACCATTCATTTATCTATCCACTTATGAATGACAGACTTAACAAGATGGCAAGGTATTAAAACTGTATCTAAAACACAGGACAAAGATGCAAAAGAGAAATGTTTACTGACAGATGTCTGTTGACGAGGTCTTTTGCGCGCTGGTGACTTAGTGCTTCTCTTTGTGCCTGACTGCTTACTTCCTGGCAACAGGAAAACAAAAAGCTGCTTTGTTACGTATCTATTGCCAGAAAACCAGTTTCAAGTAACGTGTCAGAAATGCCGTAAAATCTGAATAACTAACCGATATTGTAGCATGTGCCCAAGTCCCCAACAAATTTGGCTTTATTTGTTATGAGTACACGATTAGCAGCGATTCTAAATCTAGGGGGTCCTATGGTAAATTGGGTGTAAGCACGTAAGTACAGTACATTGTTTACAGAGCATGACGTGTAGGACAACGACACAAGAGACTGCAGCATTTAACCTGCAAAGAACATGGCAGGCGGCCAAGCACGATTGGTTGTCATGAAGATATCTCTGAAGTCACAGTTGGTGTTCATCTGGCTGTAGATAGCCTCAATGTTGCGCTCCAAGTGAGTGATGTAACCGATCACCTGTTGCAGTCGCACGATCTGTGCATACAAGATTCACACACAAAATGCATTAATGAATGATTTTATGTGTCAACAAACAGCTTAAAACTTAGAAAAGACAAAAGGTATAAAGTGATGTAAGCTTAGAGAAGATCAAGAAGGTGATAACCTTAAAGGGCATCTACACTGTGTCCGGAAAAAAAGTAACCCCTAGACATCGTACAATAAAAATGTCAAATCTGAACGAATCTGAATAAAGTTTTATACACCTAACCCCCAATAAATTGCTAAAGAGATCGCCAAATTTTGTTAAAAAATATTGTTTCTTAGCGAAGGTATCAATTATTGTCAAATATCGATAGCAAAATATCTTCGTTACCAATATGGCATTACATAAGTAAATTCCTTTGTTATTGTACACTTGCGCAACTTAAAAAAAAACAGCATCTGATTCTAGCAAAATTCTGCACCAATAATGTGTCATTTATTGGCTATTACACTACTAAATTTCAATCAAATCCATCAAAGCAAATGTCATTTATAGTGGTTTTTGTAAAGTCACCCCAAAACACTTCAGTTTCTGGTGTTTGCAGATGACGTCAGACACAAAGACATGAAACTGAAGTTGCGTTGGCAGATTTAACCGAAATTTGGTACTTTGAGTGCCAATAAATGGTGTAGAATTTTGCTAAAATCAGTTGTTGTTTATTGTATTTACGCAAATGTACACAAAAAGAAAGATTTACTTATGTAACGCCATATTGGTAACAGAGACATTTTGCTATCGATATTCAACAATTGATAACTCCGCTAAGAAATAATATTTTTAACAAAATTTGGTACATACTTCAACAATTCATTGTCGACTCAATGCTCAAAATTTTGTTCAGATTCGTTTAGTACGTCGATTGAGGACGTATTAGGGTATTAGGCCCTACTTTTTTTCACAGAAGGCAACTTATAGCACTGTAAGGGGGGCGGGGCAGTCATCATTCAACCAGAACTTGACCAGAAGTGTTTTGTGAGTCTAAAAATGCACCAAATTCATTTGACCCCACCAGAAGATCTTACTTGAAAAATTTTTGATCTACCGGCATCCAAGAGTACGATGCCGTCATTGGGGACAATTCAACACTTGACTAAGCTTGACGTGAAAGGGGTACAAGTCGACGTTGAGGAGAGAGGAGAAACATTGGATGTTGGATTTGGGGAGGGGCTTGGGTAGTGTGTTCAAGGGGGACACCGACAGTCTACAGAAACGTTTTGCTGACTGTGTCGCTGCCGTTGCTGATTGGATGCGTTCCAATCGACTCCAGCTCAATGCATGATGCATCCAAGACCGAAGTACTGTGGTGCGCTTCAGCCCGTCGACAAAGTCAGCTACCTTCCGATCCGTTGGCTGTTGGCTCTGATCTCGTGTTGCCTGTCAGTTGCGTGCGTGATCTCGGTTTTCATTGACGCTGACCTGACGATGCGTACCCAAGTCACTCAGACATGTTCGAAGTGTTTTGCTGCCCTTCAACAATTATGAAGCATACGTCAATATGTGTCAAACGACATGACGCAGTCGCTCATCATGGCGCTGGTGTTTTCCAGGCTTGACTATGGCTCTTGCCGGCCTTTCGAAGCAACTCATGGACAGGCTTCAGTCTGTGCAAAACGCTGCTGCATGGCTGATCTCCAAAGCTTGTCGTCAGCTGTTACTGCGCAGATTACACTGGCTTCAGATGCCAGAACGTATTTCGTTCCAGCTGGCAGTGCTGGTGTATCGCTGCCACCTGGCTACCTGGCCTCAGATCTTCAGCGCGTGTCACACCTCAACGCACGTCGACGACTGCGCTCTTTGACTACATCAGCACTGGTCGTTCCACGCACTGTGCGTTCTACCATTGGCGACCGCACCTTTCCAGCGACTGCTGCATCAGTCTGGAACAGTTTGTCGGAGTCGGTCCGGTCATCTCCGTCATTGCAAGTTTTCCGCAGCAGACTGAAAACCGAACTTTTTGCCCGGTCTTACAGTCATGACTAACAACGTCTCATTGCACTGAATACTATTACGTGACTTCACTGTTTAAGCTTATTGTTATGTGTCCTTCCAGTCTTAGGACTTAACGCCACACTAAAGTTAATTCGTCCTTCATCATCATCATCAACCTTATCCAACAAATGACCTTTTAAAAAACCTTTATGCACAACTGCACAAACACACACACAAGACTTTGCCGATATAAAATAGAAGCAAATTATTGTTAAACCTCACTACAAACTACGTACATGTGATTGATTCAAATCACGTCACGTCACGTTCACTAAAATGAGCTATAATTCCCAGCTGGGCAACTGGGCAATACTGTTATTGTTGTATAACAATATTGCCCACCTATAGGCAATATTGATTAGTAATACAGTATACTGAGTATACTAGTTGTCTGTACACTCTACAGCTGAAAGTTTTTTTTGCAATGATTTAGCCTATGATACGAAGAGAGATTTGCATTTCGTGTAATCATAGTATTGAGTTTCTTTCCAGTAAAGCAGCATTCAACTGAATTATCTTGTTGCGCAGCTGATTACAAGTGATCAGCATCTACTAAAACTTTACTACAAACTGTACTCCGTGTGAACGTGTCCCAATATTAGTGATAACTGTTGATTCAAAAACACAGTTATTTAGACTGTACATGAGGCAACAGGCTGGCTCTGCTAACCTTTGAGCGTTTTGCAAAGGCTTGATAACCAGGAACACGGCAAACGATCTCATTAATCCATTCATTGAGTTCTCGATGTCTGCCGCTGCAAGCACACACATGCACAGCACTCTGCAAGCTGCAATAAACGAGAGGCATTCAACAAGTAGAATTTATGCATGTATTCACAATCTGTGTATCAGTAAAATTTAATTCTCTAAGAACACATATGAGTCTGTTGCAGATGTGATGTCATTGTAATTTACGAAGTCAGTGTGTACAATGGGAATGACTCACAGGATCGTATTTATTGACATTTTTCTCACCAAAACTGAAAGCCATAGCAAAACTCAAACAGGCACTGTAGATGATCTGGACAACTTTAACTGCCATCAGCAAGACTGTTAAAAACCTCACTAAAAGATTGAGAACCACAACCAGTGTGAACGTTTCCCAGGACATGCACAGCCTAAGTGGTGTGCCAATTTTCAAAAGTTAGAATTCGATTTGTGCAGCTGGGTGGTGGATGGACAGCTGCACAATATATGAGCACTAAACCGACATATTGTTTGAGTTTGTATTTTTAACAAAATAACATATCTTTATAATTTAATGCTTTCAGTGCAGTCTGGCAAAAAAGTACAGACGGGAAATAGTTTTTAATTTTTTTTTATTCCATGCATATTGCACAGCTCATTAAAAACAAAGTTGCACACTCAATAGTGCCAGTGAAAACTAAACTAAAAATGTTGTTGACTAGATGCAAATAGCTTTTTTTTCAGCAAAGCTTGTAAAGCAATGAAAAAAAACATTTTCATAGGTCCAACAAAAATTTTAGGGTGGAAAGTTTTCATGGAGGAATGACAACTAGAAGCATACAAATTTTTCACGCCTATTCAGTATTCAATCATTATGGACTCACGACCGTTCGTTGTCCCGATGTATCTGCATCAAGTACTGAGGACATTTCGGTAGTTTCCTTGAAACATATTTACGCATCACAGGACGATCGCTCATTGTTCCTGCTGAACCTACAACAGCAACAAGCAGCGTAATTATAGCAATTGCCAGTCGAACTGGCACGGCTGCAACTGACACAAGGGCTCCCTTACTTTGAGCTTTTGCAGACACTTGCTGTCATCTGTTATAAACTTAAAATATGAAAAAAATCAACACAAATCGTTTTTTTCTATCAGCCCTTCGTGCTTTACTGTTTCTTTTTGTTTTGCTTCTCACATTGTAGATCTAATATCTGGCAAACAAACCATGAAATAAAATATAAATAAACCTGTGCACATGTATACACTGTGAAACTCCAAAAAAATACCAAAATTTTCAATCATAACTTGAAAGAGGGTGATCCAATTCAGATAATTTTTGGCACAAATATTCCTGACAACAACTTGCCATCAAATGACCATCCAGTTTCCCACCTCACTACCTGCAGAAAAAGCACGAATGAAATTGCATTGCATTTTTATCTAAGACAGTATTATTACTTAATCAAAATAACACACAACAAGAAGCCCAGCTATCGCTAGGATAGTCGACCATACTGGTTGGCAGTGACCTTCAAGGTCATCCAAGTTCGACGATTTTCATGTCATTTGAGAGCCAATATGCCACTTCCTATTAGTGATCAATAGCAACCTAGGTTATCTTGCACCGTTTAGTCACAATACATCCATTACACACGGACGGACGATGGAAGACAACCATGACAACAGCTCGACCGTTACTACGGTCAGCTAAAAACACATTTTGTCAATATTTTTGTTGTTTTTTGTCGATTCTAAGCTGCAATCTATGAATGCAGCTTATAACTAGGCTAAACAACACCCGGAACGCCACCATATTGATGGCGAGATGTACAGGTAATGCAGTGCATATAAATGCAAGAAAATTGCTTTTGAACAACAATTAAGAAAAGAAACCACATATACTGTTTTGGATATCGACTAGTAAGACAAAGTAGTATGCAAAAAATAATTTAGAACGCAATTTAGGCCTTTTGATTCTTCATGCGAAATGCACACACTCGCACATGAACCGGTGTCACAAAACACCGCACCGACACCAAATATGATCAGATTCAAATATACGAAACATTACTGTTGGGAGGTTATGTTCAGGGACTCACAGTTAAATTAGGTTTAGTTATTTGATCTTTTGGTGCCGGTGTGGTATAGTGCATATTTAGCAGTGTTCCATTGGGATCGCGAGCTCGTGTTCACCGTGATCACGAGATCGATTCTGTCCCTGCAAACACACAGTAAGCTCGTGAACACAATCGTGAACTCATCATTCTGGCGACTACCTTCATTTTCGTGACGAAAGAAATAAATTGGCAGGAAACGACGAAAACGAAGTAAACAGAGTCTTAAAATACAATAATTTTCATTAATAAACGGCTATTTTTGGTAATCAACATGCTGCATAACACATTATTACGAACGTATGAGTTTTCTGTAATTTAAGCGTAAGATATAGGTCGCACGCCGTATGTAGAGCGAATGACACTCGCAGTCGCAGCTGATGCCTGTAGGCCAAAATTTCTCACCCAGCAATTTTAGTGTTAAATTAATTAGGATTGTGGTTCAAACTAAACTTAGGTTACTTTAAAATTAGTACGCGTATATATTCGAATGGAAAAGCTATTAGGATAGATCCAGCGTTTATTCCATTTTACGACTTTGTTTACTTCGTTTCCGTCGTTTCCCGCCAATTTACTTCCAGTGTTTGGGACGCTCACGATGGTGATCACCAGTTTCCGCTTCTCTTGAACACGAGTTCACGACCCCAATGGAACGCAGCATAGTTGCGGTGTTTCGTAACACACGGGTGAACAACTCACACAACTCCATATGTTGGCGCAGATGCAGCGATGTGGGACAAACTGCTACCTGCATGCATCAAAAGTGTCGAATGTCCTACAACATGAAGTAAAATAGAGAACACCTATATTATATATTATACACTTCAATTAAATCATAACCTTCATTATATTAGCTATTATTTTGACGTCATACTATGACGCACCATAGATACTATCAACGCAAGGGCATATGCAGTAAGTAAATCACATGTGATGAGTGATATCACCTTTTTATGATTTTTGCTGTTTTCGATGTGTCACTCATTGCATGTCGCCGTTAACAAGTGTATAAACTGATGTTTTGTACATTTATTAAACTATAAAGCCATGTATGTAGTCTAAGGTCATTCTGAATACTCGTGTGGGGCTATAGTATACTTCACGGTGTTTCATAAAAAGGACTCCTTTCTCATAATTCACTGAAATGATGATCAATTTAGACAAAATTTTTACCAGTTGTAGCTAAAGAAATACTAATTCAAAATATTTTAACAAACTATGGCAGTTGATTAAATATTCTTTGCTAGTTGTGACGTAATACTGACTTCATAATGTGTCGTGAGTACAAGCTTGCTTGTCTCGACTGGTGCTGTCAATTGCTACGTACCTGCTTCGATGGTGAACTTAATCTGGTTCGCTAATGAAAAATGCTTATCGTGTCAGCACTGAGCAACATGGAGACATGAAATCAGGCGTCTCGCGATCCAAAAACTCAACTATCTTGCAACCTCGGTGTGCTATTGCACTGTCTTGCTCGAAC
>Ga0056128_1003570_pt1 | contig 19183 bp, 12 predicted proteins | sample WorMetLIZISLAND2_FD_71113 | JGI IMG/M metagenome (GOLD analysis project Ga0056128, IMG submission 71113) | Marine gutless worms symbiont microbial communities from Max Planck institute for Marine Microbiology, Germany - Olavius geniculatus... ... | reverse complement strand
AGGAGATTGAGCTAAACTAATTATGTAAAAATTAACTACTACTAATTGCTAATTTTATACAATGGTTACATTATTAATATTATGCCGCTAGAAATTTATATAAGGTTAACGAAGTTAATGTAGTAGAGGCGCCGCCTGGCGAACACGGTAGCAAATAACGGCTGCTGCTGCTGCTGCGAATGCCACACGATGTACAGCACAGTAAATGCAATACAATAAATGCATACAAAGTTTAACACGCATAAGCAATTTAAGCTAACGATATACACGAAGAGTCGTAAGTGAGTCATAATAAGAGTCATATTACGCAGTTTAGTCACCTGAACGACAGCGAAAACGTCTAAACTGAATAGATCCAAACCGGCCGATCGAGTCAAAACAGCAATGGAGGCGGGATCAGCGGGCACGCCGTCGCTGCTAGCTGCTGCAACCAACAGCCAGGAAACAGAGGCCAGCCTAGTCTTATGTCACGGCGTGACAACTTTATAATTGCTTCACTAGTTCAACTTGATATATCGTTAACAAGAAGCAATTGTCTTTTTTTCCAGAAAAGTGAACTTCTGTCTATGGGACTGGATAAAAACACTAACTAATAATGTCTCAGTACATTAGTGCTGCGTGACTGATGTAGTTAATAAACAAAAATATATTTTCATTCAACTACTGAGGTTTAGTTGTTAATTGAAATTGATGATTAATTAATTGCTAACATTTGGTTATGAAGTATTGTCCACTAGACTTGCTTTTATGTGAAGTTCAGTTGTGCACATGTAGTTAATACATGGTATTGGAATCTGATCAAAACAGCTGCCCCCCACCGGCCCCAGTAAAGCCAAAATTCCATTACGCCGACTTCGCGACAAAGTCCAGGACAATTTTTCAACAAAGTTGCGGGCTTGTCGCGGACACAAATCATGAGAGTCCTCGACACAAATCACGTCGCCGAATTTCATGATTTTTGTCCGCGCCAAGTTCGCGACTTTGTCGTGAACTTGTCTCGAACTTTGTCGCCAACTTTCCCCGTGCATTGTAACGGGCTAAATTCCATTAGAGTGACACAAATGGGTTTGTCGACATGGTTTGTGTCTGCGACTTTGATGATTTGTGTCGGCGACTTTCACCGAAACTTCATGGCTTCATGATTTGTCACCGTTTGTGTCTGCGACTTTCATGATTTGTGTCCACGACTCCGCGGGGAAGTTTCGGTGAAAGTCAGCTTAATGGAATTTGGGCTTTACTAGACTGTCTGACGACAGGTAAACTACTGCTGTACATAAGCTACCGACCCAGCTTTCCATCCGTCCCCGTTAGGTAAATTGAGTACTGGCCTGCCTGACTGGGTGTTTTCACTTGTCTCAGGTCACGTGGCAAGTAACACTGCATGATCCCATATGGCAGGTGACACTCTGTAGCAGTGAGATTCGCATGAAGAGCTATAGGCAGCCTTTAACCATTTGTGGCTGTGTATAGTTACATTGCGAAGCAAGTGGCAGTGCAGCTGGAGCACATTGGTCTAATGGTTCGTATATCTCTGCTTTCTGCCGAGACGCAAGTAATGGATGCGGTTGCCAGGGCGATGAGTCGAGGCTGCTTGTTTGCACTCTTCACTGGTTATCAGTCATCAGCTACTCTCTACATACTGCATGGAGAGCCAGAAGGTGCTGTGTGTGTTCATGACAAGCTGTTTTTAAACGTACAACCTCAAGTTACGACAGTAATTTGTAACAGAAATATCGAAGACAAAGCTTTATTAATTATTGTTGATTAAGATTATATAGCTTGCATTTAATTTGTTTACCAAATCTTGCCAGATGGTGATCATGATTCAAGACGTAAAAGCGTTTGCGTGAAGTTCTCATAGTTGTGTGAAATATGACCAATTAATATCCATGCAGCTGCATATTTATTGAAGTCGCTTATAACTGGAAAACATTGTTAACACACCATACATTATAAGGTGTTGCGATCATTCAGTTCTGCGTAATGTTTATATTGTCAAATTAATGCATTAATGTGTTTAAAATTAACACGCGTTGACAAAAAATTAGCGCAAGTCGAAAAAAATTAACGCACATACATAAATTTACTCAAACTAAATTTAGTGAAATGGAGTTTCAAAATGCACTGAACTGTGGTTATTTGACGATCGAAAAATATCCACGTTATTAAAAATTGTTTTGTTTTGTTGCTGTTCCATCACTACTGTCACTGTCCTGCGACACAGCCATGATTTTCTCAGTCGTCATTCCAGTCACTTTCTCTATGTAGTCTACCTACAATTTCAGCAATATAATGATGCGTTAATTAATGCATTTGCGTTAATGCCGTTAAAAACTAACGCCTCGACAGCACTATGAATGTTATTCATAAAATTTCTCCAAGACATTCTGTCATGAATTAATTATTCGAGTTCCATGTGGGGATATACAGTTTGGCCCGTTCAGTAGTTAGCCTGTGTTTATTAAGTGTTTAGTGTTAGTTCGGTTTTCTGCTTGCAGAGCATCGCAACATATTGATCGAGGATGCTGTGGAGATGATTGCCCGGAGCTATGCCATCTACTGTCGCAATCGTCAAACGAAACAGTTGTCCAATAGCGATGCTGTCAGGTCATCATTGGAATCACAACCATTCCCAGCAGCCAGTGCTCAGCCTTCTTCAACTACAACAGCGTCTTCACTCACCAGCATAGCTGAACGGCTGCAACCGGACAAAGCCACACGCCGGCTCATCGGCCTTCTAAGTGCCGACTGCGAGCTTACGTTTGACGAACTCGAACAAATCATTTCCTACTTGAAGCTCCGCCAGAAAGTTATCGTCAGCACTAAAGGTTTGTCGACAAATCGGAGTCCTGATGCTGGTCCTACCACCGCCATGCAACACAGCTACCGTTCTGACACAAACTGGCAGTCGTCCAATACAGCGATGACAACAGCTGGCAGTGTTGCAGTCGGCAATGTTCCTCCTGATATGCAGTTAGCCTGCAGTCTGTTGCTGCAGGCTGCTAAAATGGCTGGCAGTAGACCTTAGACCCTGGCGTAGTTAGTTGTACTAAGAAAAATACGTTAGCCCAGTGCTGACATATTATGCGGGCATCAACTTGAAGCTGCATAATCTTATCCCCAATCTTTTGAACTCAAAACTGGCATATGAGCTGTACACATTTTTGTTTGAGTTAGGAGCATGTATGGAACAGACAGACAGTGATGGACAAGACCTTGTGACCTATTAGTAGGGCCCATTAGTTTTCTGCGGTAAATTTTGCCAAATTCCATGGGCCAGTTCGCAAAATTCCGCGGTTCACCGCGGCAAAATTGTCCATATTCCACGGCTTACCACGTTTGTGCGTAAACTTTAAAAAAGTTTAAAAAAACTTCAGTTTTTTGGATGCTGGCATGGGACTCAGTTATGCTAGCAACATACAAAGGAAATTATCCATCTTTTTTTCTTTTCAAAAGTGCAATTTGTCAATTAGTTGCATTGTGTTAATTTACGATTGTGCTGTATATGATGGTAATTATTAGTAGGGACGCAGTTTTAAGGAGTTCAGTTTGATATTTTTCCGTGATATAGTTAGCTTAAAGCCGACGATCGTACTAATCATCAGTCATTTCTTAACTTCTGTAAAATTCTGCAGCAATATCAAAATTCCGCGGAAAAGGGCAAATTCCGTGGCTCAGCTCAAAATTCCATGGCTCGCGTCAAACTGTGGGCCCTACCTATTAGCGCTGCCATATAATAATGATTCACTGTCCATGTCTCAACTCATGCATAGCTGTCTATAAATTTAGCATTTTTATGTGATTTTATTTGTACATGGTTATTGTTTATTAGTGTGGCTTGGTAGTCTAACGGTAACGTGGCGGACTTGTAATCCTGAGGTTGCTCAGGTCGCAGGTTCGACTCAGCGCCGCGACACTGCCAGGTAACGACCTTTGGCAAATTGTTCACACACGTGCTTCTGTCCACCAAGCAGTACAAATTGGTACCGGCTTCACTGCTGGGAAGGTTACGGCAGTAATATGCGGCGGTCTGGCCCTCCTCCCATATATAAGGCAGGGATGGGTTTGCCTGTATCGGGTGGCAGGTAATACTGTGTAATCCCATACGGCAGGCGAGGCGTCTGTGGCACACTGCCGGCTCGGGGCCATTGAAAACGGAGATGAGCACCCCTCGCATCGGTCACAGATCTGTGAGAGGGCCTGTTTATCAACGATTTAACCTTTATTGTTTATTAGAAAAAGGAATCAGTGAATAATTGTTCGACAATTCCAATGCAGACTACAGAATTGACACCAGACATTGTCATAGCATATTCTACTGTATTTTCTCATTTGCAGCACATTGTCATTGCAGTTTCAGCAAGCAACTGAGTAGTTTTTCAAAGCATCAGCATAACTTGGCCATGCACAGTCCTGAATTAGGATCTGGAGTTTATCTGAGGCCTGGCTTCTATAAGTACAAGTTACCTTGACCGCTAGGGCCTACCAGTACTTCACCATATTTTCAAAAGAATTAGAAAACTTTCATCTCCTTTTTGTCACATATAATGGTATTCTAGGCATACCGGCCTGTCACTGCAACCTGGCTTGTATCCAGGACTGAGCTTCTATTTATTTCCAATCTATATCCGGGACCCAGCATTTATTTGGGACACGACATCTATTCAGGGTTTTATGATATTGTGATGTGTTTCATGTATTCCCACGTTGTCTTTTCACCGATCCCATAACATATCACCTTTTTTGTGAAAGTGAGTGGCTTTTCATGTTAAATTCTGTTTTTGCACTGACATGTTTAACGGAGTCTGTCTTTTGAACACGTCCTTGAAAATGCATAAGATGCATATGAAGTCAGTTGTTTAGAATATTGAATGTCGTACAACTGAACTTTCCTGCAGAACAGTTTTGAAATAATATACCACTTAAATATTAATTTAGACCATCATCTGTTAAATTGGAAATTGACAAATACATGTATCTTTTGCTGATAAGCAAGCACTTCAGATGCTTGTTCTAGATGCCACTGCCATTTTCCTACATATTTCAGGCCTAAAATAGCTTTGGTTAAAACAATAAATTAGTGTAAATGAGAATATATGGCTGGAGTATGAATTATGATGCTAGTGTTTAAAATGTACATTCATATCTCTTGTTTGGCATGCCAGGCTTTTATTATTCACTGATTTTTTTCTATCTTACCACAGCACTGGAGAAAAGACCAGTTATATTGTGTGAACATACTGAACGTTGGTTGAAAATGTGAGAAACTGTCGGCTGATGAAGTAATTTAGTTTTAATGAAACTGCACTTATTAGGCAATCAAATGGACTTAGGTGACTGCAAGTTAACTAAAGTCAAAGCATGTGTTAACTGGACTTCTTATACCATGGACTATTCGCACCATCGCTGGACTGTTTGTAGTTTAGTTTATAGTTTTTATCACCAGTGACATTTTAGTAACTACCAGATTACATCCGAAATTGATTTCTGTTCTATGAAGGAACGAATGATTATTCCACAGTTGCAGCACTACTTCAATTATGAAATTAACAAGCAGATAAATTTGAGAAAATGTCGGCTGATGAAATGATTTAGTTTTAACGAAACTGCACTAGGCAATCATGCCTAATTGGTCAAACTCAGAAGTCAAACTACACCTAGAACTGTGTATCTTTCATTTATGAAATTAAATTAGAAATGAAATTAAACAAATTAGGACTTTAGAGCTGCCACTAACTAATAGTACATGACGCAAATCATCCACGATACGAACAATCCATAATTCAAGCACGCAGTCGCACACTGCAACAGGAAAGTGTCAGCATAGGAACTGAAGACAGTATTTATAGTGTTTAATGTAATCAGTGCCAGGATGGGGCAGGTAAGCCAGATGCCGATGATGATATGAAACGATTTGATGCTTTGTCTGCTGCTGCTAATGATGACCCTGTCTGTCTCTGCTGTATGTCTGGCGAGTCACCCTTCAGTTCAGCTATACACTGCCAGTTGTCAACGTAGTTCCCTTCAACAGCAACATATGCAGTATTTTATCAGTAGTCACTGCGCTAGATTCTAATAGTGTTTTATTAATGACTGGAAAAAAAATGTCAGCTCAGAATCAGATATGTACACCTAGCTGAACTTCGACTGAGACCGAGCTCTAACTCACTGTGCAAGCTTTCCACGTTTATGTAAGATGTGTGCCATTATCAAGAAGTTTTTGATGTCGTAGTGAGCTTGATAATTCACCATTGCACAGAAAACTGGCACAACGCTTACTCATGTCATAAAGCCGAAATTACATTACGCCTACTTTGTGAATTTCACCGAAACTTCCCCATGGGGAAAGTCGTGGACACAAATCATGAAAGTCCGCGACACAAATCTTGTCGCCAACTTTCATGATTTGTCGCCGACTTTGTTGCGGCCTGTCCCTGTGCATTGTAACGGGTTTGTCGCGAACTTGTCATGAACTTTGTCGCAACCATCTCAACGTGTCAAGATGGTTTCTGTCTGTGACTTTCATGGTTCGTGTCCGCGATTTTCCCCACGGGGAAGTTTTGATGAAAGTCGGCATAATGGAATTCGGGCTTAAGCAAACAAAATTCACACCAATTTCGGTTTTCTATGCTTTTTATGCGTGACAGCAGATACTGCTGTAGCACGTCTTAGCCATCTTAATTCTGACTGTGGGTCAGTCTGTCTCATGGGTGGATCATTAAAAAACGGTGCAAGCTAGGATCACCAAATCTTCACCGTCAGCTGCCTGGAAGACTCTAGTTTCAGGATCAGTAAAGCTCTTCCATAAATTTGAAGGGGTCACCCCGATCGCGGGCACTAAATGAGAGGGGGTAGGAAAAATTTGCAATGTTCAGCCAATAGTGGAATTCATGCATTGGAGATGGCACACAATACTGAAATTCATGCACTGGATGTGGCGTTAGGCGTCATCCGCCGTCGAGTCTAAATGAAACATTGTTGCGAACTTGGATTTTGTTCGCACCGGGCCTTCACACATGCATCGCTGTCGCATGTTCCCCTTTGCATTAGCTGGGCTTTTCTTGTGTTTTCATGTTCGGAGCCTGTACAGTACAGTAGCATGGGCAAGAGTCGTAATAAGACCCTATTAGGATTGCCGAATACTAACTGCACATCAGAATAAGATGAATTCCTTTTACTCAAGGTTACTCAAGTGGCTGTCATTAGCAATACAGAAAAAGGGGCTACATTTGTAACACACCTTTCCACAGTCGCACTCGACCATCATCACCAGATGAGGCTAGAATTGTCCCAGTAATATTCCAGCTCACTCGCCAAACCTGTAACAGTCGTAGCAGTGATTATGTTATTAAAATGACAAATTCAACACGATGTAAGCTCAGAGGTCTAAGGACATGGTGCAAACACACACAACTTATCAGGCATACAACACCTGTATCACTGCTACTGATATACTACAAACTCATGTTTTAAGTGCATTGAATACCCGGTACTGTATAATGTGCTCCAAAATGGCAACCCAAACTTGACGTGGGTGGCAGCAGTTTGCACTTTTTCTGGTGCGGCTGTGCTGGCTTTGTATGTATATAAGCTATCACAATGGTCTTAATCAATACAATTTCGCTATGCCAGGCCTGGGTACTATTTAGAGGACTGACTGTCTGTTTACAGATAAACCACCTGTGTACTAAACAACCACCATGGTAAAATCAGCCTTCTATCCCTCCAAGATAGGTAAATCGAGTGCCTGCCCAACTAGCTGTGTGATCTCGGGGATGTGACTCTCTGCAATCGAGATGAGATCCCACGAAAGGCCACACACATACTAGAGCTTTTTTAGAAATTCACAGTGGCTCATGTCACTGGCTAAGGCTTAAGTCAAGTTGTCAAACTACTGTGGTTAGTTATTAGTTACCTGTGACTGATGTTCACTGAACTGGCCGATGCTGCGAATCTCAAACCGACTGACACCTGGTGGTGATCCATCGGCGGATGATTGATCAGGCCTGACAAACAGACGGACAAACATTCTGCCACCACGCTCACTATCTCATGCAGTATTCAATTCAGTGCACTGAAAATTTACTGCTGCAGTAAAAATTTTAAAGAACACTGCCAAATGGTAAACTGACAAAAATTGTTTTGAACCCCATGTGCCCATAGGGGATGATGCAGATTTCTATTTGTTTAACTCTCAGCCAGACACCAGCTTACACTGAGAGCTAGTTGTGTCATTAGTACTCATTATTTTGGTTTGGCTAAGTGGCAGCACCAATGGATGAATTAATTTGTTAGACTACACCAAGCTGAGTTAGTACAGAAACAAATGACTTCTAGGGTATGCTGTGTAATCAGTCGAACCACCCAGAATGACTGGCCAGTGGCCATCCTTATGTCTGTTGCATAAATATAACAGTCCATGGTTTATGCTGCCAATGAAATGTCAGCTACATCAGGGCATTTTCATGTTATTAACATCACAGCTTACAGCAGACATGCTGTCACTGAAGGCTGACCGTGTGAACTATGCTAATGCAGAAAGTGAATGAAGAAGTTCAAAACCTCATCAGTGGTTTTAGCGAGAAGATGTGAACATCCTTGGATGCAACAGCTAGCAAGTGATATGAACGACCGAGGTTTGGACTAAAAGCAATGTCACGAACGGGCTCCATTACAGTATTGATAGCTTCAACTTTAAACCATTTCCTAGCATCAAACCACATAGCACACTATGATGAGTGTAAAATATAATGAGTCCGAGTCATGAAGGTTCGAGTCTGAGTCGCCAGGGTCAGACTCCCGAGTCTTGAAAAATAAAAGACCTGAGTCCACTGCTGGACTCTACTGCATGACTGGTATTTAGTATTATATCTGATGTGAAATGTTGCCTGTTACAATTAGCTGCTGTGGACGTTGACAGAAACCTAAGACATTCACAATCTATTTTGAATTTACCTTTGTCATTCTAACAATTAGCAGATATTAAAAAATGCACAATATGCCTAGACTGACAACATTGCCTAAGAATATCAAATACTCCAAAAGTAAGTAACTGACAACACTGATGGATGCATTAGACAAAAGAGCCAGTGTTTATTGCTAATCTGTTAAAGCCCAGATTCCATTACGCCGACGTTGCAACTTTCAACAAAACTTTCCTGCGGGGAAAGGTGCAGATACAAATCATGAAAGTCTGCGACACAAATCATGTTGCCGACTTTCATGATTTGTGTCCACGACAAAGTCTGTGGACTTTTGTCGCCGACTTTACCCGTGCATTGTAAAGGGTTAAATTCCATTACAGCAACACAAACGGGTTTGTTGCGGACTTGTCATGGACTTCGTTGCAAACATCTTGACATGTCGAGATTGTTTTTGTCCGCGGCTTTCATGATTTGTGTCCACGACTTTCCCCGCGGCGAAGTTTATGTGAAAGTCAGTGAAATGGAATTTGGGCTTAACCATAATTCCAATTCATCTTAGTTACACATACCAGTGTTCCAATTTTCCGGTGAAAGGTGAAGGGTGGGGGCTGAACAGCTCTAGGCGAATGGCTACATTATGTCAGCTCTGGGCCTGAATATTTGTTCCAGTTATTATCGCCATACAGAAATGTGAATAGACAACAAAAGATGTAGCAGGCATTTGTTGCTATTAACCTGCTGTGTTCATTGTATTCATAGATCTGTACACGTCCAGTCACCTGTGTTGCCTCGTCGCTGCCTACTGCTATGGCTGGTGGGAGAGTTCTGCATGCGTTCACACAATAAAATGAACCAATACACAATGTAGTACATAAGTAAAAAATGACCTCAGCTTATGCATTTCACTAAAACTATAATTGAGTGAAAATGATTAAAAGCTCAAGAACTACAAATGCATAAGAATTTAAGAACTTCAGACATTTCATTTTCATACAGAAAGAATAAGAACAAAATTTTTCAAACGAAAGTAACTGCAGACGACCACACGAAAATACCATGCTGGAGCTGACATCAGATCAAAAACAGACAAAAAAATGAGCAGAGAGAAAGCAAGGTTGTGTAGAGTAATTTTACATCTGTAACATCAAGCCTCACTTTGATGTGCTCCAAGACAGACAGCTGCAAACAACACGAGTCTGAATCTCGTGTTGTAAGTTCCAGATGCTGAGATTCATGACATCAGTTGCTTCATAGATACGGACCACTCCATCGACAGAGCACGTTGCCTATACACAGTTTGATGACTGTCATGACAACTGACTTCATACAATAACTCGATCAGACAGAATCTAACACTGACTTCCTAACAAAACTAGATATTGTACCTGTACAGCTAATGTCAGCAATAGAAATCTGAACTGATTTAGTCACAAAGAATTTCATTAAATAATTTATATAGCACATTAACTATAAAAATTCTCAAACGTGCTTGGAATGCTAGAAAAATGAGAAGTACAAATGTTTGAGCACCAGACAGACAAACAGACAGACAGTCTGCTAGTTGTAAATAAAGCTGCAAGAGCATTCACAGAAAATGAACCACTGTCAGAAAACAGTGTGTTATTTGCCATAGCTGAATGCTATCATACATAACCTGCACATCATGCACAGCAATAGTTATCACAGTAGCAAATGTTGCAAATTAGACATTACCATGTTTGAGAAGTCCACTAGCTCTCAATGTTATATCATTTACAAAGCTGCACAAAACTATATGCACAACAGCTGCACAAATAACTATGCATTACCAGTAACATCAAAAATTTACATCTATCAACAGTTACAAAACATGCAGCTGACCAGAATCAGCCCAAGGTGTTTCGGCCCAAACTTCACATCTGTGACTGATGTCCGACTGTCAACAAGATTCCCACGTTTGACCCATCGATGCAGTGGATTTTCCGCTGCAAGTAACATCAGTGCTCAGACATGTACAGTTGTACACAGATCACCAAACATGCATAAATGTCTCAGAACGAACAGGTAAAAGCAAAGGGGCCATACATGAGCGGTTTAGGCAAGATGCCTATCTCCCAGACATGAACATAGGCGAACAGACCACTGAGTCTGTGACACATGGCCAGTGTGACGCCAGACCTATGGTTACCTTAACACCTTCCCATCTGCACAGTGTCACTGCCTTTTGGTTGGTACCAAATTATACTACTTAGTTAACAGAAGCACAAGTGTGTGAACAACTTGCAGTGCACTAGGCGGGAGTTGAACCAGTGACCTGGCAATCACTAGTCCGACACATTACCGTTAGACTACTAAGCCACAGGGCAATTCACAATCACAATACCACTATAACTATGCAAATCTCCCAACATGATGCACTGCACTTCTGGTGTCAGTGCATCATAAGTAAGGCCCACAGCTTTCCATGGGAAATTTTGCCAAATTATGCGGGCCAGTTTGCAAAATTCCGCGGGTTACTGTGGCAAAATTCTCCAAATTTTGTGGCTCTCCGTGGCCCTTTGTTTGTGAGTAAACCGTGCTTTATCCTGTTCAAAAACTTTAGTTACTGAAGGCTGGCATTGTACTTAGGTATGCTAGCAACATTACGTCTTTAAGCCAAAGATCGTACTAATTGTCGGTCACTTCTCGTTTTGTGAAATTCTGTAAAAACATCAAAATTCTGTGGAAAAAGGCAAATTCTGCAGCCCGCAGAAAACTGAAGGCCCTAATCATAAGACTAACATTCACAGCTACGGCACTACGGCGCTATACAAATGTATTATTATTATTATACACTGGAAAAAAAGGAGCTGGAAAAATACAAATGGGGAAACTCAGCAGTTTTCATTAATGAACACGACATAATACACGAATTTGTTGTCGGCAATAACTGCAAATTTAGTGTTAGTCATGAACTAGACTGGGCAGACCGTACACAATGATCAGTTACACATATGCACATGCAGTGTCATGCACAGTGCACTGGTCTCAATTATTACTGGAGTTTAACAACCAATCATGCAAATACAACTGTTACAAATGTTAACCATTATAAAATTTAACAACAGCCTCCACAAATTTGCTCTGCTTACAAAATACTTTTTTCCTGGACTCATGTGATCTATATTCTTGTGTCAGAATGAGTGATCAAACAAAGTTCTACATCCTGCATGACACACTATAGGACATTTGTGTGACAGTCCGGAGTTGGAACAAAATCAAATGCTGAAACTTCTTAAGTATCAAATGTAACTATCACTCACGTATCTCTTCCCAGACGGCTGTAGTGCGATCAAATGAACAGGTTGCAATGACTTGACCAAATTCTGGGTGAGCCCAAGTCACTCTCCAGACAGAACCAGTGTGAGCCTATATCAACATTTGACATACAATGTGACTCTGTACAAACAACCTGACATTCACTATCATCAGGACTTTAATCAACACAAACGGTCAAACACACAAACATATTTGTCTGCTTCAACTATCTATTTTTCACACTAGCTGAGCAAGCAAAGATGTGGCTTGGTGGCTCAGTGGTTAGATCAAGAAGTTGTTAATTCAATAAGCAGATTCGGCATCTCACGAAACGCGCTGAACTATGGGAAGGGTCAGAGGTCACCGTTTGTAAACAAACGAAACAGCTGTGAGGTCGCTGGCGCGGAATTAGTTTCTAGTCCTGTTTTCTAACTTTTCTATTTAGAAAGAATCCGTAATGCGATTAATTTTTTATTGTCATTGAGTACGTTAATCAAAATTAACATTTTCACGTGTTAATCGCGTATTTTAATCATGTTTAAGCTTACTGCGACTGCACCTAATCGCCTGTATGTCCTATAGGCTAATCCGACCGGGATTTAAACCATACGACCTCTAGATCGGAAGTCCAACAACCTATCGTTACACTGCCATCTAAGGTGGGACAATTGCTCCCCCGTTTGCCACGCTAAATTTTCGGCTGTCAGAAAAATCTACTTTAATTACCGTCGGAAACTTGTCATTCAAAATGCTACATTTGTAGCTAAAACCTCTATTTGGGGAAAATTTAAGAGCAATATCGAACTTAATTTTGAGCATCTGTAATCTCCTCTGTCGGAAATTTGCCACTTTGCTCAGCTTACTTTTTGAACCACAACACCGGTGCCATTATAGGCCTAGTTGTTGCGCTGCGAGACACAACTCGTCTTAACTGTGACACTCTGACAGATGACAGACACACAGAGCAGGCTACAGCAAAATGTGTAGCAATAGGCAGAATCGCTTGCCCTCAGTGCTTAAAGTGTAAATGGCCTGTCACTGCCCAGGCACTAATTGGGCCAACATGCTTTAAAATTTTATCAGAAAACTTAGAAGGCTAAATTTGGTCCACATTTTGGTGCCACCCAGATGTCAGATTGTGCGACCCCGCCAAGGCAGCTTAGAGCACTCTCCAGGCCGGCGAGATCGTGTGTTTAAGAGGGCTTGCTTCTAAGGGAAAGAGGAGAACGGAGAAGAAAGTGGGTGATATCTGCCCACGCCAATTTTGGAGACTGGATCCGGCAGTGGAAGAGGGGATGGATAAAGGGAGAAGAGCAAGGAGGAGAACTTGGGTCCCGGCGTCCAGGCACTTTCTTTTTCTACTTTAAGCATTGGTTGCATTGCAAAACGGGAGCCCGTCTTAGAATTGGCTTATATATATTAGCACCTTATGCACCGGGACATCCTTTAAGAGTTTTCGTTATGCATTCAGCACTGCCGGCATGTCCACAACCACTACTGGTCAGGAGTCTTCAACTTGTTGAAGTTTGACCATACTCCGAAGAAGACAGTGACGCTGATATGGTGCTCTAACCGGTAGTCAGACAACTACGGGTATACAGATCACGTCAAGGTCTGTGAATGAAAGTTTCACCGCAGTCAGTGTACAACATACAGCTTTGGATACCCGCGCTATAGGCCTATCTTTTAAATAGTTGGGGGTTTCAATTGCGTTGGGAACCAAGTCCTTTGTAGGTAAGACAAGACTTTCAGTTGCTGTGACCGGAACTTTACACAAGTGCATGCTGCAAATGCTAGAGCAACTTCCAACAGATACAGCTCAGTGTTTGAATTGAGAAAAATTAGCTGCCGTGACTGCCGCAGCGCAGCCCATATGCCTATGTAGCGCATACCGGCAGTCGGGGACCGGGTAGTAGACTATACCGCGCGGTAGGCCTAGTTTATTTTTATTTCGGCAGGCGATATCGTTTAAAAGTTGCTTTGTTCGGTAAGCCAGTGTTTTGCCTAACCAAATTATCATTTTTCTGTAAACTTCTGATATATTTTTCTTCCACCGTTGGAGTGTAGTTATCTCCATTGCTGCAGCCAAACCGCGTACTGTCGTCCAGTGATTGCACGTGTGATCTGTTTGTAAACGCTGACCTCTGACCTGCGGCGCCACGCCCACCGCGCGCATGCGCAATGCCAGAGTCTGATTCAGCTTATTCCTTGCAGCTTTTAGTTCACTACCAGCCAACAACTCTGCGCAAACTGTTCACCCATGTGCCTCTACCACCATGCAATATAATTTGGTCAATTGTTAATGGCGGCAAAGGCGGTAATGCCTGGCAGAAACTAATAAAAACTAGCTTTATGACTACATCACCTGTAAGCTGACTGCTTAAAGACTGGGATCAGCTCTATAACTTTATGCTCGTAATCGAGTATGTGACTCTTAACGTTAACTTTCAGCAAGTAGCATTGGTGACCTCAAACAATGTGAAAATATGGCACACAAATACACGTATAATTGGTAATTTCTGTGTACTAAAATTTATCACATACTTTCCAGCTTGCAGTACACTTCCATTCATCATCGATCAAATCCCATATCTGCCACATACATCAATGACACAACAACATAACTGAACACAATCATCTCAGTAAGTTCTGTTAAATGTTACTGCATCGACATTTGACATTCATCATAAATTTCACACTTCAGCTTTGAACAGCAGCAGCAATACCTTTGTGGTACTATTTCATCTCAATCCATGGCAATAATGAGATATGGCCAAAAAACAGTAACATATGCAATCAAAACAAATTGTGCAATGCCCCAGTTCTAGGGCCCTGCCGACTAACAATCCAGATCCAGTAACTGTGACGAAAAAGAAACAATCTGCCCAAAGTGATTAGGATCACTGATCGGTGAAAAATAAGTCAGAAGGTTAGTCTCACCGATCGGTGGCTCTAACCTTCTAGGCTAAAATCACCGATTGGTGATACTAGCCGTATGAACTACAATCACCGGAGAGGCAATGTGAAAAGGAAGAAAATAGTAACTTTCAAAAAGTAGCAAAGTAGCTAAAAAAGAAAACATTCCTGATGGAGATTATGAAAAGAGATGCTGAACCTGATGAGCCAGAGTTAGAACATGCACCTTTGCATGAGCCCCTGCAGGCAGAGTGGATCAGTAGCCAAAGCAGTAAAACAAAGACGACGTAGGAAGAAAACATGTACAGATAGTGATGGAGATGGAGAGACATGTGTGGAATGTGGGATGACAGAGCCTCCTACTAGTATTGATGCATCAAAGAATATTCCTTGTATTAAGTGCCACGTCTGTTTTTACTGGTACCATGAGTGTTGCATGTGTGATATTCAGTTGCCAACGAATGATGATAAACAATTCATATGCGCATGCTGCTGAACAATTAGGTCATCTTCTAGTCTCTGTGCTGATGTTTTTTGCTACTTATTTTGTATGCATTTGTGGTAGTGATAATCGAACTTTGCCAAGTTTCTAGTTTGTTTTTTAGTGCAGATCGTGATATAGTGACAAAGTTAATCGAAAATTAAGCTAAAATGTGTACAGTATTTTATTTTAAAATGTCTAGTTCGAAGAGTTTAATTTTAATGCTTGAGTTTTTAAGGTGCTTATGTGCTTGTATTTACCAGTCGAGAGCTGAATACCATCGTTTATGTTTGCTGTGTCAATATAACTTTGCTCTGACAAGGCCTACATACTTTTGTGACATATACGTGTTAACATGAACCTTGTGTACTTTGGAGTGTAATTAATATCAATATTTCATTTGCAAACCTGTCATTGAAATACAACTTATTAAGAATAAAAACTGGCACAAAGTTAGGTGTACTGCTTTAATATAGGACTAACACAAACTAACATGCAATCAAAAATAGAAAAAAATAGGACTACATAGGCATTACATAACAATGTTTATTAATAACTTGAAAGAATAATCTTTATAATTATGACACTATGGCATTGGTAATGACATTTGACAAGCTTCCACAATAACGGAAGAGACGTAGTTAGCACTGCTCAGCCGTTTATAACAGTTGGCGAGTAGTTTCTGCACCAGTTCACAAACAACTCCAAATATAGGTTATGCAGTATTAAGGACATGTCAGACGAAGGACAAAGTCGGCAGACTTTTGTGGGCGTGGTTTAGTTGCCCGACAAAATCGGCGAACCATGACACACGGCCGATATTTTCGTCTGCTACTTCGTACGATATCAGCTAGCACAACAGCCGAAGGCAGAACGCAAAATAATACTTGCATCACTTTTTTCTGCACCTAATAAACAAAAATAATAACAAACACAATAAATGACTAAAATAAATATTCATCTTCCATTGTAAACAATCACCATGGCAACATAAACAAAATTTGCTGTCCGATATACAAAAAGTCGGCCGACAAAATCGTCGAAGTAGAACATGCTATATCTTGACAGACAAAATCGAGCGATTTTGTCAGCGGACAAAATCGGGCGATTTTTGCATGACACGCGACAGATTTTTGTCAGGCGATTTTGTCAGCAGATAAAATCAGCCGATTTTGTCTTTCATCTGACATCCCCTTTAAATAACATACCTGATTTGCATCTTAGCATCTTACTTAGAAGCCTAAAATTAATGGTGTTATAAATGGTAGAATTAGGGATTTTATACAAATCTTTTAAAGTCTATGTAAATGCCAATTTTCACTTAGTCAAGTCTTACTTACTGTACTTACTTACTTTAGTTAACAACAAACGGAAACGACATTTTGATGCAATAACAGTATGGCCGATCGCTGATCATTTATTTTAGCAGATCTGTAATTTTGGCGCCAGTGATTTTAACTTCCTACATAATTTCCACAGATCGGTGATTTCAGCCTTGAAGGTTAGTTTCACCAATTGGTGATCGTAACCGGCCCCCAATCTGCCGACGTCATTATATTTCCAACATAATGTCCACTGGTATTGGCATTGACACAAACGATAAATGTGGCGGTTTTTGTCTATAGATGGTTTACTCACTGGAAACCAGGGATGTGCATGAGACCTTCTGAGCCAAGACCGAGACATTCAAAAAATTTGTCCGAGATAAGACCGATAGAAGACGTTTAAAATCCAAGGCGAGACGGTGCAGCTTCCGAGACGCAGGCCGAGACCTTAAAGCTTCAACGTCTCACCGAGACATTTTCCGTGACATATCCCATGGTGAAACACATTGACAATGAAAAAAATTATATGGATTAATTAACTCGCACTATGATAAGTGCCTTCTATTTGTGATATTGTGAGTTTTTGCACTTTATTTTGACAATTACACGTATCACTGAATAATTAACGGCTTGCACCATAAAGAATTGCAACTGCGGTGCTGTAGACATGAGCCATTATGTTTATCGCAATTTGCAGGCAACTGAAATTAGTAAACTACAGCTGATTATAGCGTTATACGTCGTCTACATTTGGCTGATAGTATTCATTCTAACATTATACACTTTATCTTCATTGCGACTAGGTCATTTTATGACATAAAAAGCCTGACATGACATAATTCTGCTTTATGATAAATAAGTAAATGAAAGAGTAAAAACAATGCAAACGAATATGTTAAAGCCACAAATGTCATACTGGTTAGTATCGCTCTAACTGCAGCTATATTATGCACGGCGCGCGCCTGCACAAAACGTCTCGACGAGACGCAATGGCCCGAGACTTGAGACGAAACCTACTGGGCCGAGACATATTGCTCCGAAACCAAGACGAGACCGAGACGTTAAAGATTTTGTCCGAGACGAGACCGAGACGAAACGTTAGTACGTCTCGAGACCGTCTCGAGACGGAGACGACTCGACCGAGACCACATCCTGCCCGAAACAGTTCGCAGGCGGGGTGCAGAAAGATATTTGTGTAGTAAGACCGGCTAACCTTAACATGCTGATCACAGGAGCATGTTGCCATGCGCTTGCCGTGAAAATCGTAAGCCACATCTTGTATCAAATCTTTGTGTTCGGCAGCAATACTTTTGGAAGGAAACATGATCGATCATACGACCAAAATTTTACAAAGACATTATAAACTGACTATAGAATAGGTAACAAGGAGATGGGCAAATATGTAATATTTTAGCAAAAGACTACGATATCGAATTATCGATTATCCACTAATTATCAATACTATCTACTACCACAACAAACACACGTAGCATACATAAGTTAAAAAATATTTTTTAAAAAAGGTTTAGGTTTTTTTAAAAAGTTTTTTTTACTTATTTTGGTTTACTTTGGTCAAGTTTGGTGTTCACTGTACAAAATTACGACTCAGTAAAGCATTTTACCTCTATACACCCTGTTCGTCACAATCATATATTTTTAAAGTAATTAAAAAATCACGATTAAAATATGAAATGATATGTAAAATGTAATAACATTCACAACAACCAAAAAAATAAAAACCAAAAATTGGATTTTTTAAAAGTTTTAAGGTTTTTAAATTTTTTTAATTTAGGTTTTTTTTGACCAATTCTTTAGCCTCGACTATGCATCGACCGGAAAACGTTGCGCTATACACTTTTGATGACCGTTTGAAATCGCGCTGCACTACACGCACCTGGTGACATCATAGACAACCAAAACAAACATGGCGGCGGTGTCTGAGTTATTGACAACTCTTTCGAAGAGAGAAGAATTTGATTCTCTCACATTAGCGTCTGAATTGTCTGTAGAACATGAAAAAGTAGTGGGTGCTGTGAAGAGTCTTCAGGGCAAGGGAGATGTAAGTTAGTTAGAAAATTGTTATATAGACGTTTTCACGAGGGTCTGCTGTCTGCACATGGCTGATGTAATATGTCGTCCCCGGGTGTTGGTAATTTGCGGAATGCGGAAAGTAATTTGCGGAATGAATTCTGCGGAAGTAGGCTGCGGAACGGTGGGTAATATGCGGAATGACCGACCGAGCGATCGATAACGCCCCCTTA
>Ga0056128_1003569_pt1 | contig 19183 bp, 13 predicted proteins | sample WorMetLIZISLAND2_FD_71113 | JGI IMG/M metagenome (GOLD analysis project Ga0056128, IMG submission 71113) | Marine gutless worms symbiont microbial communities from Max Planck institute for Marine Microbiology, Germany - Olavius geniculatus... ... | reverse complement strand
GTCCAGTGATAATAGCTGATTCAGATCCAGTCAAGATGGCGTCAGGCCACCCTCGCGATTCAAGTCGTCAGACTCAGAATAACTTCAATTTATAGACACAAAATCACGTAGCAGTGTCGTAAGGACATTAAAAACTGCTATTACTACTTAATTCTTAACACTTAAAAACGCTAAAAACCGAATAAAATGCAATAAAATCAATTAAAATAAAAACAACAGCTGTTTACATAGAACAGCTAACACCACTAAACCTTCTGTCAATCTGTAGATATTGTATGATTTTGGATATTTATATTTCACAAAGTAGTGTAACGACATAATAAGTGTAATGTGCAAGCCACTGAGTAGCAAATTTGAAATTTCTCAAAGAGTCTATTGGCGAAAAAATTGTGAAAAATGACCAATATTTAGCGAAGATATAGACAAGGTGCAATAGCTTACTTTTTTGGCCCACCCTGTAGGCCTACGCGTTTTAAGTGTCTGACTGTTCTTCTCACCAAATTTTAAAATAAAACACAGATTAAATACTGAGAGATTAGACAAGGGTATATTTTGAGTTGTTACCACTGCTTTTAGGTCACTATCGTTTTTTCATTACCGAAACCGAAACAACAAAACTGCATATAAGGCCTAATACATCATAGATATTCGTACATAGATTCAGTGCCAGAACCAAAACCGAAACTAACAAGAAATCTGAGCTAATGCTCATGAGACGCGCGAGAGCCGATAGCACTTTCTGTTCGCAAGTAATATCGGTCTATCTTCATCCATTTCGTCGCAATTTACTCTTTTGCAGCCAAAAATCGTTAAAAATCACTAAAAAAACAATATTTTTAGAGTTCAAGGTTATTTAAGGTCATCGATGTTAACATTTCTAAAAAGTTCGTCGCTAGCGCTTGTTATAATAGCAGCATGTCTGTGCATATCTGCAACTATTTTCACGTTAGACAAGCCAACAACGGATAAATAACCACTTTTTAGAAGGGTATCTCTCTTTGACACCCGCTTGCGCAACCCTCCTTGAACCTAGAGGGTTCGGACTTAGACTGCTAAAATTTACGTTCAATGCTGAAAATTTTATACGCAGGTTGTTTTGGTTTATTTTCAGCCATTTTTGGTGCAATTCGCTTTTGAAATGCGTATCGCAGCCCAAAATCGCGAAAAATTCACTAAAGCCCACTATTTTGGGGGTTCAGGGTCATTCAAGGTCATCGATGTTGACATTTCTAAGAAGCTTGACGCCAGTGCTTGTTATGATAAGCAGCATGTCTGTTTCTATCTGCAACCATTTTCACGTTAGACGAGCCTATAGCGGTAAAATAACGATTTTTAAGGGGGTGCTTCTCCTTCGCTGCCTCGTTCGAAGGGATTCCCTTTACCCAGTGGGATGAAATTTTGTCACGAAATACTGGAGACAATACGCTATCATATGGTGAAACCCCGAAATCTTTATCTCACCTGGTCTTGTGTTGGTACCGGTCGTGACGGACAGACGGACAGACAAAATTACTGTACCCTAGCTAATACGCGCTATAGCTATGCCAGCTCCCGCGCGCAAAATTGGTCGACCTTTAATATATAAGGGAATGAGCTCCGACGCAACGAGTCTGGTTCAGCTAGACTACTTGTTTAATGCGTATGCGAAATCTTCTTCTTCTTAATAAGCAATTGTGCCACGAGGGAGCATTAGTTAAAGATTTCAGTTAAGAAAACAAACGGATGTGCGGACTGTGCTACATGTGTTTTAGACAAAAATAATATACATAGGCTTACGTTACAGAATTTCAAACTAAATCCCACTTTGATAAATAATTATTTAGTTCAGTAGTTTCCCTATGTGTTGTCAGAGCGGATCACTGAAAAAAACGGCGTTGAAAGATAAAGCTGATCTCGATGCAGTGGTTTTTATGAACGATTTTCGCGACATGGATCACTTTATGAAGGAAATTCCGCGTGTTCTTGAAAAACTGGAAAAGATGGTCAAAGATTCAGCTATACTGGCAGAAGTCGAGACTCGTACACGGCATGCTTTAAAAATTAAACTGAGAACAAAAGTTGGTGGCAGTTATCTGGATGTCGACATCTTGCCTGCATTCAACAATGTCAGAGCAACAGGTAAGTTTTATAACATCTACACTGTGTCTCAAAAAACATCCCCGACATTTTCGACTGTAACTTGAAAACCAATTATTAGATTCTGACAATTTTTGTATGAATATTTTTGACACAACTTGCCATCAAATGACCATTCAGTTTTTTTTACCTCAACCAGCGTTTGTTTCTGCACTAACTGGGGAAAACACGGTTAGCAAAATGTCACTTTTTATCCAATGAGATATGACTGCTTAATTAACATAACATGTAAAAACATATTTTGTTTACATTTTTGTCACTTTGTCTGAAATTTTATTCAGTTGTTTATTTTTCAACCGCGTGTAGTAAAATTGCTTCAAGTGTTGGCCCACTATGCGAACACAGGCAAGGAGATGCTTTCTCTATTCTTTTACAGCAGTATCGATAATGTTCTGCTCCTAGACCTGTAAGCGAGAGCGAGAACGAGTGGTAGCGAGCGAGAAACGGAACGAGCGAAAGCGAGCGAGATTTTTCCCGTGAGCGAGCGACAATACATACGAGCGAGTCGAAGCGAACGAAATTTAAAACGGCACATGATTTTTCACGCGCGACAGTATGTAATGCTTCGCGCATTTTAGCTGTCGTCGAGCTGTCTGTTTTACTGTGTGTGTCTGTCATTCTGTCTGTCTGTCCATCGCACTCTGCGACTGTATCAAAACAATGCTAGCTAGAATCACCAAATCTTCACAGTCGGCTGCCACAAATTTGACTCGAATTTCAGGATTTCAAAAACCGTGCGAGATGAGCCAAGGTTACTATTAATCAGTTATAGAAAGTCCCATAAGTCGAACAACCTTGAACAACCTTGAAACCCAGAATAAAGGGTTTATTAGTGATTTTTGCGTTTTACGCTGCGGATAACATTTAAAGAGTAATTGCGCCGAAATGGCTGGAAATAGACAAAAACAACATGCATCTAAAATTGTCAGCATTAAACGTAAATTTCAGCAGTTAAAGTTTCGAATTTTCGACCGCAATGTTTAGGGAGACCTCAATATTTTGGGTATAACACACTTAAATTTAAAATAAGCCAACTATGGAATCGACTTTTATGTGATTTAATAAAGATCATAATCTTGATCATCATTTGAGAAATTATGAAAGAACTACTCAATATATATATAGGGTGCGACAAAAAAAGTAATCCTCTGTTGTATTTTGCAGAACTTTAAGCATTGACTTAAAATTTTTTGATGGAACCTTGCAATTTGTCGCTTTTCTTTAGTTCTAGCTAAGCTGCAATTACAGCATCAGGTTTTAAGCAAGAAGTAGAACAAATTAAGGCTAACGTTTTTTATCAACGTTTTTAAACGTTTTTTTTTTATTTTTGCCACTCTTTTACATTTTTAACCTTTGTAAAATTTTTTTTGGAACGTTTTTTACATCTATGCTTTGATGTGATGTTTTTTGCATAAAATGCGCTAGTAATATGCATTTTACAGTAGGTTTATTCCAACAGGAAATAAATAAGCCAGACGCAGCTATTAGGATAACCTATTATTTATCGTTAGCATTTACATAATAATTACTGTGTTGTAGGAAAACTTCGTGACCTTTATGAATGACAGAAATCCGAAAGATCGTGAGTTTTACAGCTCGTCCTTGGCTCCTTTGCAGCTGGAGTTTGTGCACAGCAGAATTAGCAACATGCCAAATGTGAAAAATTTGATTCGTTTGCTCAAGTACTGAAGACGAACGCACCTGGTGCAGGTATAAGCTTGCGCTGTTTTTTTCATCGAATAAGTAGGCATAACACGTGTTTAGGATAAAGGTCGATATAAGTTACAATGTCAAACGAAATGCTAGTTGCTGATAAACACTAGCAAAGGCTTTGCCAGCTATTAAACTGTGCGGGTTTTTGCTCCTTTTTCGGTAAGGGTGATAGGCCTATCTCGTTATTGTTTTGAGCGTCCGAGCACGGTATTGGGGTTTTGACAGAAACGTTTTCAAAGTAAGAAAACCCAATTTATTTCATTGCAGTAGACATTAATTATGAAATTTTGCGTATACTAGATTAGCTTACGCAAAATACAGCGTTTGAGCGGTAAAGCGGTCCTCAAGATCTTGTCGAGCGCTCGATAAAATGGCTTGTCGAGCGTTTCTTTGAGCTTTATCGTGCTCGTCAGGCTCTGCTTTTAACGTTGACATGCTCATACCCATACGCTTAAGCTTACAGCTCTGAGCTTTTTCATAAAGCAGGTAGGCTAATGTTTGTGTTAATGTTTAATTTGCAAATTGTGTTAATTCGTTGTTTTACCCGAAGAGCGATGCGCCCAGCAAACAGCGTTTGCCGACATCGTACGTGTTCGAACTGCTGACGATCCATCGCTGGGAGGAGTGGAAAAAACACGCTGGAAGAACGTGCGATCCGGACAAGTTTTCGGTGAGAGGAGCATTCAAGGACGTAATGACACAGCTGGTAAACTTCGGTGACATTGATGCGCACTGGACAGATTACTACACCTTGTCAGAATTTTCGCTCGCATCTCGAAAGGAACCGCGCAAGTGAGTTTATCATAGCAGTGTCGTCTAGCCTAAAGTTTGTCCAAAAGCGTGCGTGATAGCAAGTTCAATTTTACGCTTAACGAGTAAAAATATTCATACAACGAAGCCCTCGGCGTTCGTTAAAACAAGTTTTTTTATAACCCCTGGCTTATAACAGTATAGGTCTCTAAGTTTTATTGGATGTTTTACAGATCGGTACATCGTGCTGAAGCACTGCTGGGGTGGATAATAAGTGACTACGCAGTATAAAATTGTTCCATTTCAGACAGTGGTTCAATCATTATTACATGTACTTAATCAACGCTCAGATTGCATAGACTACGCTGTCGTTTGCTTTATCGCGCAGAAGTGCGCCCGTAAGTTATAACAACAGTAGGCCTAAAAATGTGAGCAGAGTGTTTCGGCACCACAGAAATTTCTAGAAATCGTTTTGTGCTGTGTGTTAAGGCCGTTCATCTTGGATCCGGCAAATCCGTTCAACAACGTGTGCGCAAGATTCAATGCTTGGGATGAAGTGGCTCGCATGGGGCGTCTCAACCTGGCGAATCCTTTACTGGCCGGCGTTCCGTGCGCGTGGTCCACGCAGTGAACCAGTGGAGCGTAAAATATCGTTGTGATTCCAGTTGCCGCCCGTTTTTTAAATCCTTCTTCTGTGGAATTTTTATTCGATTGGTGCAGCTATTTGTTTGCTTTAGTTATGCTGCGCTGCAGTATTTTACTATCATTCTCACGGGCAGTTTGTCACTGTTTTTACGCGCGAAAGCAGCTACTGCTTTCAGCGCGTCTTAGCCATCGCAATTCGGTCCGTCTGTCTCTCTGTCTGTCCGTCCGTCTGTCTGTCCGTCTGTCACACGGGTGGATCAGGCAAAAACGGCCCAAGCTAGGATTACCAAATCTTCACTGTCAGCTGCCTGGAAGACTTTAGTTTCAGGAACCATAAAGCTTTTCCATAAATTCGAAGGAGGTCACCCCGAACGAGGGCGCTAAATGAGAGGGGGTGGACAAAATTTGCGATTTTTGGCCAATAAGTTGGGGGATCTCAGTAACGGTGCGAGATAGGGCCTAGGTTACTATTAATCACTAATCGTACACTGGCTCTCGACTGACGCCGAATTCAATGACCTTGAATGACCTCGAACGCCAAAATAGGGGTTTTATGGATTTTTTTGGCGATTTCGGGCTGCGAGACACGAGACACATTGCAAGAGCGAATTACGCCGAAATCAATCGAGATAGGCATAGACAAGCTGCGTATGAAATTTTTAGCATTGAACTTAGATTTTAACAATCCAAGTCTCGATTTTCTACGTTCAAGGTAAGCTGCTCACGAGGGCATCAAAGAGTGGTACCCCCGTAAAAGTCGCGACGAAATGGCTGGAGATAGACTGACAGTTTGCGAACAAGAACTGCTATAGGCTTTCGCGCGTCCTGTGAGCATTAGCTCACAGTTCTTGTGTGAGCTGTTGTCTAATGCTCAAGAGACGCGCGAGAACATATAGGCCCTAGCAGTTCTTGTTCGCTGGTTTTTTTTGGTCTATGTCCATCCATTTCGTCGCAATTCACTTCTCTGCAGCCGAAAATCGCTAAAATCACTAAAAACCCCCTTTTTAGGGTTCAAGGCCAAACTGCAACCATTTTTACGCTAGACAAGCCAATAGCAACAAAATGACGTTTTTAGGGGTGCTCTTATTCCTTTCTTTCGTTCGAGGGGACCCCCTTACCCAGCGGCATGAAATTTTGTCACAAAATACTAGAGAATCTAGGCTATCATATGGTGACACCGCAAAGTCTTTATCTCACTTGGTCTTGAAACGGTACCGGGACACCAAGACACCAGGACAGACAGAATTACCGTAGCTAATACGCGCTATAGCTAACTATGCTAGTTCTCGCGCGTAATAATATTTAAAATATATATTTCTGGTCTGTACTCTTTCGCCAGACTGCAACTGGAAGCACAGATTTTTTGAAACCTGGATAAAACGAGCGGACTAGTTTGCCTTATGACATAAACGTTGCTTTTGTGCTTGCTTTTATGGAGGTTTCTGTGACTTTTCTTCAAAACATTATGCTTGCTTGCTTAAGACATTATACGGTTTTGTGGAAGTATTTCTTTGCAATTATTTATGCAGAAAATTTTAGTCTGCATGTAATAAATGTGAAAGATTAAAGAACATATTTGAGTAGCCTACCCGAGGCGAGAATGGCCAAAGGCCACTGCCAGAGCATTGGCTTTCAATAAAGCGGCGATCGACCTAATAGTATGACGCAACTTGAATTGCTATTTTTTGACGTGATTCTGTTAAAAAATTGCAAAGTTTTGATAAAACAAACAGTTGAGCCTGCGATTTGTGAATGTGGCAATGTGGTGAAAGTGAGGATAAATTTTTCCCTTTTTAAGACAAGTACAGTGTTTGTTCGCACCACATGTAGGCTTAATCAGCATCTGCATCAGTGTAAAGTTTTCAACAATGCTAATGTACAAATTTCGTCTGTAATCTCGCTCTATTTATTATGCTAGATGCTAATCGTATGTTACTATGTACAGTAAAGTGTTGTTTCAGCATTTAAATATTGGAATATTTTCTAACCGTAGATACATCTGTAGAGTTTTTGCATTATCTCTTCTGTAGTTTATTTTAGTCTAGGTTGCAACGCCGCTGGCAGTTCCTTACCAGTTTTCTGAAAGTAAATATACAATATTATCTAATCGTTTTACCCATTCTTCATTTTAGTCGTTGGTCTTCAGTGACGAGCTTGTCGCTCGTCACTCGTCGGTGACGAGCTCGTCGGTCGTCAGTTTATCGCGACGATGTGACGAGGCTTCGTCAGCCTTCAGCCTTCAGTGACCAGCTCGTCGCTCGTCTCTTCACTCGTCTCTCGTCATGACGAGGTGACGAGCCACTCCCCCTCGAAAGCTATAAAAGAGAGCTTGCACTGGCCAGTCAATATACTGGAGGTGTTATAGGGTGTTTACACGATCGAGCAAACATCGAGCTGGCTCAAGCAGGCCTATTGGAACCCCGCCCTCTGGCTCGAATGTAGGCCTAGGCTTAGGCTCTTAACCCATAGCTGATCACGTGTTATATAGGCCTTCCAATTACAACCCGCTCGCCCTCCTAATTAGCATAATAATTACCACAGAACGTCGAGCTAGCTGCTCGATGTTTGCTTGATCGTGTAAACACCCCATTAGAGACGGAGCTCGCTTGGCACGTGAGACTCACAGTGCTGGTTGTGCAATGTAAGGTCTGGGTCGTGGGTCGCCTGGACATGCCCGTTTAACAGGGTTTAACTGCGGTATTTGACTGCAACGTTCCGGCCTTACAGCCAGTGGTGTTTTTTCCTAGCTTATTCTTTGTTGAACTTGACTGCGTATAAAGACAGTTTATTAGCATTTTTTTTATCACGACGGTTACACTGGCAAAAGGTGTGGAATAATAATTCCACTATTATTTCTGTTTTCCGTGTTTTGTTATTTATTAAATCAATAAAATTAATAAAATCAATAATAATCAATAATAAATCAATAAAAATCAGTAAAACTGTATCAAATATATTAACCAGTAAAACTAATCAGTTCGTACACAATCACAAATGCCGACCTAGATGGCCACGAGTTGTTCATCCATCCCGTCACAGCTTAGTCATGGGAGATGTGGCGGCGATGAAGGACGTCTGACACATAGTCCGTCCGGCCGAAGAACCTTGAGAGAAAGAGTACTCTGTAGTTCACCGAGGCACATTGACCATGACACGGAGGTAAACGGTAAAATCGGCAACGATAATAACGGCAACGGTAAAAAGGGCAACACAAAATAACGACATCGGTAAAAACGCGGCCCCTATTTACTGATTTAACAAACCTTGAATAACACAGACTGGCTGCTTACTATAACAAGCACTCTTTGCGTTTGGTGGCAACTTTTTACGCACGAGAGCATGTAATGTTTGCGCGTCTTAGCCATCGTATGGGCGTCCGTCCGTTCGTTTGTCTGTTCGTCACACTGCGGTATTGTATCAAACAGACGCGAGCTAGGATCAAGAAATCTTCACTGTGGGTTGCCGCAAGGCACTCCAGTTTATCGTGACAAAATTTTGTGCGCCTAGGTGAGGGGATTCTTTTCGAACAGGGGCGTGAAAGAGGGGTACTCCTAAAATTTGCTTATTTACCGCTATTGGCTCGTATAGCGCATAAACAGTTACAGATAGGCACAGACATGCTGCTTATCATAACAAGAACTGGTGACGAGCTTCATAAAAATGTCAACATCGATGACCTTAAATGACCTTGAACCCCCAAAATAAGCTGTTTTAGTGGGTTTTTTCGCGATTTCGGGCTGAGGCACACATTTTAAGAGTGAATTGCGCCAAAATGGCTGGAGATAGACCTAGACAATTTGCATGAAATTTTTAGCATTAAGCGTAGATTTTATTGCTTCAATTTTCGACCCATTAGGTTCAAGGAGGGCGGCGCACGCGGGCGTCAAAGAAGGGTACCCCCTAAAATGTGGTTATTTTACCGCTATTGGCTTGTGTAGCGTGAAAACGTTTGCAGATAGACGCATACATGCTGCTCATCATAACGAGCACTAGGTGTTAACGTCAATGACCTTAAATGACCTTGAACCCCGAAAATAGAGGTTTTATTGTTTTGAATGTTGCATAAATGAACGGTACTAGTGATTATTTGATTTGAAGCAAAGACAAAACTGCACGGCACAAACGATGCACATGATACGTCTGACCAATCAGCCGCGCACGCACGCTCCATGTCCGGCGAGTTTGCGACTCGTCTGATTAACTTGAAACGACGTGACTTGGTCTATAGGCGACTTGTAAGACGGTCTTTTAGTAAATTTTTGCGACCAGCCACCAAAAAAATCGAATTTCATACTTTAAAAATTCGCCATATGAGTTATGAATAAATTATGAGCCGAGTCACCTCTCAGTCCAATATCCACTGAATTCTCGATACTATATTCAGTTCAGTACCGATATTCAGTATCCGTTTGCTTACTGCGTATTGTGCAATGTTTATTGTTTACTTGAAAACCGGAAATGGAAAAATGTTGTGATGCGTTTTCGTGTTGTTTATAGGTTAAAATGTTTAATGGTAACACTAATAAAACTGATATACTACATGCTGATTGCGGCCGTGAGAGTATGCAGAGCAGTGTTTATGCAGATGTGGTATAAAAATCGATTACAGACCGTACATGAGGCGGTACATTCTCTCAGCAGGTGAGAGTTGTTACTGGCTGGATTGTGAAGGAGTGTCAACTAACTCCGCTTTTTAGGAAATTCTGGGGGATATATGCGGGCATTCGCTCAACCCACATTTTTTTCTCGAGCCGAAAAGTTATGGCCGTTACGTGCACCAAATTTTGGCCACTTGTAGGGGACATTGAGGGCTGGTCACTGGCAAAATTTTAGTCGAATACATCGAAGGAATTTTGAGGGGGCGTGAGGGGAAAATTTTTTTTGGTAATTGTTTAGAATAGCTACGCCACCTTAAACGGCTGTGTATATGATATTGATGTGTATCGATAGAATGACTTTCGTTAGCCAGTGTCTATGATCACGGCGGCCGTGATCGCGACCGCCGATTGCCTATGATCACGCCAGCCAATAGCAAGAGCCAATACAGTGGTTAGCTATTTTTAAAACATCAATGGGCATGGGCATAGATTAGAAAGGTGGCGTTAGAAAGGTGGCACTAGTGGTTAGGGTTAGTTATTGCAGCTTATTCAGTTTTGTTAGCTATTAAATTTTTAGCATGCAAATTTAAGGATATTTCGTACAATTATGTAGCCATAGATGTACACCCAAATCAAGGTTGCAACATTGGTTATAAATTCGAACCTAGTGCTGCCAGGCTTGACTGGCCGACTGGTATGAAGGCGTGATACCTTGGCATTGTACCTTGCTAAGGTTGATCTAATCAGTTGCTAGCTGCTGTGATCACGGCTGCCGTAAGAGGCTGCCTACAGCAGGCAGTATGCCATAGGCGGCCTCTTACGACAGCCGTGATCATAGGCAATTGGCGGTCGCGATCACGGCCGCCGTGATCATAGCACCGGTCCTTTCGTTATGCATACTTGTTTTAAGGTGATATCTTGGCGAATACTGTTAGTTACCTTTTGATGACCGATTATAAAATTTAATGTAAACACACCAGTTTGTTTATTTTTTGGTATTATGTCATGCTTAAGTAACGGGAAGTACCAAAATTTTTAGGCGCAGGTGTGCAGTATAGGCGTTTTTATTGTGAAAATTTCATTTCTATGCTGGAAGTGGGTGTGGCGGGTGACAGTCGTGAGATGTCACGTAGGATCAGACAATGACCTTCACGGCCTGTATAGCGTGCTGAGGTGATCATGTGCGCTACGTTGGCAGTCAGTGGTGGTTGTCTAGACCAAGCGCCTACAGCGTGTGTGTTGTGGCGTCGAATGCGAATATCGTCAACTTTGGAGCGTTTAGTTCGACAATGCTGCGTTTCTGTAATGTGTGTAATAGTGCAACAGATTTTTTTAGCATTAGTCGTGCGTCATGTCGTCGTTCTGTGCGAAAATGCTGCAGTATCAGTGTGTGCGCTACTTTTTTGGCTAAACAAGGGAGCATTTTGAAACACAAAGTAATATCTAAATGCCGAAAATTCCCAACAAACTATGTGGCACTCGGTGTGAAATAATACGGCCTAAAAACACCCAAAATATAGTGCCGCCCCTTAGTGAATAAACGTTGTACTAAAGAAATATTTTGAAAAAATAAAATAAGCTGAATAAGCAGCAATTTGAACAAAATATCACTACAAAAATGCCAGAAAACACCAAAATCGAATTGGCGTTCCTGGCAAAAGAACAACGTAGTGCAGATACTGAGTAAGCAGCGTATAAAGAAGGAAGGAATTAATATTATTGCTTTTCCCCACACAAAACCCCAAATTTATTCTCGGGTTCTGATAGTCACTCAATTGCAGTTTCCCGTAATTGAAGTAGTCTGAAACATGCATAACAACACTAATTCTATCTATTTCAGTCACTTTTGAAGCAACATTAAAACAAACAAATCACAAAACAAATGTACGCTTACCTTGTTTGGTCGAAAAAGTAGTGCACACACTGATACTACTGCATTTTGCTCAGAATGACGTCATCACGCACGAGAAATGCCAACAAATATTCCGCACTATTAGACAAATTACAGAAATGCAGCATTGTCTAGTTAAATGCGCCACAGTTGATGATATTCGCATTCGATGCCATAACATGCATGCCTTAACAGACAAAACGTGCTTCGTCTAGACAGCGACGACTCACCGCCAACGTAGGGCACGTGATCACCTGAGCATGCTAACAGGCTGTAGAGGTCATTCCCTGGGCCGAAGTGACATCTGGCGATTGGCGATCGCCACACCTACTTCCAGCATAGAAATAGAATTTTTACAATTAAGACACCTATATTGCACACCAGTATACCAGAAAAAATAAACAAACTGTTTAATGTTCACATTGAATTTTATAACCTGTCATCAAAAGGTAAATAATACTATTTCGCCAAATGTTACCTAAAAACATTCGTAACACAAGTCATTTTATCGCTACATAAGATTAAATTGGACATCTTAAGTAATCTGGGCTGGCGCCCTTATTCTAAATATTAACCCAGTTCGGTTTATGGCAGATGGAAAATAGCATCAGAGTTGCTTACATTTCTGTCTGTGTTAATGGAAAATAACTCCGAGCATGGGGCGGCGTAATCGCAAAAGTTCCTCGCCATGAAGTTTGAAGCAGCGATGGATTAAGTATTAGATTAGCCTCAGGATCAGGGTTAGGGTTCACTTTCAGGTTAGAGATATGGTTAGTGTTAGAGTTAGGGTTAGAATTCGGTTGGGGCAGTCTTGCAATAATGCTCGATAACAGCTAGACATACCTGCAGGAATCTAAGTCAACAATGTGTATACAGCAAAATACTCATAGTAAGTAACTAATTCCATAGGAACATTTTTACGACAATTGAAATTCATATGTTGTTGATATCTTGCATGTTGGTAAAACTGACTGTGAATTTGTTATCTGTTTGTTTTGTAGAACACGAAAATGCATAATTGTTGCTTTTATACTGCTTCTTATTTTACTGTATTTATGGCCGTCGAGGTTAACATTTCGCACACATGGCGGCCAACAGTTTTTGATGCCTCACAAATGGCTGTCGGCTACATCTCATCCTCTTGGTATGATATAGAATTATGATTATTGTATGCCATCAAATGTTAGTGAACCCCAGAACACTGATGGGTAATAAGTTTAATGATAAAACTTGTAGCTATTGAAATACCATGTACCAATATAAAGATTTAGTGAAAAATTTATCAACTAAGATTATTTTCTATGGCACTAACGTTAGACTACATTGTAAGGGGCTGATTTAGGTTACTTTCGTAGTTTGCTAATTTTAAATATTACTGGTATCTTTTTCCAATTTAATTATATGTTACTGAACATGAATTATCAAAATAATTACTGACTACAAAGATATTATAATTAAACAATTAATTTAAAAAAATTTTTTTTAGATTAACTATTGAATTTGTTGTAATTGTTATTATTGTTTTATTACTAGCTATGTACTGGTAATTATATTTTGTTTGTATGTCATTGCTGTTTTGCAGATCAAGCTGATATGTGCTTAGAAGCTAAGCTGGAGCAGTTTAGTCATGGTGTAGATACATTTGATGTCATTATTAATCATTTGCCAGTTTTTCCTCTGGAAACATTTTATCTGCCTTATGTTGGTGCGTAGCTTGTACATTATGATTTTTTATGTGAAATATTTTTCCGACACAGTTATAATGTATTCAGCCAGAAATGTTGCATGACATTGATATTCTGTGCATGGTATATAGGATCATGTTTATCTATTCTTTCATATTACTTGATACACATTACTCATCTCACAAAAATGTTGGTCATTTACTGTAATTAATTGATATTATTTTCAGACATTTTTAGCAAGTGTTTTGGCTTTTGTAATGACTGAGATGGTGCTTTGAAACTGTTGACACATGGAGTCTGGTTGGCATCTAACAGCTACCTACAGGTATAGAAAACTAGATGGTTAGAACTCAATGTGCAGAGATGTACTGCTATTTCTTACTGCATCCAACTGTAGCTTGTCATGGTTGTCGTTGTTAATAGTCTAGTCAAAGTAACAACTGACCGGGGAAAAAAATTGCAAAAAAAATGGTTTTATTGCATCATTTTGTTGCTTTAACTGTAAGTAACAAAATTCCAGAAGTTTACCAAAATCGCATCACAGGAAGTGCCTATACAGGGTGTGCAAAAATTAAGGAGGGTTTGAAGACAAAGTATTTGAAACTCGTGTCGGGAACTCATGCTCTTTTCATTAGACTATGACAGATGAAAGGGGAGGCGTGAGTAGAGTAGTGTTTGGGACAGTTTTTTTGTTTTAATTAACTATTTTGTTTTAACTAACCAAAATTGACAGCTGTTACTGGATGATGCTAATCAGTGAAGGCACAACGTTATGAATATTAATGAGCTACGTTGACTGGTTTAGAATTAGAAACCGGTTCTTAATACTGATTTAGTTTCACTCATTGTAATTTTTAAAAACTATTTTTTCTGTATTTTTTGTGTTGTTAATATGATAAAATATTTGGTGAGATAAGTGAGTCGAGCTATATCTCTGTGTCCTTTAGCCATTAATTTTTTTGCGATTGTGAGTCACATAAGATGTGTGTGTTACTATTGATGTTTTTAGGAAATGGTTATATTGGTGTGGAGGTTACACCTTCCAGTTCATTGTACATAAAGAGCGGTCGTACTTTATCATTCCCTATTCACTTTTATCCGATCGTGGAAATCAGCCTTGAAGGCTATCATATGTCAGGTATTGGTGTTAGTCCCATAGTTATAAATACTTAATTTTATGCTGATGGTATGTAGCATAAAATAAGTGAAAGAAATTGTTGCAATCACATTATCTGTGATGAAGTGTACGGTAATGAACTAATAATGTGTCAAATGAAGCAAACTTGTGTATTTTCTTTGCTCTGCACTAGCGTAATTTACGTACATGTGCATCTCGGTGTCAACAGCGTTTGTTCACTCGTGTCTGTGGTCATGTTTACATTGTGACTAGGGAATCTTTCGCTTTCACCTGTCATGATATGGATCTTAACTGCTGCTTCGAACTCACTGCCAACAGCCATTCGAAACTCATCATCGTCATCTGCCTATTTTTGTGGTCATCTTGTAACGGAAGCTATGTTTAGCCAGGCCTACATGGCATTAGCTTAGTTTATTAAGATGTTATGGATAGCTTTGCTATAAGAATGGGTGAACAGAAATTTTCCTGCTGAATGGCACTATATGTTTTGCCTTTGCTGCTGTTGCATGTTGGTGTGGTAGCAGTTGGCAGATTAGATGTATTTGTAGACATAGGAATCAGTTTTCAGTCTGTTCTGATCACTGTGAGGGAAATGAGTAAATGGTATGTTGAAGACCTAGTAGAATGTTTGATAAAGCACTGTTTATGTGTTCTAAGTGGTGTTTATTGTTGCAGACGCTCATGTAATTCACATTGTTGATGGACTTGTGCATCGTGTACATTGTTTCTTAGTGGTCAGTGATTTATTCTGTAAGCTTATAGGTTACTTCATGATAACTTAGCAGTATGCAATATCAGCATTTGCATATTTTTGTTGACATACTTAATTTACTTTTACACTTTCTACAGCTCGTTTGCACTGTCATCTTTTAAAAAATTTGTTATTTTTTGGAAGAAACTATTGAGCAGTTTATAAGCACAATGCCAGCTATAAACCATTACTGGTTTTCAGTTGATATTCAAAATAGGCAAGTGCTATCTAATAGCTGTATGGTCGGCCACGTTATATGTCGGCACCTGGCCAGCATGTTTCTACACTGTTGGCCAATAGAAAACGTGCCACTTACTTTTTCTATATCTTTGCCATTTATTGACCAATTTTCAAAATTCTTTCACTGGCACACGTTGTGGACAATTTGCAATAATTTGGTTGTTACATATCCCACCACACCGTAAATGCGTCTCTACACTACTTTGTGAAATATAAATTTAAGAAAAACCAACAATAATAACAAACATTTAGGTAAATGAAAAAAACACGTCAGTCTAACAATGCAATGAATACATGTGTTAAAACCACAGGGTCTAGTGTCATACAGATCATTCACCGAAATATTGGTTTGAAGTGGTTTTTTTTATTTCATTTACCAAAATGTTTGTTTGTTATTATCATTATATATGTGTATATTTCACTTATATTTCTCAACTTGTAGAAACGTATTTATGGTGTGCTGGGATATATAATAATCACGTGATTGCAGATTGTTCACAGAGGGTGCCAGTGAAAGAATTTTGAAAATCGGTCAATAATTGGCAAAGATATAAACAAAAGTAAAGTGGCACATTTTTATTGGCCCACCATGTATAATATACTGTAGTTAGAATGTCTTGTTTATCCGACATATCATGATGCATTTGTTGTCAGAATGATGTTTGTGCAACGGCAAGCAGTATAACTTATGTGCATCGGCAGTACTCATCTGTAATCATTCAAGAACTTCGCATCCACAACCCAACGGTAAGTTATCAAGTCTAGTGCTGTAAAGTCCCAGAGCCTTGCATATTAGACTGTAAGACAAGTGACAGTTTTAAAGGAACTTATTATTTTTTTTATTCAGTCAATCAGTCGGTCAACAATAACCATGTGCTTTGTGCAAGAATGTTATAAAATAAGCGCCTAAACGTAAATGTACTTTAAGTCCTTCTCGAACCATAAGATCTTTATTAGGACGGCGATGATCTTCATTTCTATAGCCCTCAGCTAGACACCAGTTTGCATGTGCCGTGAGACCATGGATACGGAGCTAGTGCAACTTTTGCTGGTACTCATTGTCACCTACCCACAGAGGGATAGCCAGGCTGAGTTGACCTGGGTAAGTGCCTAAAAGTTAAGAGAAAACATAAGGATAATGCACAAGTTTTAAAAAATCTGAATTTTACAAAGCTTGTTTCTTTTAATTTTGGCTTATATCTTATGGTTTGTTTATTCATGATGAACTTGGCCAATTATGTAAAAAAACCACTTCAGACAAATTGGTCAGGTAAATAAATATCAACAGTTGTAGATGGTGTATAATCTTTGAAGGTATAATAGTGCATAGTGCATAGTGCAGTAGAGAGCCATTTGCTAAGTTGCCTCTGACTGTGTGATGTTTAGGACTATTCATTGGCTGTAGACTTGCGGCATATTGGTGTGTCTGATTGGAAAGATGCAACCACACATAGCAAACGGTTTGTTATAGCGATTAAAGTATATCATTTTTACTTTTGACTGTGATATTTAAAACAACTTATTTCGTGTCCTGAGTTCGGTCTTTACTTTGCTTTTTCTGTTACATGTCATCTTTCCTCAACACATTTTCCATTATTTTCTTCTCACTTCTATTTTTTGTAACCTTATGATTGTTTTTTTTTGTTTTCTGTACTAGTGTCTAGTAACAATAATAACGAGGTTCAAAGTCACTTGGCGCTATGTGTCATCACTGCATATGTGTTATTTTGCATGTCGGTTTGGCTGTAACTTGCACTGCAAATTTTGGCAAGGTTTTGACTCACTATATCTTTCCTTTTCATGAGAAATTTAATTCCTGTTTAATACAGTGTTACTCTTTCCGTTGTTTTTTATCAGCTAGTAATAATTTACGTTTAGTACTTTGGACTAGTTTATAAAATAATTTGTTAGTTATTAACGGGACAGAATTTAGTGTGTGTTTGGAACATTAGGTGTTTACATATTTTAGTGTCATTGCATGTCAGAAACAAAGTCTTACAGTAAACTGTGATTGTTTCAGCATTAGCAGCGCGAGAGCCTCGGATGTCGAATACCTGCTCACAACCGGTACTACTGTGGTGGACAATTTCACATCTTATGCCGTTGTGATTGCCAGCCTGAAGACGCCTGCTGGTATCAACGTTAAGGCCAGCATGTAAGCAAACACTTTTGTGACATATGCTAAATACAGTCAGCATGTAATAATGTATTGAAATGGATGATTTTTTTCATATACAGGATTTCACAACTATGAGGTGAACTGTTGCTTTCTGTATTGTGGATGGTGCTAGTGTAGTCAGCGAAATAGCATTACTGTTGTTTCTGTCTGGAATTCATTATCATATAACTGTGGATTTGCTGAGTTTCTTAGCACTTTCAGCTGTACTTTAAAACCAAACTTTTTTTATGTTGTCTGTAATAAGCAGCCCAGTTTCTGTCGTCATACAGCTCCATTCCAATTCATTTGCACGATATGGCACTGTATTTGTGGAAATGTGTTTAGATGTTTGGTTGTATTGATTTTTGAGCATTTTTTGATTGAACATTAACTTCTTGTTAGTTAGCTCCATTCTCAGTTGCCTGCTGTCTGTCGTTACGTCTCTCTGTTGTCATGAACATTATTTTGTCATACTATCATTATCAAACATCATTGACTATTGCTGGTGTCAACACGCTCTGCAATCGTCGTGAGGAACTTACTCGTCGGTGTTCAACATGTGCAGAACGAAACATGCTGTCTTAACTATTTTCTGCCACCAAAGCGAGACATTGCGGTTCAACTTAGAAAAACGCGACTTTCTGAGAATATTGTAGCAAACACAAACAGATTTTTAAACTGTTTTATTCCATATTTCATTAAGAATTTTTAGTAGGCCTATTATTTTATATTTTTGTAGTTTTCAATACGTTGATCATATCATGTTTTATCGAGCTTGTGATGTTTCACGAGAATGTAATGTGATGTATTGTACACCTAATGCAGTCATTGGCTGCAATAACAATAAATGTGTGTGTTAGGTCATGGACGTTTACAATGGTGACTGCTGTTCGATACGAACTTGTGCCGTCGTCTCAGGCACAAGATAAGGTCACTGAATTAAGTCATCTCGTACAGAAGGTATGGATTGACAGTAGCATTTATGTTTATGTCTGCCACTAGCAGATATGTGAATTGGTATAAACTAAGATTTGGATGTTGTGGTGGCGTGTTATAGTGCTTAAAACATTGGGCGACTTCACTTTTTGACTTAGACTTTCGCTGAGCCTTTTTGCTGAGCGAAAGCTAAAGCTGAGCGCTAAAGTTCGTACTTAGACCACAGTTCAACTAAACTTTGGTCTAAGTCTAATGACTTAGACCAAAACGATTAAAAATGGCGGAAAAACACGTAAACCTAACAGGAAATTAATCAACCATTTACGTTTGGACTTGCTTATTTAATTGCGCCGCTCATGCAAATAACGTAGGGCCTAATTACGTAACATCCGACGTCATTGCATATTCATTACAGCGTTTATTTTTGGTACGAGACTGCTTTAATTTACTAAACTATCCGTACGCATAGGACTGTAAATAGTCGCCATGTTTTCGCTCAGCTAAAGTCAAAAGTTGAAGTGGATTCAGGCTCAGTGTAAGGT